>Ga0180009_10003316_pt1 | contig 18375 bp, 21 predicted proteins | sample OS_PC_MetaG_FD_123537 | JGI IMG/M metagenome (GOLD analysis project Ga0180009, IMG submission 123537) | Groundwater microbial communities from the Aspo Hard Rock Laboratory (HRL) deep subsurface site, Sweden - OS_PC_MetaG | ecosystem: Environmental > Aquatic > Deep subsurface > Groundwater... | reverse complement strand
GTAGTTGGTGGAGTAGTAGCTCAAGTTTTTGGATTTAAAACATTGTTTGCGGTCGGGGTGGTAATTATTTCTGTATCAACGGTGCCGCTTTTTTATATGAAACATCACCAGCATGATGGAGGGGTGAGTTGGGCGGGGTTCAAGAGTTGGTTTAAAGATATTAAAAATAGACATTTGGTGATGAGTTTTGTGGGTGAAGGGATGGATGGTTTTATAACTAGTTTTTATTGGCCGTTGTACATTTTTTTAATGATAGGGAGTTTGGAGGTGTTGGGTGGGCTTATTTCGGTAACGATGTTTTTCTCGGTTTTAACGGTGTTGTTGGCTAGTAGGTGGTTTGATAAAAAAAGAGCTGTGGGTGGTAAAGAAGATGAAAAGATGTTTTGGTGGTTTGGGGGATTATTTGCTGTAACAAGGGTTTTAAGAGCAGGTTTTGGAAATTTAATAGGCTTGTTTTCGATTGATCTGGTGACCAAGTTGATTGCGCCTCTTTATTGGATTCCGTTTGGGGGGTATGTATGCTCGGCGGGTAAAAAAGCTGGTGGGCTAAGGTTTTATGTTTATAGAGAGGTGGTATATTCTTTGGCAATCGTTGTGGTCAGTGGAGTAGTGTTGTTGGTGTTGGGCTTCGGTTGGCGATGGTGGGGGATATTTGGACTGTCTGCTTTTGGTGTTTTGTTAACAATGAAATTGGCAAAGGAGAGTTAAGGTAAACATAATTACCAAACCAGTGACGCGATCGCGTAGGTAGATTGGTGGGATGACAAGAACAGATGGTAGGTATAATGAAGATATGAATAAGAAGGCGTTTAGTTCCATGCAACAGGTTTTGGATAAGTATACGGATGAGATGGAGCAAGAGGGTGGTAAGCAAAGGCGAATAAGTAGGGAGTGGCAGGACTATGCGTACAGGTTGGCTTTGGAGCTAGAGGATACGGCTCACACAAGTTTATATATGAGGTTGGTAAAAAATACCCCCAGATACCTGGTGGAAGATGCTAAAAATTTTGTAAAGGATGCTTATGAGGTTAAAAACAGGGGGAAACTTTTTATGTGGAAGCTAAAGCAGTTGAAGGAAGAAAAGAAAAAGGTTTAGGTTTTCTGCTAAAGTTAAGGTATGGAAAGTAAGAAGGTTGTTTGGCACCAGGTGTGTTTGTTTGCTTTGATGTTGTTGTTGACTGGCTTTAGGTTAATGACCGGGCGATGGGTGTTTGGAGTAGGAGTGTTGTGGTGGTGGCTGGGTGGTGTGCTGGGGTTTATTTTTGTGTTTTTTGATTGGTTGATTCAGTTGGCAGTTATGGAGCCATCGAAGGTGTTTGATGTAAAACTTAAAGAAGTTTTACAGAAAAAAAATATTAAGTCAGGGCTGATTTTTGTTTTGGAAGAAAGGCAGAAAAAATCAAGACTGGTGATGAAGAGTGCCCTGTTTTTGTTGGTGTGGTTGGTAATGGGGTTTTTTACATTAAGTAGTGTGACTGGTGCTTTTGGTAGGGGGTTTATGTTGGGGTTGGGGACACATTTGGTATTTGATTTAGTGTGGGATTATTTTAAGGTGCCGGAAAAGCTTGATAATTGGTTTTGGATGATTAAGAGAAAGTTGGATGTGGAGGAGAAAAGGTGGTTTGTTGTGATTGTGGTTGTTTTGTATCTGTTGATTGTTAAAGGGTTGTAGGGTACCATGGGGGGTATACCCGAAAAAACACACATCTGAACAGTCGCTAGGAAGCAACAGTGTCCGATGAGAATTTTTAAATTATAAATTAATAATTAAATAATACAAACAATGAGTGCAGTACATTTTAGTGATCAAGATTTTAAAGAGAAGGTTATTAAAAGCAAGTTGCCGGTGTTGGTAGATTTTTTTGCTGAGTGGTGCGGTCCTTGCAAGATGGCGGCTCCGATCATTGATGAGTTGGCGGGGGAGTATAAAGACAAGGTGGTGATAGGTAAGGTGGATGTGGATCAGAATCAAGAGACGGCGGGTAAGTTTGGGGTAATGAGTATCCCCACAGTGATTATGTTTAAAAATGGTAAGGAAGTAGATAGAAAAACTGGGTTTGCTGGCAAAGCGGGTTATGAAGAAATGTTGAAGAAACAGTTGTAAATATGAGAGATGTAATTATTATTGGGGCAGGGCCGGCGGGGTATACGGCCGGTATTTATTTGGCTAGGGCGGGGTTGAAGCCGTTAATACTGGCGGGGGAGCAAGCTGGTGGTCAGTTGATGTGGACGACTGAGGTGGAAAATTATCCTGGGTTTTCTAGTGGGATTATGGGACCCAAATTAATGGAAGATATGAGAGCTCAAGCAGAAAAGTTTGGGGCGGAGATTGAGAACAAGGATGTGACAAAAATAGATTTTCAAGAGGAAGTTAAGAAAGTTTGGGTAAATGAGAAAGAATATGTAGCGAAAGTTGTGATTGTGTCTACCGGGGCTAGGGCGCGGATGCTTGGAGTGGGTGAGGAGAAACTGTTGGGGCGGGGAGCGAGTACCTGTGCTGTGTGTGATGCGGCGTTTTTTAAAGACAAGGTAACTTATGTAGTAGGTGGTGGAGATACGGCTATGGAGGAAGTGATGGCTTTAAAAAGGCAGTCAAAAAGTGTTGGGTTAATTTATAGGGGGGATAAATTAAGAGCTAGTAAGATAATGCAGGATAAGGCATTGAGTGGTGTTGAGGTAACTTGGAATAGTGAAGTGGTGGGGGTAGTGGGGGAGCAAAAATTAGAGAAGATAAAGGTAAAGGATGTTAAAACAGGTGAAGAAAAGGAGTTGTTGGCCGATGGTCTGTTTTTGGCCATTGGGCATTTACCGGAAACAAGTTTGTTTGAGGGTCAGTTGGAGCTTGATGAGAATGGATATTTGGTGACGGGTAAGACTGATTTGCCGACGCAGACTTCGTTAAGGGGTGTGTTTGGGGCGGGAGATGTGGTGGATTTTAGATATAAGCAGGCGGTAACGGCGGCGGGGATGGGTTGCATGGCGGCGCTGGATGTGGAGAAGTATCTAAGTCAAATTACTTAATTCCCATTTTTTTGGTCAAAACTTTTTCTGGTAGCATGTAAGAAATGGAGCCGTCAGCAGTGATTCCTTGCTCATCAGCTAAAGCAATAATCAAGGCGTGTCCGATGGCTAAATGAGCTACTTGAATTTTAGATGATGATGGGCCTTCAGGTTTGGCGTTACTTTTAATAATTAAATTGGCGGCTTTACCCATTGGTGTGTCTGAATTTTCAGTAATGGCAATGGTGATGGCCTTTTTCTTTTTGGCTCTTTTAAGAGTATCGTATACAAAACCGGTTCCGCCACTGGCGGAAATACCGATGACAACATCACCTTGGTTGACCATAAAATTGATATAACGGGCTAGGGCGCCTTCTTCTTCGGCGATACCCTTGGAGAAGCTGACGGGTTGTGCTTCAGCTAAATTATTAGTTGCAACTAAAATAGGCAAACCAGTTTCCATTCCTTGGCCGGCCATTTCCATGGCTACTAAGGCTGAAGCGCCGGCGCCAGTGACAATGATTTTTTTCCCCGCCTTTATCTGCTTTTTTAAAATTTTTACCCCCTTTTTAATGGATGGGACGGCTATTTCAAGAGTTGCTAGAATTCCTTCAGCATCTTGCCTTAAGATTCTTTCTATTTTATTGTCTAGAGTTTTGCAATCAGATAGATCAACGCTAACCATCATTGGCTTACTGATGTCAATTAGCTGGCCAACCGTATCGATTAGGGTGTAATTACCCCATTTGTGTTTTGTAAATTCGGAAGTGGTTCCCGGTAGGTCACCTATTTCTAGATCATTGCCAGTAAGGCAAGAAATAAGGCTGGTTTTGCCTGAATTAAAAACGCCTAAGACTACAATCTTGCTACCTTTTTTAAAGGTTTTTTCGATTTGAGTAACAAGTTTTTTAATACCAGTTCCTTTGGCGGTTGAAGTGGGTGTGAGTTTAAGACCGAGGGTTTTTTCTATTTCAGCCAACTTGGTTTTTTTGACCACGTCCATTTTGTTGGCAATAGCGATAAACGGAATTTTGGCTGTGCTAATTGCTTCCAAAAAGACTTTCATGGTAGAAACTTGAGGGTCAATCATGTTAATTACCAAAACAGCGGCATTGGGGGCAAATTTTTGAAAAGGGGTGGTTATTTTTTTGGCGACACGATTACTCATATTGTTTCTTTCATTTATCTATAATACTGCAAATAAAGCCATTGTCAAGTTAATTGGATTCAAGCTATAATGTAAGATATGAAATTTTTAACGAAAAAGCAATGTAAAAAATTTATTAATCTGGCGGTTGCTCGGATCGCTGAGTATATTAAAGGAAATAATTTAAAGGGAATCACGTTGGGAATTTCTGGTGGAATTGATTCAGCAATTGTGTCGGTAATTGGGTTGAGGGCAATTGATTTATTAAAAAAAGACGGATATGAAGCTAATTATGAGTATGTATTTTTAGACTGTGAAAGTGATCCAATTGATTACAGGAGAGCTAAGGCGCACGCTAAGGTTTTTGGATATAAATTAAAGTATTTGGATCTATCGAAATGGTATCAAGTATCTCCCTTGTTAAGATCTATTCCTAAAAATCATTTACGAGAAAAAGTAGCTAAGGGGAATATTAAGTGTCGGTTGCGTATGATTTCTTTGTATCATTCGGCTCAGCTAAATGGTCATATTTATTTAGATACCGATGATTTGTCTGAAGAGTACATGGGATTTTGGACGAAGCATGGTGACGAAGGAGACGTTAAAATTATTCAACATGTTACTAAAAGTGAACTTTATGATTTAGGAAAGTATTTAGGCGTACCCAAAATAATTTTGGAGTCCAAGCCTGGAGATGGTTTAAAGGTGACTGAATCAAATATGGCCTCTGATCAGCTTGGTTTGGAATATATTTATATTGAATATATTATTAGCGAAATGATAAGGGCAAAATTTGACTGCAATGGTTCATGGGATCAGTTGGAGAAAAGAAAGTTTAAGGTAAAAATTAAACAGATTGCTAGTGAGATTGGAAAAGAAGAGGCGGCTGTTTATAAGGTGATAAGGCAGTCGTTAAAAACTGCTTTTAAAAGAAAATACGGTGACTCGGTTAAGCACTTGTTGCCTAATCGAAAAGAATTTGGTTTTATAGAGTTTGGGACGGAGGAGTTTGCCAAAAAACAACTATATGAAATTAAAAAATAAAGAAGACAAGGATTTAATTTATGATCTTAAAAAGATGGCGGGGCTTAGTTTGGGTGGCTCGGATCTTGCAGATTTAAAGCCCTTGTATCATTCGAGTGATACAAATTCTCGATTAAGAGAAGATGGACAAAAATCCACCTGTTTGACTCAAACTCAGGCTTTATCAAATGCAAAAAAGAAGAAAAGAAATATGTTTTATACATTAAAAACCTTTTAATTTACACGAATGGAGAATTTACTTAATAAAACAATACCTCAAATTCAAGAAATGATTGCTGGTGGTAAACTTTCGTATTTTGAGTTAATGGGTGAGATAGAAAATAATGTTAAGGAAAAAGAAGATGACATTAAAGCTTATTTAACACTTGATTTGAAAAAAGCTAAGTTAAAAGCAAAAAAACTTGACGGCGTTGGCACATCTTTGTTGAATGGAATACCAATGTCGGTTAAAGATACTTTTGTAACTAGTGGAGTAAAAACGACGGTTGCTTCAAAAATGCTGGCTGATTTTGTACCGGAATACGACGCTGTTTCGTATAAGAGATTAATAGATAGTGGTGCCTTGTTGGTGGGAAAAACCAACATGGATGAATTTGCTCATGGTTTTACAACGGAATATTCTGCCTTTCAAGTTACTAGGAATCCGTGGAATTTAAATAATGTTCCCGGTGGTTCGTCTGGTGGAGCGGCGGCCTCGATTGCTTCACGGACTGCTTTGATTGCTTTGGCGAGTGAAAATTTTGGTTCGATTGTTCAACCTGCGGCTCTTTGTGGTGTTGTGGGAATAAAGCCAACTTATGGCAGGGCATCACGGTACGGTATTATTGCCATGGCATCATCGCTTGAGTGTCCGGGAATTATGGCTCGTTGTGTTGAAGATGCGGCAATTGGTTTGGAGGCTATTGTTGGTGTGGATCCTTTAGACGCAACTACCTTAAACGTAGCAAAAGAAAGGTTTTATGATCAATTGAATTTGGATGTTAAGGGTAAAAAGATAGCTGTTATTAAACCAATTATGCAGGCTGTTTCTGCAGAAATAGTTTTGGCAATTGAAGAAATGATTAGGGTGTATAAAAAAATGGGGGTAGAGGTTAGAGAAATAGATTGGTATGACTTGGATATAGATTCAAAAATTTACGATATCTTATATCGTTCGGAGGTGGCGAGTAATCTGGCTCGTTATGATGGAATTAGGTATGGATACAGGACGGAAAAAGAGACAAAAACGTTGGATGAACTTTATCAGCAAAACCGTGATATGTTTGGAAAACATGTTAAAAGACAGATTGTGACGGCGCCGATTACGATTGATAAAGATAATCCCAGAGATAGTATTTATTATCAAGCCTTGAAGATAAGAAGGAAGAATCGAGATTACATTGATAAGTTGTTTTTAGAATACGATGCCATTGTAACTCCGGCGACTACTTTTGGTGAATTGGCGATTGGCAAAACAGCAGATGAAAAATGGCGAGAGGAGAATAGAAATTTAGCCAGAATAAATGGGACGGCGATGTGCCCCACTGTTTTGTATGGTTATCCTTCAATTAGCTTTCCGATTGGGTTTTTAAAGCCGACGGCACCAGTTGGAGTACATGTTTTTAGTAAAAGATTAAACGAGCAGGGAATTTTAAATTTAGCTTATGCTTATCAAGAAGCAACGGGATTAAAATGTTTAACGCCAAAAACATGAAACTAACACCAATAATTGGATTGGAAGTACACATTGAACTGTCAACGCATAATAAAATGTTTTGTAATTGTTTGGCTGATCATTTTGGAACAGAACCCAATACTCAAATTTGTCCAGTTTGTTTAGGTATGCCCGGAACTTTGCCGGTGCCCAACAAACAGGCGTTGATAAATACGATTAAAATTGCCAAGGCCTTGAATTGTAAAATTAATAACGAATTTATTTTTGCCCGAAAACATTATTTTTATCCTGATTTACCTAAGGGGTACCAAATTACTCAGTTTCAAGATCCGGTTGGTAGTGATGGTTGGATTGAGATTGGTGGTAAAAAAATTAGGATCAATCGAGTTCACATAGAAGAAGATACCGGTAAATTGTTACACGAAAAAGATGAGTCGTTGGTAGATTTTAATCGGGCCGGTGTGCCTTTGGTGGAAATAGTGAGTGAGCCAGACTTTCATAAAACAGAAGAAGTAATAGCTTATTTAAAAGAAGTACGGTTGATAGTGAGAAATTTAGCTGTGGCTGAAGCCAGAATGGAGAGGGGGCAGATGCGGCTTGAGCCTAATATTTCGTTAACCAGTAATGTTTCAAAACTGCCTGATTATAAAGTAGAGGTGAAAAATATTAATTCGTTTCGATTTGTTAAGGGGGCAATTAAATATGAGATTAAGAGACAAACAAAAATATTAGCTAAAGGTAAAACACCAAAACAAGAGACAAGGGGCTATGATTCTAATGATGGTAAAACCTTTTTTCAAAGATCTAAAGAAACGACGACGGAGTACCGTTATTTTCCTGAGCCTGATATTCCACCAGTAGTTTTTGAAAAGGACGAAATAGAAAAAATAGTCAGAGCAATGCCAGAAACGAGAACGGATAAAATAAAAAGGTTTGTAAATGATTATCAAATAAAAGAGGAGTCGGTTAGAAAAATAGTGGAAGACAAAAAAAAAGCTGATTATTTTGAGGCGGTTTGGAAAGAGATTGTTGATAAAGGAAATAAGGATAAGAAATATGGACAGCAGATAGCTAATTTTATTATCAACAAAAAGCATTTGATTGGATTGCCACCAAAGGAATTTGCTGGAAAGATAGTCGAATCAATGAAAACGAAAAGAGTTGATGAAAATATTTTACAGATTATTTTGGGTGAAGTGTTAGAAGATCATCAAGGTTTGGTTGGAGAATACAAGCAGGGAAAGCACGAGGTGTTAAATTTTTTAATTGGGAAAGCTATGTCAATGTCTAAGGGTAAACTTAATGCCATTGTGATTAAAGAGGGTTTAATAAAAAGGTTAAACTAACTGATTACGAGTGCCAATAATCAGCAGATGTTTTTCCCAATCGGTGAGTAATTGGGAAAATTTTTGAGCTTGACCAGGGTATGTGGCGTTGATAATTCTGCTAGCATCAACAATATCAGTTTGAGCAACGTCAATGGCAACGTGAATACCCCCTTTTTCTTTTTTTAGAGCGTTGACGACATAAAGATAATAGTCACCTTCACACATTGGGTTTCTGGTGGCTGAAGAAACCAAAACAATTGTAATTTCTTTTTCTATGGTTTTGTATTGGTTAATAATATTTTCAATTACGGCTATAGCTTCGGAAGAAATATTACCTTCGCCCCAAAAATTAGTAATGATTACTTCTGGACCGTGTTTTTCAAGGAGATCGTTTCTAACAAGATTGTTAATTCTCCAGTTAATTGCTGACAGTCCGCCGTGGCCAGTAGCGTCAATAACGTTTTGAATTATTGCTTTGGATAAATTAGCGGCAAAAATAAACCTATTTGTTTCTGTATTGAGCAAGTTTATAAACTCGTGGTTTGCCGGTGTTGGTGGCAAAACGACATTTGATTCTTGGGCATTTTGCAACAAATATTCTAATTCTTCTTTACTTAGGCTCCATTTAGCACTGAATGTTCCCTTTTCTTTGATTGGAGGATAGGGAGATGGATCTTCTTTACTTACCATTCTTTTTAAAATTCTTCCGTCTGAAATAGCATAGCCACCGTGAGGTAAAACTCCATTTTTTACTGCCTTGGCAACCAGATTAGCGGTTTCCATGTTAACCGTCGTGTCTGAGTTTTCTGCGTCTTGAGGAAGATTGGCCCCGACTGTAATTATGGTAGTTCCTAGTTGTTGAGCAAGATATTCAAAAGTTCTAGCCATTCTGTCATGAGAATCAGTTCCTAGGGTAAAAATAAACACCGTTTCTGAAAGAATTTGGGCAAGAGTTGTGTTTTCAGTAGATTCTTGAAGATAACTTTGAGTTTGGTCATAGATTTTGGCGAGAACGCAAGCCGTAAAGGCAGAATAATAAACAGTTTCTGTATTTTGGGTGCTGTCTGGTAAGACAAATTCATGTTTTCTAAGCATTAGTGTTGTTATCAGGGTAGATAAAACAGGATCTTGGGTGATGGTCTCCTGAAGAGAAGTGGTGGGGAGATTGTTTTCTTGATAAGTAAATTCTTGAAGGGCGTATCTAAAAGCTTGAGTGATGGAGTCGTTTTGCTTGGTGAGCTTTTCGATAATATCTGAAATTGGACGGGCAGAAAAGTCAACAAAACGTTGGTCTGTTAAGGCCGCTTCATCACCAACGTTGGTTAGTGCTCCGTTAACTTCAACCATGCTGTAGGTGCCTCCTAGAGGAAATATTTCTGTTCTTATTGCACTCATATTAATCGTTAATCTTCAATAAGGTTGAAGAAATTTTTAATAATCATAAAGATGTCTTTGGTGGAGATGTTTGCAGTATCGTCTGTTAATTCATCAATATTATAACCAAGTTTTTCAAGATATGATCGTGTTCTGGTGTAGAAAAAAGCAGATACCTCACCCCACATTTCAGGATGAAATTGAACACCAAAAACCTTGTCAGATAACTTTAAGGCTTGAAACTGGGTTCGTTCTGAATTTGCCAACACCACCGCTCCGTTGGGTAGAGTAATAATGTGATCATTATGATAAAGCCAGGCTATGAATTGATTAGAAACTTTATTAAAAAAAGAAGATTTTTGGCCATTAGTGGTTAGTGCAATGGTAAAACAGCCAATTTCGGATAAGTCAGGTCTGTATTTTACCTCTCCACCATACATGTGGCCTAAGAGTTGGTGGCCGAAGCAAATCCCCAAGATGGGTAAATCGGCTTTGATTGCTGTTTCAATAAAAGGAACTTCTTGTTCTCTGACCCAGTTATATTCTGGTTTTTTGTTAGGACCAAAAGCATCATAAACACCAAACTCTCCTCCACTAATTATTATCGCATTAGTGTCTTTTATGTTGGGTAGATTTTCTCCTTCGTGTAATTTTACAACTTGTATTTTTTGTTCTGGATAAAGTAGCTGAATTGTTTTAATTGCGCCAAGTGACACATTCGGGGGCATTTTCAATGATACAAATCCGTCTTTCTTGATTCATTTGTTTTTTTGAGTATAACTTATATTGTATGTAGTGTCTATGTTTGGGTTGACATTAAAATTGTAGAGTATGATAATGAAGTAAATTGAAGATATTAAAATGAAAAAATTGCAAGTTCAATCAGTCATTGATAGTGTAAAGAAAATAATGGCTGGAGACAAAAAAAGCCGAGTAATATCAGCAGTTTCTGGGGGAGTAGATTCAACTGTGGTTAGTGCAATTGTTGCCAAAGCAATCGGAAATAGACTTATTCCTGTTCATATTGATAATGGGTTAATGAGACTGGGTACCGCCGAAGAAGTAAAGTACATTTTTGAATCTGTTTTGGGAATTAAGTTAGTGGTTGTTCGAGCAAGGGAAAATTTTTTACAAGTTCTTAAGGGAGTAACTTCGCCAGAAGAAAAAAGGAAAAAAATTGGTAAATTATACATTGACTTATTTGAAAAAATAGCTAAAAAACACGGTGATGTTAAATATTTGGTTCAGGGGACGATTTATCCTGACATAATTGAAAGTTACGGATCAAAACATGCAGGTAAGATTAAAAGTCATCATAATGTTGGTGGCTTACCAAAAAATATGAACTTAAAATTGTTAGAGCCGTTGCGTGATTATTATAAAGAGGAGGTAAAAGAGCTGGGTAGGCAAATGAATTTATCAGAATCTATTTTAACAAGACAGCCACTTCCTGGACCCGGGCAGGCAATTAGAATTATTGGAGAGGTGACTCAAAAAAGGCTTGCAAAACAACAGCAGTCAGATCAAATAGTAATAGAAGTTTTGAAAGATGCAGGTTGGTATAACAAGATATTTCAAAGTTTTCCAATTTTGACTGGAATAAAAAGCACGGCAATTAAAGACAACAAACGGATTTACAATGAAGTATTGGGCTTAAGAATTTGCAATAGTAAAGATGCTATGATGGCTGGATGGACGCAATTGCCATATAAAATTTTACAAAAGATTTCAACCAGAATAACAAATGAAGTTCCTGGAATTTCGAGAGTGGTTTACGATATTACTACAAAGCCGCCTGCAACCATAGAATGGGAGTAAAAACATTTTTTAAGGAATTATGATATAGTACGTTGTATTATTAGTTGTTTTATAGGTTATGGCAAAGATTGAAATAAGAGGCTATTCAATTTATCCGGATTACCCAACAAACCCAGAAACTGAAATGGCCAGAAAACGAGCAGAAAAGATTGTGACGAGACGGCTTGATGAAAAGACGGATATCGCTGAAACAGAAAGAGAAGCAAAAGAAAAGTTTTTGAAGGGTTTTTCCTCTTTGACTAACTGAGGATTGGTGGCTATACTAATATAGTGCACACTGGTTTTTCTCATAAACTATATTTAAGTAAACAGACTGAGGGGATTTTGGCCAGGGTTGATCGGTTTTCTAATAAGTTGTATTTGGAGATTGGAGGCAAGATTCTTTATGATGCTCACGCGTCTAAGGTGCTACCTGGTTTTAAGCCAGAAGCCAAGTTGGAAATGCTAAAAAAACTAAAAGAAAAAGCAGAATTGATTATTTGTATTTCAGTTCCTGATATTGAACGAGGAAAAAAGAGAAATGATTGGAAATTAACCTATGATGATTGTGTTTTTGAGATGTATAAAAGATTCGAGGAGGGGGGGATTGGGAAAACCTAAGGTGGTAATTACTAGATTTGAAACTGGAGAAAAACAACCAAAAACTCAAGCTTTTATTAATAAATTAAAGAGAGAAAAAATTAAGTTTTACATTCATCATTTTATTAAAGGTTACCCCAATGATGTTGATTTTATTTTGAGCAAATTAGCCTTTGGAAAAAATCCGTATATAAAAACCAAAAAACCATTAGTGGTTGTGGTTGCTCCTGGAGCTGGTAGCGGTAAGCTGGCCGTTTGTTTAAATCAACTTTATTATGAACATCAAAAAGGAGTGATCGTGGGTTATGCCAAACTTGAAACTTTTCCTGTTTGGAATTTACCACTTAATCATCCGGTAAATAAAGCGTATGAGGTGGTTACCTCTGATCTGGGAGACTTTAATTTAGTTGACCCCTTTCATTTTAAGGCTTACAAGAAAAGGGCAATTAATTACAATAGAGACATAGAGGCTTTTCCTGTTATTAAAGAAATTCTTGGGCGTATCTTTAAAGAAGATATTTATCAGTCTCCTACTGACATGGGGGTCAATATGGCTGGATTTGCAATTACAAATGATTTAATAGTTAGAAGGGCGGCTAAAAAAGAAATTCAAAGGAGAAGAAATGGTAGAATTTGTGTATGAATGATAAAGATAAAATCAAAGATTTGATTGAGAGGTGTGTGGAGAACGTGATTCCTTCGAAAAAGGAGTTGGGGGAGTTGCTTTTGTCTGGTAAAAAATTAAATATATATTTTGGGATTGATCCAACTGGTATTAAGATTCATTTGGGTCATGCGATGCCTTTACGGAAATTACAATTATTGTCTGATTTGGGCCACAAAGTAACGTTTTTAATTGGGGATTTTACGGCTACTATTGGGGATACTTCTGATAAAGAAGGTGAACGACCGGTTTTAACCAGGGAGGAGATTGAGAAAAATTTTGCTACTTACAAAAAACAAGCGGAGAAGGTGTTGGATTTTACCAATATTGAAGTGAAGTTTAATAGTGAGTGGCTGAAAAAATTGACCTTTGGAGAGGTGTTGTTTTTGGCCGGTCATTTTTCTGTTAATGATTTTGTGAGCAGAGAATTAATAAGAAAAAGACTGGATGAAGGTAAAAGAGTGAGTTTGCCTGAAGTGTTGTATCCGTTGATGCAAGGTTATGACAGTTATCATTTGAATACTGACATTCAGCTGGGTGGGACCGATCAGACATTTAATATGCAGGCCGGTAGAAAACTGAATAAGGTGTTGGGTAAGAAGGAGTCGTTTATTATTGCTAATGGGTTTTTATTGGGGACGGATGGTAGAAAGATGAGTAAGACTTGGGGGAATGCTATTTGGTTGGATGATAAACCAGAAGAAATTTATGGCAAGGTGATGTCTATTAAGGATGAGTTAATAATTGAGTATTTTAAGTTTGGAACTAGTGTGTCTTTGGGTGAGATTGATGAAATTAAAAAAAAGTTGGAGAAGAGTGATAATCCGATGGAGATTAAGAAGCGATTGGCGGAGAAAATAATTGAGGAGCTTTATTCTGAAAAAGAGGTTGTAATGGCTGGTGAGCATTTTGAGAAGACGATTCAACAGAAACAGGTAGTTGGTGATGTAATGACCGTGGTGGTGGGTAAGAAGGAATTGAGCGTTGATGAATTAATGGAGATAGTGGTTGATAAGGGATTGGTGGAGAGTAAATCTCAGTTTAGGCGATTGATTGAACAAGGAGCGGTTTATGTAGATGAGAAACGGTTGGATGGTGATGTAATTCAATTGACTAAAGAGGTAGTGGTGAGGATTGGGAGGAGAAGGTATTTGAAATTGGTGAAGTAATAGGAGAGTTTTTTTAGTCTTGACGAATGTTGTTTGATTAGGTAGACTAGTGATACTGTTATGGCGAGACAAGAAATAGTAGCACTAAATTTGATTAGAGGACCAATTGAGAGGAGAGATTATGCATCTGAGCAAGGTAAACCAAATCCAGAATTTTCTTTTATTGACTGTGGGTTGGGACATTCACCGTTTGAATATCCAGGTCAGGTTAATGACGTGTTGGGTGGAATTACCAAAGACTTATTAAGAGAGTATCCAGCGGATCCTTATGCAAAGAGGTTGGGTGTGCATGTTAGAGAGAGATTTGGTTTAAACAAAAAAACCGAGGTATTTTTTGGGGGATGTGGCAGTTATGGTTTGTTTCTTCGGATATGGTGAAAAGTAGTGGGTTGGAATTAGTGGGATATGGTCCTCAGTTTACTAATGTAGTGGTATTGGCGGATAGGGCGAGGATACCGTATATGGCTGTACAGTCGCCATTGTTAGAGCCGATTGAAGTAAAAATATCTGATTTGTGTGATTATTTGCAAAGAAGAAAGGGACTGGCGGTGGTATATGTTGATAATCCTAATAATCCAACAGGGGATGTAATTAACGGAGAGAGTTTGAAAGCCTTAGTTATGTTGACACAAAAACGAGGAGATTTGTTGATTGTGGACGAAGCCTTTGGAGATTCTATACTTGATGGGATGTCTGCATTTGGGTTGATGGAAAATGCTAATAACATGATAGTAACGAGATCTTTATCTAAGGTGATTGGTTTGGCTTCGCCAAGATTAGGATACATGGCAATGTCGAGACCTTTGGCTGAGGTATATAAAAATATTGAGTTGGTTTTTTCTGTGGATACTTTTACTGGTTTGGTTGGAGAGGTAGCATTGGAGCCTGTGATGCTAGCTGAGTTTTTGCCGGACGTGAGAAAGAAGACTGAGTTGATAAAAAGGCAGATGGTAAGGGTGTTACAAGAGGTGGGAATTGATGTGTTTGAATCACATCCAATGGTAAGTATTTTGTTGGCTAGAGGTGAGGGTAATTTTTATAAAACTTTGTTGGACCTTGGGATTGGTACGGAAGATGGAGCTACGTTTAAACCTACCCATGAGAATATGGATAGTTCATTGGTTAGAATGAGAATACCAGGCAGTTTGGGTAGGGTGGCTGAGATAAGGAAGAGATTGGAAAAAATATGAAACGAGAGAGATTGGCTGAAATTGGTTCGGGAATTATTGAAATAGGTAACGGAAATTGGTTGAAAGAAAGAGAGAAAGGAGAAACTTGGTATAAGAGATTGGGTTGGCAAGAAATTGAAGAACTTGAGAAAATGGTGGAGCTACAAAGTTTAGTGTGGGAAATGCCAGTTAGAGAGGCGGTGCCAAGTAACTTTTTGGCTGTAGCTGAAGATACGGGTGGTGCGGTGATTGCAAGCTATAACAAAGATGGAGAGATGAACGGAATGTCTTTTACGGTGGGGACTATTTTTAATAAATTGATTTTGCATATGGTGGGAGTGGATAGAGAGAATCGTTATGTAAATGATTTAGGTAGGGATATGTGTTTATTGCAGGGAATGTTGGCGAGAGAAAAAGGTGTGGATAGAATTGATTGGACGTATGATCCGTTATTGGGAGCAAATGCCAGATTGTATATTGAAAAGTTGGGTGCGTGGCCGTATTTATATACCGTGAATAAGTATGGTAGGGTGCCAAGTGATTTGTATGGTGAGTCGCCGACTGACAGGTTTACCGTAAGATGGGATATTGGTAATCTAGTGGTTTGGAGTCATGTGTGCGATGGAGATTTGGAACCATTGTCCCTTATGGATGTTGATGGTTTGCCAGTGATTGATGTGACTGATTTGAAAAAAGTTGAACGAGATAGGTTCCTGGTGCAAATACCAGGGGTTGCTGAGAATGTTGTTGATGTTGACAAATGGAGGATGGGTTTAAGAAAAGTTGCTTTAGTGACTATGGATTGGCAGGCGGATAGGGATTTTGGAGTAGGGACTCATTTGGTAAGTGGTTTTGCAAGCGGTATGATAAATGGAGATAGGCGAAATTATTATGTATTTAGCAGAAAGATTTAACACATGAAGATAAAGAAGGTTGAGATTTTACATATAACTTTACCGATGAAGTTTACTTTTACTACGGGTTTTGGTGACATTAGTGAAAGAGATGCGGTAATCGTGAGACTTGAGACCAATGATGGTGTGGTTGGTTATGGGGAGGCGGCAGCGTTATCTGCCCCAGTTTATTTAACCGAGACTACTGAGACATGTATCCATATAATTAAGGATTTCTTGGTCCCCAAGCTGTTAAATAGGGAGTTAACCATAGAGGAGTACGTGAATGATTGTAGTTTTGTTAGAGGAAATAATATTGCTAAACATGGAGTGGAGTCTGCCTTGTGGGAGATTGAGTCACTTTTGAAAAAGAAAAGTTTGAAGGATTTGTTGGGTGGGACAAGGAGTAAGGTACCTATTGGGGAAAGTATTGGAGTGCAGCCTAGCGTTGATAAATTACTTGAGGTGGTTGGAAAAAGGGTGGGTGAAGGGTATCGGCGGATAAAGATAAAAGTGAAACCAGGGTGGGACTGTAAACCTCTGAGGGCGATTAGAAAAAAATTCCCCAAAATATCTTTGATGGTAGATGCCAACTCTTCTTATAGATTGAAGGATATGGATTTATTGAGGAAACTAGATGAGTTTGATTTGTTGATGATTGAGCAACCGTTGGCATTTGATGACATTATTGATCATGCTAAGGTGCAGAAAGAACTAAAAACCCCTATTTGTTTGGATGAGAGCATATTGAGTGCTGAAGATGCAAGAAAAGCAATTGAGATTGGTGCTTGTAGAATAATTAATGTGAAGCCAGGGAGAGTAGGTGGCTTGACTGAGGTGAAAAAAATTAACAAAATAGCGAAGAAAAACGGGATAAAGTTATGGTGTGGGGGAATGCTAGAGACTGGAATTGGAAAAGCATACAATGTGGCGGTGGCAACATTGTCTGAATTTTCTTTACCTGCTGATATTACTCCGTCTAAGACTTTTTTTGGAGAAGATGTTACTAAACAAGACATTGAGATTTCTAATGATGGTTTTGTGTCTGTACCAAGTGGTGTGGGAATGGGTTATGAAGTAGTTAAGTCTAGAATTAATAAATATATGGTTAAACAATTTGAGATAAAATAAAAAATATGAGAGAGATACTTAGTCACCTGGTGGCTTTTGAAACAGTTGGAGGAAATGATGATGAGATAGAAGAGTGTTTTGAGTATATTGGAGAGCGCCTTGATTTTTATCCGTTTATTAAAAAACGATTTGAGAGTAATGGAAAAATATCTTATGTTTGGTTGACGGAGGACACTTTGAAGCCAAAGGTTTTGTTGAACGCCCACATTGACGTGGTGCCTGGGTCCGATGGAATGTTTGTGATGAAGGAGGAAGGTGGAAAACTTTTGGGGCGAGGAGTGAGTGACATGAAGTTTGCCGTGGCAGTATTTATAGATGTGTTGAAAGAGTTGTATGAAGAAAAAGGAGAGTTGCCAAGTTTAGGAATTATGCTTACTTCTGATGAAGAAGTTGGAGGAATGAATGGAGTTGGTTACTTGGTAAATGAGATTGGATTTAAACCAGAGGTGGTGGTGATTCCTGATGGGGGAGATAATTGGCATATAGTGAATGAAGCCAAGGGAGTGCTGCATGTTAAGTTAGTTGTTAATGGTGAGTCAGCACATTCATCGAAGCCATGGGAAGGTAAAAATGCGATTGATTTATTAATGAAAGATTTGGTGGTTTTAAGGAAAGAGTTTCCCAGCCCTGAAAAGGAGGTTTGGGAAACAACGATGAATATTGGTCAGTTGCACGGTGGGAGTCAAACCAATCAAGTGTGTGATTTGGCCGAAGGGTATTTGGATTTTAGACATATCCCAAAAGAAAAAAGGGAGTCTTTATGGAAGAGAATAAGGGATGTAGTTAAGTTTTCTGAGCTGGAAGAGATCGTTACAGCAGACCCATTTTTTGTTGATGGTGATGATAAACATATTAAACTTTGGAGTAAGTTGATTACTAGATACAGGACCGAAAGGTTGTTAGCTAGGGAGCATGGCGCATCTGATGGAAGGTTTTTTACTAGTAAAGAGATTCCTGTGATTTTGTCTAAACCGGAAGGTGGTCTGGTACATACAGAAAATGAATGGTTGGATGTGAAAGCCATGGGTGAATATAAAGAGGTGTTAAAGGAATTCTTGATCTCCTTGACAAAGACCGATAATTAATGTAACTTAATTAAGTAATATGGGACTGAGTAAAGAAAGATTTAGGAGGGACAGGGAGAGATTGGTTGTGGAGTTGGCTGAAACAGGTGATCATTTAATTGGAGAGATAGATTTGGTTTTGTCTGCGTATCCTGATTTAAAAAGACCTGGGCTTGAAACAACTATTTTTATGGAGAAAATGGCAGAGTTGTTTATAGGTAAGAGTTCACGCTTCCTGAATGGGTTTAGATAGCGTAATTTGGATTAGTGAGAAGTTCTCTGCATTCTTTTAGAGGGTTTAGGTCTTTGGTGTCCCAGGTTCCAAACAAAGATGAAAGAAT
>Ga0180009_10003315_pt1 | contig 18378 bp, 16 predicted proteins | sample OS_PC_MetaG_FD_123537 | JGI IMG/M metagenome (GOLD analysis project Ga0180009, IMG submission 123537) | Groundwater microbial communities from the Aspo Hard Rock Laboratory (HRL) deep subsurface site, Sweden - OS_PC_MetaG | ecosystem: Environmental > Aquatic > Deep subsurface > Groundwater... | reverse complement strand
TTTGAAGCAGCTGTCCGTCAGGGTTATACCAGCCCATTTTTCAAGTAAGAAATGTGTTTGGCTTGAATATTCATGCAACCCGTGGTAAATTGGTTGAGCGAATTTTGTCCAGTGTAGCATGCATTCAGAGTGAAAGACCAAAATAAGAGACCGATCAATATTATCAATCTACTTACACGGCCATGCACTATCAATTTCTTGCTTCTGGATTGGTCATCCTGCATTTCCTCTTTGTGGGTTTTGTGATTATCGGGGGCGTTTTTTGTTTCAAGTGGCAGAAGATGATCTGGGTGCACCTGCCGGCTGTTGCCTGGAGTATTACGATTGAATGTTCCGGCTGGATCTGCCCATTAACACCACTTGAAAACTACTTCCGCCTCAAGGCCGGAGCATCGGCCTACAATGTCGATTTTATCTCTTATTATCTTCTACCGATTCTATATCCCGCGTCGCTAACCAGGAACATTCAATATTTATTGGGATTTGCAGTTCTATTGGTGAATGTATTGGTATACGGAATACTGTTTCGAGTCCACAGGCAACAAAAAAAAAATCACTGCCCGTGACGTTTCATGAAGATAACAGAAATCGAATGCATGAGAAGAGGTTACTTCTCTTGAGAGGTACTGGCTGCTAATTACTCGATGGAGGTGCGCATGAATATGAAAAAACAGATTTTTGAATATATGAACCACCACCCTGAAGCAACGATAGAGGAACTGATCACCCTCTTTCCAAGTGCCAAAAAAAAGTCCCTCTGGAACTATTCCAGGCAGTGGAAGAAAGATCAGGGCACTCCATCCGTGGGAAAGCGAAATAGTATCAGACAAAGGATCTTCACATTTATCGATCAACATCCGGATGCAACACAAAAGGATCTTCAGCAGGCATTTCCGGATGTCAACAAAGTGTCTATCAGCAACTATCACTACCAATGGCGTAAAGCACGACCTGACCTGAAAAAAAAGAACAGTGTAAAAGATGTGGTTTTCACATATCTTGACTGCAACCCCCAGGCGACCTATCGCGAACTAAAGAATGCGCTACCCGGTATTAACCCATCTTCCATCAGTGCATATCACTCTATCTGGAAACAGTCACAATCCGGTGGGGTTAAACGCACAACCGCAATCGAGGGCCCGCCTAGCAGAAAGAAAAACCAGTTTCCAGGGAATTATCAAGACGGCCAAGCACCTGAATTATCTATTGAAAGTGTGGTGACCAGCAAATCTGCTCGGAATCTGGTTGAGATATTGATATCCACTATCGAAACTCAAAACGCCGCCATCGAAATCATAAAAGAACAAAACGCGATACTCCGACAGCACCAGTCCGATATACTGATTGACCTCGAGGAGATTTCCGGGGACGAATGGCAGACGCTGAGAGACATTATCGCAATATTTATCAGAGGGCTGAAAAGTAATGGATAAATGCTATGTTTTCCCATGCCAGGGAACAGTTATCCTCCGCATAAACAGCGTTATTGGCAATTCACAGAAGACGGCCTGCTGATAAATACAGAGCGAATCCTCAATCGCAGATTAGGAATTAGCGGTTGCTTTCCTGATAAGGGATATCATACTATTTTTGTATCTATTCAGCTATTCAGGTTCAGTCATAGACGCTAAGACCTGTATGTTATTGAACTCATTCTCGACGGCCATCCATGGCCGTCTTCCGAGGGCGGTCGTTAACATCGCTATCTTGGTGATGCTTAACCACTCCCAATCCGTTCAGTTACATACAGGTCTCAGCTTCTGCTCAGATAAAGTGGTGAATAGTTACCTATTTTTTTTAATCGTCTTCGAAATAAAGGGATCTGCGGTATGCAAAACGGATTAATTTGACTCGCTTTCATTATTGAAATAAGAAAATCACCCGCCATCAGATATTTCTATGAGTACACTATTTCGGATATCCATTTTTTGCCCGGATAAAATGGGTTTAATATCAGCCATAACAGGGAAATTATTTGACCTGGGGGCCAATCTGGGAGACACAAACTTTGCGGTACTCGGCACCGGTGCAGAATACACAGCGGTATGCAGCATTCCGGAGTCAGTGACCAAGACCGATCTTGAAGAGCAATTGGGGGCACTTCCGGAACTAAAAAATGCTGATATTCGAGTCGCGCCATTCGACCTGCAGATCTCCCATTCTGCCAGCGCACAGATTACCCATCGAATTCTTGTCGAAGGTGGTGATAATCCAGGACTCGTCGCGCGTTTAAGCGAGGTATTTGTTGAATTTGACGCCAATATTGTGAGACTCAATACTGAGGTTATCCCTGGGAAACCCAACAATCTTTATCGTATCGATATTTGTGTTTTTATACCCGACCCATCTATTCAAGCCTGTCTGGCGACAGTCGAAAATACAGCGTCGACATTGCAGATGGTCTGTTCTGTTGAGTCGTTTTAACAGTTAAAAATCTATCAATCGAATTTCAGGAGTTTACACTATGGCCAATGGCTATCATGGCGTTATACTGCGGATTGATTTAACGACGCGGGAAATAAGGAAAGAAGCAGTAGCGAACGCCTTTTATCGCACCTATATGGGGGGTGGCGCTGTCGGCGCGTACTATCTCTTGAAGGAGACCACAGGAACCACAGACCCCATGGATCCCGCCAATATTATTACTATCGCTCCCAGTGTCACCACGGGACCTGCCGTTACAGGCGTGAGCCGTTGCAGTGTCGTCAGCCTGTCTCCCCTGACAGGCGCTGTCGGCGAAGGACAGGCCGGTGGAAGCATTGGCCCGATGATCAAACGCGCGGGGATCGATGCCATCGTGATTACAGGCCGATCTGCAAAACCCTGCTATCTCTATGTCAGTTCAGAAAATATCGAATTGAGGGACGCATCCATGCTGCAGGGACAATCAGTCAGTGAAACGTTTGATCGGTTGTCGGATGAGCTGGGGAATACAAAACTCAGTATCATTCAGTGTGGTCCCGCAGGAGAGAAACAGGTCCGATTTGCAAGTCTGATGGTAGATCGCAACAATGTCGTCGGACGCACCGGTCTGGGTGCCGTATTTGGCAGCAAAAACCTTCGCGCAGTGGCTGTCAGAGGCGATGGTAACATTGACTTTGCCAACCCCGAACAACTGAAATCATTCAATAAACTTGCAAAAGAGCGGTTGGAGACCGCCGGGTTTCCAGGTATTCTGAAAAAATCAGGTACCCCCGGTGTCTTCGCGATCCAGGCAAAAAACGGGAATACAGCCACCCATAATTTCAGTCGCAGTTACCACCAAGATTATATTCAGCTGGATGCCGAAACGATCGAAAAAACCATCAGCAGTGGCAAGGCTACCTGTTTCGGTTGCATCGTCGCCTGCCGAAAACGGGTCAGTGCTACAACGCCTTACCAGTTTAACGACAAACTCGGTGGTCCGGAATTTGAAACCCTCAGTCTGCTGGGTTCCAATCTGGACATTATGAATGCCGCTGCAGTCGGCAAAGCAAATGAAATGTGTAATGAATTCGGATTGGATACCATCACCACCGGCGCCATGGCTTCGTATGTCATGGAATCAATGGAGAAGGGGGTTCTCCTGGCTGAACAAAACGGTGGTAAAACGTTGCATTTTGGCTCCCCGGAAGATCTGTTCGATCTCATTCGGAAAATAGCAACCCGCACAGGTATTGGCGATATCCTTGCAGATGGTTTCAAACATGCCATCAATACCTTTGGGAAAGCAACAGAACACTATGCTATCCATGCCAAAGGACAGGGACTGCCCGCCCATATGGCTCAGGTTAAACCCAGCCAGGCACTGATGTATGCGACCTGTCCCATCGGGGGTGATCATATGTCTGCAGAACACGACTGGTTTCTGAACGAGAACGATGATCTTTGCCGTGGTCTCGGGATTTTCGGGTCTGGGGATGCGGCATCTACCAATCTGGCCAAAGCCCGAATGACGGCATACAGCCAGCATTACTACTCACTTCTGGATACATTGACACTTTGCATGTTCATGTGGGGACCCGGGAGTCTGTTTTCATACCGGGATCTGGAAGATCTCTTGCTGTATACAACCGGCTGGCAGTGCACCCTCTGGGAATTGATGAAAGTGGGAGAACGGAAAACCAACATGATGAAACAGATCAACGCAAAGCGCGGTTTCTCAAGAACGGATGATGTGCTGCCGGAAAGATTGTATCAACCGCTGCCCGATGGTCCAGCGAAAGGAAAATGTGTGGACAGAGAACGGTTTGCTGAAATGCTGGGGCACTATTACAATCTGATGGGGTGGGACCCTGAAACCGGCAATCCCTCAGCTGGTAAATTGGTCGAACTGGGGCTGGATTGGGTTTTATAATACAGTCGGATGCATCTTGAAACGGAATCGGTTCCAACTCTGCAGCTACTAAAGGAGGAGTCTGCTCAGACCGGGCGAAAGGGTGTTTACAGGATATTCTTTCCCCGGGCAACTGCCCGTTTCCGGTCTTTGTGCTTTGCTTTCTCAGCCTCCTCACGTTTGAGCTTCGCTTTCACCGACGGCTTTGCATAGTACCGACGCTTTTTAAGATCCTTGAACAATCCCTCCCTGATCAATTGTCGCTTCAACTTCTGCATCGCACTTTCGATCTGGTTATTGATGACCTTTACTTCCATAGCACTCCTGGTTTAATCTCCTTGATTCAGATTGGCACTTCTGTTTTTCAATGGTGTAAACTGCTAATAAAACTAGTAAATCATTCGTAACTCAAGCATCCCAACCTCTCATTTGATTTATCTAATGGGATTTTAAATGACACTGGGGAAAATATCAATAGCTTAATCCTTGGATTTCCATACCTGTATCCCGGGTCCGGGAATGGCCACCGAACCCTGAAACCAGAACCACTCCCTCTTCATTACAAGTTCCTGATAAGGTTGAGTTTACTGGTTAACCCCGCTACTGTGAGGACGTCGTTTGATTCTAAAACATGATTGGGATCGGGAAAGGCATTTATTGCGACCCCTTGTTTTTTTTGTTGTTGGATCGACAGAACATCAACACCATAGTTCGCTCTGATATTCAGTTCTCTGATGGATTTCCCCACAAAGGGCTCTGGAACAGGGATTTCGGATATGGAATACCCCTCCATGAAATAAACATCGCGACGACTGCTGCTCAATTGAATTTTATCTGCCAGTGTGGATGCGATATCTTTTCTTTCGATCTCTTTATGATAGGCATCCAGAACATCTTTCTGCCAGACCATTCCTAAAACCTTTCTTTTGTTATTTGGCTGAACAACAGGCAACCCCAGGAACCCGGTCTTGCTCATCTTATCCAAGGCAGAATGACAGTCTTCATCAAGACTGACCACTTCGATATCCTTTAAAGCGATATCGCCTGCAATAATAAGATTTTGCAGCTCCTCCGCTTCAAACATAAAACTCTTCATGTCATGAATGGAAATAATGCCAACCAGTAGATCCTTGTTGTCCTGCACAATGAAGTAGGGATCCCTTTTTGAGATAACATGATCAACCACTTCAATAAAATTTGTTGTCTCTGGTATTGATTCAAAGTGTGGTTGATAAACATCTCTGACATAAATCGACTTCATTACATTAATTTCTGTACCGCCTTTGATGTTGATTTTACGCATCAGCAGTTTCAACGTATATATCGATTCCCGAGACAGCTTCGAAGACAGAATAGTACTGATGATGCAGGTAATCATCAGTGGGAGAATGATGTTATAGTCGTTCGTCAACTCAAAAACGATAATGATGGCTGTTATGGGGGCACGTGTTGTTCCAGCAACGAGACCGCCCATCGCAACCAGCGCATAGGCGCCCGGAGAGGCTGTAATACTGGGAAAAACACCGTGGATAAACGTCCCGAAAAAACACCCGAGCATCGCTCCCATGAACAGAGACGGGGCAAAAATGCCACCGGACCCGCCGCTGCCAAGGGTAAATGATGTTGCAAAGATCTTGACGAAAATAAGCGCAAAGGCAACGTACCAGATCATGCCGCCATGCAGCGCGTTGTTAATCGTGTCATACCCGACACCCATAATCTGCGGGAACACAAGAGCCGTGATACCGATCACAAGCCCACCGATGGCCGGCTGAAAATATTCAGGTACCGGAACCTTGTTTTCGAAGAAACCCTCAAATGCGTAAAGCACTTTGATAAAGATATGGGAAACTAGTCCGGCAAGCAGCCCTAAAACGACGTAGAATATAAGTTCAACGGGATTGACGAGCTGATAGTGCGGTACCTGGAATGTAGCCAGATTTCCTTCAAAATTGTGTGATATCACCGTTGCCATAACCGATGAAATGACAATCGGGGAGAACTGGGCAAAGGCAAAATCCATCAGGATAATCTCAACAGCGAACAAAGCCCCGGCAATCGGGGCATTGAAAGCGGCCGCAATCCCCGCAGCAGCGCCACATCCGACCAGCGTCTTCATGCGGACCCCGGAGATTTTGAGAAACTGTCCGACCGTCGAACCCAGACTGGACCCGATCTGGATAATCGGCCCCTCACGACCCACAGAGCCACCAGTTCCAATGGTCACCGCCGAAGCAAACGCTTTGACAAGAGCGACTCGGGGCCTGATGATACCGCCTTTTAAGAGAATGGACTGCATCACCTCTGGAACACCATGTCCTTTCGCCTCCGGAGCCAGAAAATAGATCAGCGGTCCAACTATTATCCCCCCCACAACAGGGATAATGATCTTCATGTACCAGGCAGAGGCGATAATATTCTCAAGCAGGGATCCGGGACCTGAAAAGGAAATACCAGAGATGGTTTTGATCAACAATCGAATCCCTATGGCACCGAAGCCGGCAAAAACGCCGATGATGATCGCAACAATGATCATAAACGTGTGCTCTGTCATTTTGGCTTTTTCAAACAGCGCAACAGACAGACGTGAGCCGGTGTTGTAAAAATCTCTTAAATACTTTGGCATAGTTGACAAGATCGGGTTTCAATTCACACACAAAGTATCCTCACCTGTCTTCAGCAAAAGATCCTGAAGGCAGGGTAAACACACGATGCAAATTCGGAATAGATAAAGCCCCGTAAAGAGGACTATGTCAGGTTGAAAATTAGTCTAAGGTAATAAATAGAGATTGAAAAGGAATTTTCCACTTTTTGCCCGGACGGACATGGATTCACCGGATGGGGCATTTATCAACGGTTATGGCATAACGCAAACCAACATGAAATTAGCCCGGATCTGTTTTGTTGGATCGGACATGCGTTCTTTTCATCCATTACCCCTGCTTATTATTTACAAAATGTTGTGAACAGTGTTATGCATATAAAAGACTGAGATATTAAACACTTCGTAAAGGTCATGGTTATAAAAAGCATTTTGTATCAGCCCGTTTCCCAGCTGTCAGCAGTCGCAAAATCCTTTTGCACATCAGAAGACAGTCTTCTATAATATGATCAAGAAGATGCTTCTGTTTTAGACTCCCGTTTACGAGAGCCCGTTTACCAGATACATTCATACCAGGATAAGAGGTGTCAATGAGACTTTTAACACGATCTGATTTCGATGGTCTAGTTTGCGCAGTATTTCTATCAGAAAAGGGAATCGTCGATGAATATTTGTTTATTCATCCGAAGGATTTACAGGACGACTCCGTAAACGTGACGTCAAATGATGTGTTGGCCAATGTACCCTATCATGCATCCTGTGGACTCTGGTTTGATCATCATGCCAGTGAGGAAGAGCGACTGGAACTGGAAAAACTCAGTTTTGAGGGGGCATCCTATTATGCGGCCAGTGCGGCACAGGTCATCTGGGATTATTACGGCGGGGAAGCAACATTCGGCAATCATTTTGTTTCCCTGCTGGAAGCGGTCAACAAAACCGATTCGGCCAATTTGACCACCGAAGAGATCATCAATGCGGAAGGATGGATTCTTCTGGGATTTATTATGGATCCACGTACCGGACTGGGGCGATTTTCGGACTACAGAATCAGCAACTATGAACTCATGATGGATATGATCGGGTACTGCCGCACCAAAACAGCCGATGAAATCCTGGCACTGCCGGATATCCAGGAACGAACCCGCCGCTATTTCCAACAACAGCAACTTTTTGAAGATATGCTCCATCGATGCTGCGAAATTAAGGGAAATGTCATTGTCACCAACCTGATGAATGAAGAAACCATCTATTGTGGAAACAGGTTTCTCGTCTACGGCATTTTCCCTGAGCAGAATATTGAAGTCCGGGTCATGTCTGGGAAGAACAAGCAGACCGTCGTGCTGGCTGTCGGTCACAGTATATTGAACCAGACCTGCCGCACCAATGTGGGAAAACTGATGCTGGACTATAACGGCGGTGGTCATGAAAGAGTGGGGACCTGTCAGGTTCCAGCGGAATCCTGGCAACAGTCCCTGGATGAAATCGTGAAGAAGCTCCAGGAAAACGGATGATTTTCAGTCGCGGTTTTGTATCGCTTTTCTGGGTAATCGGGGCCTGCTGGATTTTGGCTTCTTATTGTTTTTCGGGCTTAACAGCTGGCATTTCCCGTTAAAAAAGACGTCTTTTTCGATACCCAGACGGCTGGTTCTGATCTCACCTCTGATCGACCCGGGTCGATTGACCTGCACGGTATCTTCAGCAATAATATTACCGATGATTGATCCCCCGGAAACAATGGAGCGAGTCACAATCTCCGCCTCAATCTCCGCTGTTTCACCAACAAAAATGGTCGAGCGACAGCTCAGTGAACCGGTGACTTTTCCATCGATGCGAATACCCCCGACCGTATGAAGATTTCCCTTCAACTCGCAGGCTTCCGACAGAAAACTGGTTGTTTTGAATTCCTTGTTAAATTTCACTGCAATACCCTGGCTTATTTTTATCTCTGGTCATTGGCCCATAGCCGGTTTTCAAACGGTTTTGCCCGGACTGCACTCTGTCAGTCTGGCTCTGCCGGTTGCACTTACTTGATCAGCAGTGCATATAGACGATTAAAATCCTCCCGACTATAGTATTCCAGCTCGATTTTCCCCTTGTCACCCCGGGGTTTGATACGAACCTTGGTTGCAAACAATTCCCGCAACCGATCCTGATTCAGCACGAGTTGGGAAGTTATCTCTGCTTCGGGGGCTTTCACGGTCTTTTGGGTAACGGGTTTCTTCTCCATGCGTGCCCACGCTTCCGCTTCTCTGACGGAGATGTGATCCTCTACAATTTTGTTCCGGAGTTGTGTCTGTTTGCCCTCGTCAGTTACCGTTAGAAGGGCTCTTGCATGACCGGGCGAAATTCTATTTTTTGCCAGGTCATGTTGCAGATTTTCAGGCAACTGTAACAACCGGATCAGATTGGCAATGGTCGATCGGTTCTTACCAATCCGCTTTGCCAGATCCTCCTGGGTGTAACCGTGCTCTTCCAACAGATTGCAATACGCTTTCGCCTCTTCCATAGCATTGAGATTATCCCGCTGAATATTCTCGATCAGGGCGATTTCCAGCAGGTCTTTGTCCTTGATCGGCTTTATTATAGCAGGAATTTTATCGAACCCGGCAATCAGCGATGCTTTGAGTCTTCTCTCTCCTGCAACCAGTTCATATCGGTTCGCCCCGTCGCTCGTCGGCCGGACAAGTATCGGCTGGATAACCCCTTTCATGCGAATAGACTGTGCCAACCCCTCCAGTGTTTCCGGATCTATCTCCAGACGCGGCTGCTTCGGATTCAACCCGATCTTATCAATGTCTATCTGCGCTATGTTGGCAGCGTTCGCTTCCAAATTCTTATCGTCGACAGCCTTTAAAAGCGCGCCAAAACCGCGCCCCAGTGCTTTGCGTTGTTTGTTGGTCATAATTTGGATGGTTGTTGGTGCTTTTCCAGTAACTCTTTAGCCAATTGCAGGTAACTGACCGTGCCTTTGCTTGTTCTATCGTAAAAAAATACGGGTTTTCCAAACGATGGCGCTTCGCAAAGCCGAACATTTCTCGGAATGACTGTCTCCAGAACATGTCCTTTCAGATGCAGTTTGACCTCCTCAATCACCTGTTTCGAGATATTGTTCCTCACATCATACATGGTTGGCAAGATACCTTCTATCCGGATATCTGGATTGAGGGTCTCTTTGATCAGGTTGATCGTGACCAGCAGTTGCGAAATACCTTCCATGGCATAGTATTCACATTGCAGGGGAATGAGAATGCTGTCGGCCGCAACCAGAGCGTTAACGGTCAATAAACCCAGTGAGGGCGGACAATCAATAAAAATATAGTCATAGTCCTTCTTAACCTGTAAAAGTACCGTTTTCAGGCACATTTCCCTGTTTTCTGAATTGACCAGCTCTACTTCCGCCCCCGTTAAATCAATGTTTGCAGGTATTATGCTGAGCCGTTTAACCGATGTCGGCCGAATCTGCTGCTGAATGGGAGCATCCCCCATCAATGCCTGATAGATGTTCCGGTTACATTCATTGGGAACCAGGCCGAGTCCACTGGTACTGTTTCCCTGGGGATCAAAATCGACCAGCAGGATCTCTTTGCCAAGAATAGCCATTGATGCAGCCAGATTGATACAGGTGGTGGTTTTTCCCACACCGCCTTTCTGATTCGAAACCGCGATGATTCGCCCCATACTGTAAGGCACTCCCAAATAAGGTGGACAGAAAAACGGAATCTCCCTGTAGCTATCCCGTTTTGGTCTTTTTTAACCGCAAGTTCAACTTCTGAATGCGATCATTCGCGAGTTGATAAAAAACCTCTTTCCGCTGCAGACGCTCCAGGAGCGTCTGATACACGGCAATCGCCAGACTCAACTCACCGTTTTGTTCATAGATATCCGCCAGGCTGATGGCTGAAGCCAGGGAAACCTTATTGAAACCAAATTTCCGTTCCACCTCCTGAAAGGTAATTTTCGCCAACTCGGTATTCCCCTCCAGCAGGTAGGAACTCCCAATCAGGTAGTAGGCTTTTGCCTCGGATTTTGAATCGGTCTTCTTGAGGATAACCTGCTTACATTCAATCCTTGCCTGCTCATACTGTTTCAGATCGAAGAAAAGCTCAACCAGTCGGAACTGGTTTTTCACCCACTCATCTGAGTTCTGAATCAACTCAGGATGTTTCTGCAGCTTTCTGAAAATACGAACGGCTTTGCGTTTCCCCTCTTCCCCCTGCAGGGCACGGACTCTTCCCAGGCCGATCATGGATCTGAGCTGGTATTCCGAATTTTCAAACCGGCTGGTCAGGGAGCGATAAAACCGAATTGTCTGTTCCGGATTGTTGAGGTAATGTTCATAAATATTCGCAATCCAGAAAAGAGAATCATCCACCAGCGGGTGTTCCGGAAATGCATTGGTCAGTGTCACAAAATTCTGAATTGCCTCGTCATACTTTTCATCCTCCCATAAAGACAGACCTTTATCAAAGATCCGCTGTGCTTCATCGCGCTGGCATCCCTGAATAAAGATCAGACTGGCGACAAGCAGTAGCATCAGTCGTCTGAAAACCTGAAAAAAAGAGAGTTTACCCCTTTTCATTCCGATCCACCATCAATGGGTTGAATATCCTCCGCCTGATCAGGCAGTTCCGGGGACAGTTCCGCTGTCTGCGACTCGTCGGAGGACTCCTTATCAAAGGCGATTTTTGCGATAGAGACCACACTCTCATCCTCGTCCAGATTGATCATTCTTACGCCTTGAGTGACTCTGCCCGTGCTTCTGAGCTGATCGACCGCAAGACGGATGACTTTCCCTTTCTGGGTAATGAGCATGATTTCATCTTCATCATTAACCATCACAGACCCCACAACATCGCCGATTCTGTCGCTACTGCGAATATTCATAACACCCATATTCGCCCGGCTTCCTAAGCGGTAGCTGTCAATAGTCGATTTCTTTCCAAATCCGTTTTCCGTGATGGTCAGTATGGTACCGTCATCAGATGCGACCTCCATGGAGATGACCCTGTCATCCGTTCCGGCTTTCAGTTTGATTCCCCTGCATCCCCTTGTTACACGCCCCTGGGCACGCAAGGTGCTGGACGCAAATTTCAAAGCCATACCCTGTTTGGTGGCAATAAAAATCAAGTCGGTATCCGTACATAACCGAACTGCCACCAGTCGATCATCTTCATCAATCAGGATTGCCTTGGTACCATTGGTGCGTTGATTTTTATAGGCCGGCAACGCTGTTTTCTTGATCACCCCTTTTTGTGTAATCATGACGATATAACTGTTCTCGTCGTAGTCTGAGATGGGGGTGCAGAACATAACCCTTTCGTCCTCATCCAGCGGAAGGATATTGATCCAGGCCCTGCCTTTGGATGTTCGGCTGGCCGAGGGTAATTCAAAGACCCTTTTCCAGTAAACTTTCCCCAAGTTGGTAAAAATCAGCAGGGTATCATGGGTCGATGCGATAAAAATGTGTTCAAGGATATCCTCCTCCTTGGTGGTCATGCCTATTTTTCCCTTGCCACCTCTGTTCTGGGCTCTGTAAGTGTCCAGCGCACACCGTTTGATGTAGCCATTCCGACTCATCGTCACCGCCATCTCCTCAACCGGTATCAGGTCCTCCTGCAGAATCTCATTCTGTCCTTCGACGATCTCGGTTCGCCTCTCGCTGCCGTAGGTGTCCCTGATCGCTATCAACTCTTCCTTGATAATGTTCAAAACCAGTTGATTGTCAGCCAGAATCTGCTTATACCAGTCAATTTTCTCGTGCAGCTCTTTCAGGTCGGCAATGAGTTTATCCACTTCAAGACCGGTCAGTCTCTGCAGACGCATATCGAGAATGGCCTGGGCCTGGATTTCAGACAACGGGAAATCAACAATCAGTCTCTCTTTTGCCTCCTGGCCGCTTTTTGAAGAACGGATCAGGCTGACAATCTTGTCAATATTGTCCTGAGCAATTTTGAGCCCTTCCAGGATATGTGCCCGTTCCTCGGCTTTTTTCAGCTCAAACCGCGTTCTGCGGATGATCACATCGATCCGGTGATTGATAAAATGTTTCAGGAACTCCAGTAACGTCAGAACCTGGGGCTGTCCATCCACAACCGCCAGCATATTGGCTCCGAACGTGCTCTGCATGGCTGTATGCTTGAACAGGTTGGCCAGCACCGTATCCGGGTTTTCATACCGTTTCAGTTCGATCACAATCCGCATCCCTTTCCGGTCGGACTCATCGCGCAGATCCTGGATCCCTTCAATATTCTTTTCCTTGACATGCTCAGCAATCTTTTCGATCAAACGGGCCTTGTTGACCATATAGGGCAATTCGTGGACAATAATCGCCTCTCTGGAGCTGTTTTTGATGGCCTCCACCTCTGTCCTGGCTCTCATCTTGATGATCCCGCGCCCGGTTTTATAGGCACTGATGATCCCTTCATGCCCCAGGATAATTCCGGCTGTGGGGAAATCAGGTCCCTGGATAAATGGCAGGATCTCTTCAAGAGTACAACTGTCTTTACGATCCACATAATAGATCAAGGCGTTGACCACCTCGGTCAGATTATGGGGCGGAATATTTGTCGCCATACCGACAGCAATACCGGTAGAGCCATTAATAAGGAGATTGGGCACTTTCGTTGGCAGAACCGTTGGTTCCTGCAGACTGCCGTCGTAGTTATCAATAAAATCGACCGTGTTTTTATCCAGATCCTCCAGAAACTCCTGGGAAATCTTCTGCAGCCGGATTTCGGTATATCGCATGGCCGCTGCAGAATCACCATCGATGGACCCAAAATTACCCTGTCCATTGATCAGGGGATTCCTGAGAGAAAATTCCTGAACCATTCTGACAATGGCATCATATACCGCACTGTCGCCATGGGGGTGATACTTACCGATCACTTCACCCACAATCCTCGCTGATTTCAGGAATGGCCGGTTATAAGCCGCATTCTGCTTGCTCATCGCATAGAGGATCCGTCTGTGAACGGGTTTCAACCCATCTCTGACATCCGGCAGCGCTCTCCCGACAATCACACTCATCGCGTATTCCAGATAAGCGGTCTGCATGGTCTCTTCGATGTTAACGGGCGTCACGCTTCTAAAATCTGTCGTCATAACTGATAAAAAAGATTGAGGTTAGTAAAGCAAGTCCACATTTACCCTGCACACAGCGATCTCCCATAGCAGCGGAAGATCCAAAGAAAACTGGATAGTCTGATCCGGCACCTTATTCAGCAAGGTCCTGATCCTTTTTCAAACAGCAATTTTTGTATTTTTTACCACTGCCGCAATGACAGGGATCATTTCTGCCCGGCTCCATTTTCTTGCGGGCTGGCATTTGTTTCGCAACTTTTGCAGGTTCCGGCCGATTCAATTCACCATGAATCATCTCCATCTCCTGGGGTTTTCGCTTGATTTCCTGGGGCGGTTCCTGGACAATGCTGACGTGGAAAAACGCTTTGACACACTCTTCGCTGATCCGTACCATCAGGTCGGCAAAAAGCTCAAAACCCTCTTTTTTATACTCATTTAGAGGGTTCTTCTGCGCATAGCCACGCATCCCGATCCCCTCTTTGAGGTGATCCATAGAAAGCAGATGGTCTTTCCACATGGAATCTGTGATCTCCAGCAGAATCTGCCTGAGAACCAGTTCTTTATAGTCCCCGAACTCATCCGCTTTTTCCTGGTACTTGGTTGTCAGTTGTTTCGAAATCCAGTCAAACAGCTCATCTCGAGATGAATTGTGATTATCGATCTCTGCCGTAAGATCCAGCTTAAACCTGGAAAACAGCTCTTTTTCCAGACCCTCCAGATCCCAGGCGTCAATATGCTTTTCACTGCAATAATTCCGGAGCAGGTTCTCAAGGACGTCATCCAGCATATCCAGAAAAATATTCGCAGTGTGATCACCCAATATCCCTCTTCGCCGACGGTAAATTATCTCCCGCTGGCGATTGATCACATCATCATATTCCAACAGATGCTTACGAATATCAAAGTTGTGGGCCTCCACTTTTTTCTGAGAGTTCTCTATCGCCCTTGAAATCAGGATATGTTCGATGGATTCGTCTTCATCGATCTTCAATTTATTCATCAGGTTGGCAATTCTTTCGCCCCCGAAAATGCGGAGGAGATCATCCTCCAGGGAAAGAAAGTATCGGCTGGCACCCGCATCCCCCTGACGTCCAGACCTTCCCCGCAGCTGATTATCCACCCGGCGGGACTCGTTTCGTTCCGTACCCAGAATAAACAGTCCCCCCTTTTCCGCCACCGATTCTCCCAGCTTGATGTCGGTTCCCCGACCGGCCATATTGGTTGCAATGGTAACCGCTCCAGGCTGCCCCGCATTGGCGATAATTTCTGCTTCCTGGGCATGAAACTTGGCGTTGAGAACCTTATGGGGAATTTTATTCTTGGTGAGCAGCCGGCTGAGAACCTCCGAGCTTTCGATGGAGGCCGTCCCGACGAGTACGGGTTGTTTCTCGGTATACAAATCCTTAATCTGTTTCAGGATGGCACGGTTTTTTGCCGCAGCCGTTTTATAGATGACATCCGGATTATCGATACGGATCATGGGTTTGTTGGTGGGAATCACAACCACACCCAGATCATAAATCTTCATGAATTCGTCCTTTTCAGTTTCAGCGGTTCCCGTCATACCCGCCAGCTTTTTGTAGCGACGGAAATAGTTCTGAAACGTGATGGACGCCAGGGTCTGGTTCTCCTTTTCAATCCGGACCCGCTCCTTGGCTTCCAGGGCCTGGTGCAATCCGTCACTGAAACGGCGTCCTTCCATGATCCGCCCAGTGAATTCATCGACAATCAGAACCTTGCCTTCCTGAACAACATAGTCGATGTCCCGCCTGAAAACGTAATGCGCCTTCAGCGCCTGGTTTACATGATGCAGAAATTCAATATTTTCAAAATCAAACAGATTGGATGTTTTCAGAATGCCGGTCAGCCGGGTCTGCATTTTTTCAATCCCCCGCTCCGCCAGCTGGATGTTGCGGGATTTTTCCTCCAGAGTATAGTCCCCGGGAATGATGACATCCAGGTCCTCGTGGTTGCGCAGAAAGTTCTTGACTTCACTGATATCGATGTCATGGTGCTTTGCCACAAGCTCCGGGTCAGGGTTATCACTGACTCGCCATTCCCGGATCAGTCCGTACATCTCCCTGTCAATGGTGTGATAGAGCTCTGTTGAACCAGCTGCAGGTCCTGAAATGATCAAAGGGGTTCGTGCTTCGTCAATCAGAATACTGTCAACCTCGTCAACAATCGCATAATGGTGATCCCGCTGCACATAATCCTTGAGATCGAACTTCATGTTGTCCCGCAGATAGTCGAACCCGTACTCGTTATTGGTTCCATAAGTGATATCAGCAGCATAGGCCACTCTTCGTTCGTCATCCGTCAGTCCGTGTTTAATAACGCCTACGGTCAACCCCAGATATTGATAGATAGCCCCCATCCATTTCGCATCACGCTCGGCCAGATAATCATTGACTGTCACCACATGCACCCCTTTCCCCAAAAGGGCGTTCAGGACCAGTGGCAAGGTCGAGGTCAGCGTTTTTCCTTCCCCGGTTTTCATCTCAGCAATTTCACCACGATGGAGTGCAATCCCGCCCAGGATCTGCACGTCGAAATGACGCTCTCCAAGCGTTTCCTCGGATGCTTTGCGAACCAGTGCAAATACTTCAGGCAGCAGATCATCCAGATCCGTGCCGTTTTTTGCTCGTGCCCTCAAGTCTTCTATTTTTTCAATACATTCTGCCTGGCTGAGGCTCTTAATTTCACTTTCAAGGGCGTTTGTTTTGATTAGAAAAGGGCGGTACTTTTTTAGTTCCCGATCACTGAACGAACCTACGATTTTTCTTTTTAAATAACTGAGCATTGGTTTTAGATAGCTTGAATTTTGTATAAATCACGGAAGCAAGGGTCCTGTCTGCCACACCCTGATTGATTATGTCTGAATCTAATATATTTTTTCGAACCCGCAGAATGGGGGAGAATTGAGATATGTCGTCATCAGATGAAAAATCTGCCTTCTGTCATTTTCTCGAGCGGGAATATTCCTTACAGGTCTGGATTTAAAACACTTCTATTACCTGAACCAAGGAGCACCCAAGCCTGCTTAATTTCTTTGGCACTATCCATAGGAAATAGCAGATTTAGATAAATAAATCCAGCGTTGACAACAAGAAAACGATGATTTTGAATATTTAAATTTTTCAAAATGATATCCATCATTCCGGCACTGGTTTTTGCTTCGTTCATGGGTTAAAATAGCACTATTGGAAACACCTCCCGGAACAGGGAATACCCGCATGGGAAATCCTGCTGCATATTCCACGCAGGAAATCAAAAACGGTAATTATCGTTGCAGGTGTTTTAGACCGAAAAAGGGTTATCGTGACAGCATGAAAAATATTATTGTGGCTGAAGACCAGGGATTCTGCTGGGGTGTCAGAAGAGCCCTGGACATCGTCAATCAGCATGGCGAAGTGAATATACTGGGGGATTTGATTCATAACAAGCAGGTGGTTCGGGAACTGGAAAAAAAGGGCAAAACCATTGTCCATGAAATAACCGGTCAAGAAACCAAACCGATTGTCATTACGGCTCACGGAACACTGCTGGAAAATTTTGAAAAACTGAAACAGTCCAATCTGAATATTGTGGATACGACCTGCCCGTTGGTCAGCGCAATATATCGGGCTGGAAACAGTCTTGAGAAAGAGAACTATAAAATACTCATCCTGGGAGATAAACAACATATCGAAGTCAAAGGGATTGCCTCCCGGATGAAGGAGCCGATCATCATCAACAGTGTTGCCGAACTCAATCAGACGGACCTGCCTGAAAAAATAGGCATCATCTGCCAGAGCACCTTTTCCCAAAAGCGTTTCGATGAACTGGTTGCCCTTGTTTATCAAAGATGTACAGATGTGAAAGTCAAAAACACGATCTGCTCGCCCACAAAAAAACGGCAGCAGGCTGCTGAAAAACTGGCCCAGCAAGTGGATATCATGATTGTGGTCGGTGGCTTTCACTCTTCAAATACCAAAAAACTGGTGGAGTTGACGCGCATTTATGTTGACAGTTACCATATCGAAACCGCTGATCAGCTGGACCCGTCGTGGTTCAAGGGAAAAATAGAGGTTGGCATTACTTCTGGTGCATCAACGGCGGACTGGATTGTGGAAGAAATTTGCCAGAAAATTCGCCGCTTTGATTGAAATGAGAATCGGCAGATATGGGATATACCATGGCAGTCATCCTTAAATCTGGAGAAAGTCTGACGATGTTTGATGGCTGAGGGGTGCACCAAAAACATGTGGGGTTGTGATCATAACCGCTTCAAGAGGTTATTTATTCAGAAAAACGCATGCATCCATCCTTGGCGCTCCTGGAATCCATCCCTGGCTTCCAAGGTTTTCTGAACAAACAACCTCTTTCCGCTTACAGG
>Ga0180009_10003313_pt1 | contig 18387 bp, 21 predicted proteins | sample OS_PC_MetaG_FD_123537 | JGI IMG/M metagenome (GOLD analysis project Ga0180009, IMG submission 123537) | Groundwater microbial communities from the Aspo Hard Rock Laboratory (HRL) deep subsurface site, Sweden - OS_PC_MetaG | ecosystem: Environmental > Aquatic > Deep subsurface > Groundwater... | reverse complement strand
TAACTTTATATGCCTGTTCAGTAGAAGTGTTCTCACTTCCGGCCAGTATTTCAGGACAAAATTTTCTTTGGCCAATACAGCCCCTAATTTCTTAAGTGAATCGTCTCTACGTATTGGATCGAATAGGTGCGCTTCAATTGCAGTTCCGATCAGCATCAATACCGCTTTTGGGCTTTTGCCCCTGCTGGATTTGATGAAACTTACGATAGCGCCCCATAATGGTACGATATTTGCGTATTTAAAATTGTCAGCGAGACCAGATAGTATTTCGTTCAACAGCAGATCATCTGAGATCGACTTCCTCATATTCAGGAAGTCATCCCAATGTTCTATGAGCAAATTTGTGAATAATACATTTTTGTCAATGTCAAATCCTATCTCTGCAATTTCCGAACATTTTTCCTGGTTTATTGTCTGCTTTAGAAGGGAATCGTATGCGCTGAGTGCATCCTCGGCCGACAAGTCAAAATCTGTAGCGAAGACCATAAACTCATTCTTAAAAGACTTATCTATGCGTGCTTCAATCTGTTTCAGGACGTAATTAAACGGGAAAGGCCAATTCTTTTTTATTACAGCGGTTTTTCTAGCTAAGAATTTGTTGTAAAAAGGATAAGTTTTGGCCTTTTTAGCAAGCTCTTCAACATTTATTTTAGACAAAAATAACACCCATCCTCTTTGTTTTTGACATTTTACCCCTTCCTTATCTTGGCCACAAAGAATCCTTCTGTGTCATTGTCCTGTGGCCATATCCTGAGGCATTTCTTTATTTCATCGCTGTACTTCCTGCCCTCAAAGTCAGTGACTGCAGGGCTTCGCTTGATGTCCAGCTTTATCTCCTCGACCTTTGCGTCAGGGAACTCTTTGAGCAGGAAGTCTACTACCCCTTCGTCCTCTTCCGGCTCCAGGGTGCATGTGCTGTACACCAGGGTTCCTCCTGGCTTGAGCACGTTGAAGCCTGCCTTTATCAGCGACTTCTGTGTCTTCGCGAGGTGTGACGCTAGCTTTGGGTTCCACATATCTATTGTCTTCAGTGATTTCCTTATGGTGCCTGTGCCTGAGCATGGCGCATCGACCAGGACCCGGTCGAACTCTATCTCCTTGAACCTATAGCCCTGCATCTGTGTAGTGATTACGTTCCGCACTCCGCACCGCTGGAGGTTTATGCCTAGCGCTGCAAGCCTGACTGCTGTGATGTCGTTCGCGACTATGACCCCTTTGTTCTGCATCATCGCAGCCATCTGTGTTGTCTTGCTGCCTGGTGCTGCGCACATGTCGAGCACTCTCTCGCCTGGTTTTGGGTCCAGCACGATAGGGGGTATCATGCTTGCTGCTTCCTGGACATAGACATATCCGAGTACGTGTTCCATCATGTTGCCCACGTCCCATCTCTTGTCCTCTCCTTCTCCCTTGTGCTCTATCCAGAAGCCTTCCTTGCACCAGGGCACTTGCCTGAGGTTCCATTCTTTTGACACCCTACTGACAACCTGCTTGACGTCTGTCTTGAGCGTGTTGACCCTTATCGACTTCCGCAGGTATGAGAATGAGTATTCCTTGAAACTGTCTATGTCTGTCAGCTTGGAGTACCTGTTGATGAATTTCTCCTTGAACTGGAGCTCTGCTGCTCGCGGTATTGCAGTTGGCATGTTGTTTCCTTGCTTCCTGCTCTTATTATAGCTTTTGCTTTACTCGCCTGCTTTCCTTCATCTGCCTTGCCATCTTCCACAGCATCTCGAAGTGTTTCCTGTTGCCGTCGTACACTTCCTTGCTGTGTATCATGACTGCGTGCGTCGGGTTTCCCCACACTACCTGCACGACCTTGCCTGAGTATATGTATGTCGGGTTCGGGTTGAAGTGCTCTGCGTCAATGAGTCTGTATTCTGACTGCTCTCCTGTAAAATAGATCTCCGCGCCTTCTTTCGCTATCAGCCGTTCCTTCAGGCCGAACCGTTTAAGGTCGCGGAGGTACTGCGCTATCGCTATCCTGTCCTCATCGACGAACCTTGCCTCCTCGACGCCCAGCATCATCAATTCTCCTCTTGTCTTCCTCAGCGTGTTGATGACATCTCGTAATACTGTCCTGATGACATTCCTGCCTTTTATGACCTCTACGAATGTCTCTTCGCGAGGTAGCGTCGTCATATTCACGAGTTCCGGCATCACCTCATTGACCTGCTCTTTCTTCTCGTCAAGGTAGTCGATGATCTTCTCTGGGCTGAGTGCTTGGAAGTATTTCTTGCTGTTCTGTATGGTGTAGCTCACGAACCCTTTCTCCAGAAGACGTTCCAGGGCGTCGTAGCACACCTGTCTGTGCAGCCCTGCTTTCTCGCCGACATCATTGACAGAGAGCGTCCCTGACTTCAGCAGCACGAGGTATATCTCAATCTCGTTCGCAGTCATCCCCAGCCCGGCCAGGATGTCCTTTATCATGCCCCTAGTAACCCCTGCCGCCTTATAAACTTTTCGTAATAAAACTTACTACAAGAATTTATATTCTCATTAAGTAACCACTAAGTAGTAACATTTGAGGTGAAAAATGAAGACAAAACCTGCATACACCGTGGCTGGCGAAGAGTCTCAGATGATTATCTTGAAGACGAATGGCTGCAGCTACGGCCAGTGCACGATGTGCGGTTTCAACAGGCACGCTGCAAGGAATGTCTCTGCTGAAGACCTCATTGAGCAGTTTGAGGGCTGCTATGTCCCTGGTGTTAAGGTGCTGCAGCTCCTGGGCTCAGGATCATTTTTCGATGATATTGATGTTCCTGAAGCGTTCCAGCGCCACATAGTCCAGAGGCTCATGAAGGAGGACAGGCTCGAGAAGATTGTCCTAGAGTCAAGGCCGGAATACCTGACAGATGACAAGGTCGCGATGCTTGCAGGACTTGCCAAGTGCAAGGAAGTGTACGTTGCGATAGGTCTTGAGAGCAGGGACGACAGGGTGAGGAACCAGATACTGAACAAGGGCATCAGCATAACCGAGTTCGAGGAAGCGGCAAGGACGCTGGCAAGGCAGGGCGTTGGGCTGCAGGCATATGCGCTCGTCAAGCCTCATGGTCTGGACGAGGCAGAGGCGATAGAAGACGCAGTGAACACTGCAAAGTATGTCTTCGCGCTGGGCAAACATCTCGGCTTGAAGACCCTGGTCTCTTTCCAGCCAGCATTCATAGCTCCTGACACAGAGCTTGAGAAGCTCTTTGTGCGCGGGGAGTATGATTTGTTGAGCCTTTGGAGCGTCGTGGAGATACTCAAGCGCACATGCGCATTAGGTGTTGTCAAGGCAGGTCTCGATACAGAGGGCCTGACAGGCATCCGGCCAGAAGGTTGCGCAAGATGCGACAGCATGCTGAGGGAAGCCATTGCGCTCTTCTGCGCAAGGCAGGATCCGCTGCTGCTCGACGGGCTCTATTGCCCTGATTGTCAAAAGTGAGTTCAAAAACAAGGAGGTTGGTCATATGGTCGCTGAAAAAATGAAGCAAGGAACAAGGCACATAATGCCTTTGGAGGGTATGGTTGCAGGTGAGTTTAGGCACCTCTCTGCACCAGAGATCGTCTGCTGGGATGTGACGTTGCTATGCAACCAGGCATGCATCAGCTGCTACAACTTCGAACGCGGAGGCAAGCAGATTACCTTGGCCGAGTCCAAGGCAGCTCTCGAGGAGAAAAGGGCTGCGCTGCCCGGCCACGAGCCAGACCTGGGTAAGGCGATGGAGATTCTCGGCGCGCTGGCAGAAGGCAGGATATTCGAGATAGATTTCATGGGCGGAGAGCCGATGAGCTACAAGCACATAGGGAAGCTCGTCGACGAGGCCCACAAGCGCGGTATAATCTCAAACTTCATAACTAACGGCTGCTATGTGGATGGATTCCTTGAGCAGATAGACGAGGTAAGAGGAGACCTGGGCAGGGAAGAGTATCTGAAGAAGACAGTGAACCACGTAGGATTCTCGCTGCACGGTCCGACGCCAGAGAAGCATGATGCCTTCACGATGGTAGATGGCTCTTTCGATAAGGCTGTGGAGGGTATGAAGAGGCTGCAGGCGCTAGGCGTGAGTGTCGGAGTGCTCTTCTCGCCGACAAAGGACACAAAGGATGATCTCTACGAGACTGTTAAGAGGCTCGTCCAGGATGAAGGAGTGCATCTTCATACAGTCTACCTGACCAGGTTGGTGAGGGTCGGCGGCTGCGGTATCAACAAGGAGAGGATGCTCGACGCAGACCAGTATCTTGAGATGATCGAGCAACTGGTGAAGATAAAGGCTGATTTCGGGATAACTGCAAAGACGACCGACGCTGTGCCTTACTGCAAGCTCCTGACGCGCATAAAGGCCAAGTACAAGGAAGAGCTGGAGCGCATGACTGTCGAGGAGATGAGGAAGTTTATCCTTCCATACTTAGATGCAGTCGGCGCATGCTATTTCGGTACGGACAACATGGCTGTCAGCAAGGACGGCCTGGCGAAGATCTGTACCATCCCTCCCGATCGCTTCAACCTGGGCAGCGTCACAGAGGAAGGTGTCAGGGAGATATGGAAGAAGCTCGCGAAGTACAGGGAGCCGAAGGCATGGGCGCACAGGTGCATGGACAAGGAAGCTCTTTGCGGCCTGTATGAGGATTGCAGGGGCGCTTGCAAGATAACCCATGCAGCGAAGGCGGAAGAGGATGGTGCGCGGATATACTCGCAGGACGAGATGATGATAGGTGCGAAAGCAGCCGCGGCTCTGGCGCAGTATTTCGGCATCGCTGCGGGACCTGAAGAGCGTGTCAAGGAGCCAGAGGCCTGCATAGATGAGGATGCAGTACCCAAGTTCATCAGGCACATCGCGATGAGGCCTGAGGAAGGCGGAGAACTGCTGTACGAGGCGTCAAGGGAAGTGTTCCGCTCAGGCAGGAAGTTCCTGCTTGACGATGCTGCGAAGAGGTTCGTTGAGCTGGCAGACGGCAGAAGGACGCTGGCAGAGATAGCGCCGGAAGTCGGCGGCCTCGATGCAGCGAAGGAGATGTACACTGTGTTGCATCATGCCGGAGTCATGGAATGAAAGGAGAGGCGAAGATGAGCAGGATAAATTACAACAAACCGAAGTATGGACAGGGAAAAGGCGAATTTGACCTCGCATATCATTATGAGATGGTCTCAGACGCTGAACGTACTGGCCAGTTCAAGAAGGCAATCATGGCCTGCTGCAAGGACAAAGTCGTCTTGGAGATAGGCCCGGGCACAGGTATATTGACCCTGCTTGCTGCGAAGGCGGGCGCGAAAAAGGTCTACGCAGTCGAGATAGACCCTGCTGCATACAGAGTGGCGAAGAGGAACATCGAGGCCAGCGGCTACAGCAACATCGTGCTGCTCAACAAGGACATATTCGAGTTCGAGCCGCCTGAGAAGATAGAGGTGGTCATCGCAGAGCTGCTCAGTACTTGCCTGGTAAATGAGCCTCAGGTGCTGGTGATGAACCATGTCACGAAGTTCCTGGCTCCAGGAGCAGTGACGCTTCCCCACAGGGTCGTGAACATCGTCGAAGGAGCTGATGTAGACTACAGGTTTGAGGACGTAGTTGTCAAAGCGCCTTTTTTCGAGTTCACAGGCATAAAGAATGCAAGGATAGTCACGGAATCAAGGATGTTCGAGACCGTAGAGTTCGGCAAGGAGAATCCTGTTGCTATAGACCGAGTGGTGGAGCTGACCTGCCTGACAAAGGCAAGGCTGAACAGCATCAGGTTCACTTCCATAGTGAACATACACGGCGATGTGAACTTTTACTCGACCGATAGCCTGATGCCGCCGGTTGTCGTGCCTCTGGCAGAGCCTGTGGATGTCGAGCCAGGGCAGAAGGTGCTGCTCAGGATAAAGCACAAGTACAACACTGACTGGGACGAGGGAGTCTACGAGATTGTCAGGAAATAATCTTTTTCTTTCTTTTTCTTCTCTGCTGCGTTCTCAGCCCTGTTTTCACTCCCTGCTCCTCACCAAACCTTAAATACCAATCTAGCCGTATCATGCTAAAATGTTCACTAAAGACCTTAAGGTGCTAAGGGAGCGCGCACTCTCAGACTGCCCTCCGGGGACAGAGTTCTGGACCTGCCATGGCTCTATAGTCAGGAACATCTATGAGATGAAGGAGACCATCCGCGGCCTTAATGAGTATGCCTTCAAGTACCATGTGAATGAGGACAACCACAAGAATGACTTCGCGGAGTGGATTTCTGATGTGCTTGATGACCATGTGCTGGCCTACAAGCTTGGCGGAGTGATGGACAAGAAGAAGTATATCGAGATGATAGAGAAAAGGATCAAGGAGCTTGAGTCTGCTTAAGTCATTTCTTCTTTGCTTTTTTGAACCGCTTGATGTATGGCTCTTTCTGGAAGAACCACAGGTATACTATCGGGAGTATTGCTACTGTGTTGAGCACGAAGAGCGCGATGAACCATCCCATCTGGCTGTTCCTCCCGCTCTTCCAGAGGGCTACGCCTTTCCATATTGATTCCCATATCACCAGCAGCAGTATGACTAGTGCCCCTGTGGGTGTTGCGAGGAATGTGGCTAGGCTCATCTGTGCCCTCCTTATTCAGTGCTATGCAGGTGCTCTTTTGCCTTTTCCATCAGTGGCATGACTGCTTTGACCTCATCGAGAGTCATCCTGCCGAGCTTTGCGAAGCCGGGCTGGCCGTCCTTGTTGGTCCTTTCCCTGGATATCTGAAGCTTAGGTAGGCCGTCGTTGTATGACATCACAGAGACCTTCAGGCTCATGTTTTCTGCAACCTGGGCCTTCTCTGCCCATATCTCCTTGTCCAGATTAGAATCGAATCCTGCCATTATGTATTACCCCCTTGTCATTATATTATATTGTCATGTCTTTCTAGGTCTTATAAAAAGGTTTGGGTTGATGAGGCCCTGTTGAAAATTGCGTTGCCGCCCTTTGCGAGCCGCTTCAACTGAAGAATTGCGCCCGTTGACGGGGGACGCCCCCTACGGGGAGGCAGGGCTATCGGCAAAATAATCAGTAGGCGAGCCTGGCGGCAACCGCCGAAGGCGAGATTTTCCACAGAGCCGGTCGCTCTGGCCCTGTTCACTCCCTGAACTCCACAGAATCGACGATCCCGTCAGAATCAAGGTCAAGGCCTTCCACAACTTTTGCCATTATGCCTGGCTTGAACCTGTTGCCGCTGTACACCTGCTTGAACCCTTTGAGGAACGCAGTCACTGCCGCCCTTGTGCCTGAGTATCTCTTTCCTGCCACTACTATGACAGATTTATCTGGGTTGAACGGGTTCTTTATCTTTACTATGATGCCTGTCTCGTCGCTGCTGTATGCTGTCTTTGATATCTTCGAGTAGATGTTCTTGTCTGGCGCGAAGTATACTGGCAGGTTGCTGTTGAACCTGTCAGTGACCCTGTTTGTTATCGGGCCCCCGATGAGTATGAGGTTCTCTTTGAGGTCGTCTTCTGTGGTCTCTGTGTCCAGCCTCACGTTTATCTCAGGCACGTGGTTGAGGAACGTGCCGAGGAACAGCGCGAGGTCTATTCCATAGTAGCCGTCCCTGCTCCTTGCCTTCTCAGGGCCGTGCGGGTCTGGGCTTCCGACTATTATGCGCGCGTCGAGCTTGCCGTCCACTATGAACGGCGCCAGGAACCGCGCCACCTTCTCGTCGCTGGGCGATATCTCCTGTGACGGGACGAGCTCCTTGAACTTGAGGACCAGGGCCGGCTGCGCCACCTTGTAGAATTTTGCGAGCGTGCCGTGGACTGTCTCCTGCCTCGCGACCCTTATGATGCCTGCCTTCTCGAGGTTCCTCACATGGTAGTATATCTTCTGCTCGTTCTCCTTGAGCTCTTTCGAGATCTGCTTCGGGTACTTCTCCTTGTCCACGATTGCCAGGACTATCCTCTTCGCGAGCTTTGACCCGATGCTGCCCAGCCTGTCCAGCTCTATCTCCTTCGCGTCAAGCGTGTACCTTTTCTGCTTCTTCCTCTCCACTACCTTCAATGTATCACCATTAAAAATATTTTGTTACCACTATTAAAAATCTTTTAATAACCTTTATATATAAAAACTTTTCCTTTCATGTTCTCATTCCATTCTGAGGGGTGAAATGGCATTTTGATGGGTTTCAAGGGTGTTTTTGATGAGGAGACTATTCGGTACAGATGGTATAAGGGGGAAGTCCAACACACCCCCGATGACTGCAGAGATAGCCCTCAGGCTCGGCCAGGCAGTCGCTGTAGTGTTCAGGAAGCGCCTGGATAAGGGCAAGATAACCGCTGTCATAGGCAAGGACACCCGCAAGTCAGGCTATATCTTCGAGTATGCCCTCACTTCTGGATTATGTTCTATGGGTGTTGATGTCTATCTGGTGGGCCCTATGCCCACTCCTGCGATATCGCATCTCACCAAGAGCTTCGCAGCTGACTTCGGCATCGTGATATCTGCTTCGCATAATCCCGCTTCTGACAACGGGATAAAGTTCTTTGACTGTGATGGTTTCAAGCTTCCTGATGATGTGGAGGAGGAGATAGAGAGGATGCTCGGCTCTGCCATAGACACTTCAGCGGTCAATGGCACGCATGTGGGCAAGGCATTCCGCATCGATGATGCTGCTGGAAGGTATATCGAGTACACCAAGAACTCTATCAAGAACATGTCGCTCTCAGGGCTGAAGGTTGTGCTCGACTGCGCCAACGGCGCTGCTTACAAGGTCGCCCCTCCGATATTCCGGGAGCTGGGCGCAGAGGTGATCGTGCTGAACAACAGGCCTGACGGCACCAACATCAACGACGGATGCGGTTCTATGCATCCTGAGGTGATCAAGTCTGCTGTGCTCAGCAACAATGCTGATATAGGCATAGCGCTTGACGGCGACGCTGACCGTGTGATAATGGTGGACGAGAAAGGCCAGGATGTTGATGGTGACCATATCATCGCGATGTGCGCTCTCGACATGAAGCGCAGGGGCAAGCTTGCCAAGGACTCTGTTGTGGTGACTGTGATGACAAACATCGGCTTTGACATCGCCATGAGGAAGGCTGGCATCAATGTCGTGAAGGCGCAGGTCGGTGACCGCTATGTCGTCGAGGAGATGAAGGAGAACAGCTACACCCTCGGCGGTGAGCAGTCTGGCCATATAATATTCTTCAGCCGCTCTACTACCGGCGACGGCACATTGTCTGCGCTGCAGGTGCTTGCGCTCATGAAGTATTCCGGAAAAAAGCTCTCTGAGCTCGCGAAGTGCATGACTTCTTATCCGCAGGTGCTGAAGAACGTGAAGGTCAGGCAGAAGAGGCCCATCGAGAAGATGCTCTCTGTTGCCCAGGCCATCGCAAAGGCTGAGAAGCAGCTCGGCGCTGACGGCAGGGTGCTTGTCAGGTATTCCGGCACAGAGGACAAGTGTCGTGTGATGATCGAGGGCAAGGACGCGAAAGAGATCGACGCCCTTGCTGATTCCATAGTTGATAAGATAAAGGCGGAGATAGGTGAGTGATATGCAGGCAGTCATTCTCGCAGCAGGGAAGTCCACAAGGACGTACCCGCTTACAGTCAACAGGCCGAAACACCTGTTGAAAGTTCTTGACAGGACCATCCTCGAGCACACCCTCGACCAGTTGCACGGCCTTGTCGATGAGGTGGTAATAGTCGTCGGCTTCAGGAAAGATGCCATAATCGAGAGGTTCGGCTCTTTCTACAAGGGGATGAAGCTATTTTACGCAGAGCAGAAAGAACAATTAGGCACAGGCCATGCTCTCATGTCTGCAAAGCCTTTCCTCAAGGACCGTTTCCTGGTCATAGGCGGCGAAGACATGTTCTCCAAGCAGGATATCGCTGCCATGTCGAAGCACAAGTGCGCAATCTTGGTCCAGAAGGTAGATGACATAACAAGATTCGGCGCAGTCGTCGTGGAGAAAAGCAAGGTCAAGGAGATAATCGAGAAGCCCGCCACTCAGATAGACGCCTACGCTAACACTGCCGTGTACATGCTTGACAAGAGCGTCTTCGACATCGAGCTGAAGAAGTCTGCAAGAGGAGAGTACGAGCTTACTGATTACATCACTGCCCTGGCGAAGAAGGGCCTTGTCGAGTATGAGGTCGTGAAGGACTATTGGGTATCTATAGGTTATCCTTGGCAGTATCTTGAGGCGAATGTCGCGTTCCTACATATGATGAAGGAGTCTAAGATAGACAAGTCTGCCATTGTCGAGCAGAACGTGACGATGAAAGGCGTCGTAGTCATCGGCAAGAACACTATAATCAAGTCAGGCACCTACATCGAGGGCCCTGTCTTCATCGGCGACGATTGTGTCATAGGGCCGAATGCATATCTGCGTCCTGACACCATACTGATGGACAAGGTCAGGACCCGTGCTGAGATAGTCGATTCTGTGCTTATGGACAGCGTCACTGCCAAGCATTGCTCTTATATCGGCCACAGCGTGATAGGTGAGAAGACCAATTATGCTGCAGGCTGCATCACTGCTGATTACCGTCATGATTCAGGCACAAACAAGACCCTTGTGAAGGGTCTGAAGGTCGATACAGGGAGGAAGAAGCTCGGTGCTTTCATCGGCGACAATGTGCGCCTTGGCATCGGCACTCTTATCTATCCTGGCAGGAAGATCTGGCCGAACCAGACTACGATGCCTGGCCAGGTGGTAAAAGAGGACATTGTGGATTAGATACGCAGCACCACGAGGTTAGGGATGCATGCTCACTGAGTCAGGAGCTTAGACTGCCTGACTATCCTTATTCCCGAAGGGTTGTTTGATATGATTCCTTTATGGGAACGATAATTTCAATACGTGATATATATGTGCGGCATAATTGGCTACATCGGTCCGAGGAACGGCACTGAGGTAGTCATAGACGGCCTGAAGAAGCTCGAGTACCGCGGCTATGACTCCTGGGGCATCGCGATTAAGGGCAACCCTTCGCTTTCTGTGCACAAGCAGGTCGGAAAGATATCTGACTTTGATGATTTAGCCTCTTTGCCGCCGAGCTCTGTCGCTGTGGGCCACACGCGCTGGGCGACGAACGGCTCTGTGACAAAGGCGAACGCCCATCCGCATACCTGCTGTAGGGGAAAGGTCGCTGTCGTGCATAATGGCATCATCGAGAACTTCCAGGAGCTTAAGCAGGAGCTCCGCAGCCATCACTTTGTCTCTGAGACAGACACTGAGATAATCGCGCACCTTATCGAGGACAATCTCTCTGCTGGCATGCATTTCAAGGATGCTGTGACAAATGCATTGACGCGTCTTGAAGGCCGTTTCGCTGTTGTCGCGGTTTCTGCTGACAGCAAGAATGTCGTCGCTGCAAGAAAGGGCAGCCCTCTGGTGATAGGCATTGGCAAGGATGAGTATTTCATCGCTTCTGACATACCTGCTTTCCTTGAGCACACCAGGGATGTGATTTTCCTGGATGATGGCGATGTCGCTACCATATCTGATGGCATAAGCTTCACTGATTTTGAGGGCGGTGTGGTCCATCGTGAGCCTGTCGAGATCACCTGGAATGTCGAGCAGGCCTCGCTGAACGGGCATGAGCATTACATGATCAAGGAGATCCTTGAGCAGCGCTCTACTGTCGGCCTTGCTGTCGATCAGGATGATGCCAAGGTCTTGAAGGTCGCGAAGATGATAAATGAGGCTTACGGCACTTTCTTCATCGGCTGCGGCACTGCAGGCAAGGTCGGGCTTGTGGGCAGCTATATCTTTTCTACTGTGGCAAAGAAGCACGTGAATGCTGTCGTCGGCTCTGAGTTCCCCAGCTATCATGACTTCCTCACGCCCAAGACCTTGCTGGTGTGCATCTCCCAGTCTGGCGAGACTGCTGACACGCTTGAGGCCATCGAGGTGGCGAAGAAGAAGGGCTGCAAGGTGGTGTCTATCGTGAACGTGATGGGCTCTACCATGTTGCGGATGAGCGATGAGTATATATTGTGCAATTCAGGTCCTGAGAAGGCTGTGTGCTCGACAAAGGTCACGACTGCGCAGATAGCTTTGCTTACCCTGCTCGCTTATGCCTGCGTTGGCAGGCTTGAGGAGGGCAAGAGATTGCTCAATTCTGTCTCGCTCAAGCTTGACGTGATGCTTGACGGGCAGTACCTTGATGAGATCAGGTTCCTTGCCAAGAAGCTTGCGGGCCATGAGTCGATGTATATCATCGGTCGGGGGCTTAACTATCCTATGGCGCTTGAGGGTGCCATCAAGATGCAGGAGGTCCCTTATATCCACGCAGAGGGTTTTGCTGGTGGGGAATTGAAGCACGGTCCTATTGCATTGATAGAGGACGGTACTCCCTGCATCGCCCTTGTCGCGAATGATGGCGTCAAGAATGAGATACTGATAAACGCGTTGGAGATAAAGTCGAGAGGCGGCTTCATCATCGGCATCTCGCCCAAGGACAACGACATATTCGACTTCTGGATCCCTGTCCCAGACGTAGCAATAGCCTCCCCCATCGTCAACATAATACCGATACAGCTCCTATCCTACTTCACAGCATTAGAAAAGAACTGCGACCCAGACAAGCCCAGGAATTTGGCGAAGTCAGTTACTGTGAAGTGATCATGCTGCCTTGTAGAGCATGTCGAAGAATTCTTTCTTTATCAGCGTGATGTGTTTCAGCCTTTGCATCGTCGACTCGAGGTCCATTATGACCCATTTGTCGCCGTGCTGTGCCTGCCATGCTGCTTCCTCGACTATTGCCTTCCAGTCGATGTTGGGCCTCTTTTCTACAACAGAGAGTATATCATCAAAGTCCTTCTCCCGCTGGGTTATTGACTTGAGCAGGATTATGTCTTCCTTGCTGAGCACCATCATTGTCAGCGTGTTGTCTTTAGCTGCGAAGTCTAGGCGTGCCTCTGCGCGCTGCTTCATCTTTTCGCTGAGCCTTGTCTGGAATATCCTGTTGATGAACAGGTCGAACCTCTCATCTCCTCTTGTGTACATCACTGGCTTGTTCTTCTCTTTTGTCAGCTCGGGTATGTATATCTTCAGCAGGCTTCCCTTCTCGTATCCCAGGAGCCTTATCGCCCTGACGAATTCCTCAAGGTCCTGCTCGCTCTCGAAGAGCAGGTCTATGTCTTTCGTACTCTCTTTGAAGCCGTAGTGCATGAGGCCGTTTCCGCCGAATGCGTAGCACTTGACGTCCTTCCTTATGCTCCTGCTTATGAGCTTGAAGAGGTCGTTCATGCTTTCGAGCTGTATCATCTTATCTCCTCCAGGTCTGCTTGGTTGAATGGTATGCTGACTTTCCACTCTTTCTCTATCTTACGTATGTTTTCCGATCTGCTGCTCAGGTGAGGTATTATCTCTTTCTTCTTATTCTTTTTCATGCTTTTCCGGATGTTCTCCGGCATCCTTCTTGTCTTGATGACGGTCCTTGCGGTGTCGTACAGCGCGCCGACCTCCTGCTCTATTCCTTTTTTCCTTGCGAGCGTGTGGAGCTTCTTCCAGTCCTTGAGGTGGTTGTACAGGTTGAGGCTTGCGAGTATTGTCCTCAGGCTCCTGGTGAGTATTGCGTCTATGAGTGCGTTCTCGGTGGTGTAGTCTCCGTAGGCAAGGTGGTTGTATGGCTTTGCTATCTTCATCCTTGAATGCCTGTTTATGATGTTGAACATGTCTGCCTCTCCCTTCACTTCCTTGATGGGGCTGATATAGTATACCCGTTTACGCTGCCTGCCGCCTGTTGTCTGCACGTAACCGTGTTTCCTTAGCCTGCACACCAGGTTGGCCGCGGTGGTCTTCTTTATCTTCATGTCCTCTGCAACGCTCTCTATCGTGTGCATCCCTTCCAGCATCCTTGCGACTTCCTCAATCTTCATCCTTCTTCCCATAATCAATTATCCATAAGAACTATTATTTAAATGTTTCTATAATTATATTATCCATACATACCCTCTTCGGCTTCTGGATCCCAGTCCCAGACGTAGCAATAGCATCCCCAATCATCAACATAATCCCGATACAGCTATTATCCTATTTCACCGCTCTGGAAAAGAACTGCGACCCGGATAAGCCGAGGAATTTGGCGAAGAGTGTGACGGTGAAGTAGTTTTAAATCTTTCTTCAATTCTCGTCGTAAGTAGAAGTCTCTATCTCTGTTGCAAATCAAAGTGGTAATGTAGACGACTTAGAACTTCCAGCCCTCAGTTCTGAATAATTCAATAACATCAATACACTCAACATCATAGTCTTTGCATATTAAAGGTATTCTAATTTTATTGCCTCTTAGTTTTTCTTCTGTAACTACAATACGTTTAACCGGAATCAGTGTTTGTTGTTTGCTCTTTGTGAGTTCAACTGTTAAAGCAATAACAAATGGATCGGCATCATATTGCCTATCTATCTTTACCAGACCAGGATATTTTGCAAGAACCTGTTTGACTATTTCGATTTGTTTCTCTGTTGGTTCCACAAACAGCTTTTTCTGTTTTTTTGCCCATGCTGCAACCATGTCATCTTGGTGGCCTAGTTCATTAAGCACTTCTTTTGGTGCAACTAACTGACCTCGACTGATCAAACTTTCCAGTTTGTTCCAAACACTTGGGAATACATCAAGAGGATTGTGCCTATTTAGAGCTATAAGTGAGCAGGTATCTATAACATAGTGATTGCTTGTCATTTTCTTGCTTTACTTAGTACTTTGTCTAAGTTTCTTGATTTAACTGATAAGTAACTTAATGCGTCACTGTATGTTATGAAATTCTTGTCGATATTATTTGCCACTTGTGAAACGAACTTAGTTCCCATTTCAGACAAGCATTTTCTATCTACTGGAACGCTCCCCCCTTTCTGTTTGGTTTCCTTTTTTTGTTTTGGCGTGTATCTTTCAAGAATAGCTCTGAATTGGTTTCCTGTTATGAATCTTAGTTCGGTCATATTATAGAGCAGCATAGCTTTACTGACCTTGTACTTCCTTGAAAGCTTTGTTAGAGTGGTATGATCTGTTAAAGTTGCCTTGTTTTCAGTGAATATTTCTGTTGCGAGTTCAGGCGGCAGTAAAAAAGATGCGGCAAATTTGTTACACCATCGTTCTATAGCATCCGTTGTTGTAAGGCTTGCAAGTGATATTCCTGTTTCACCTAGAAGTATGTGCCCGAACTCATGCAGCAGAGTGAAAATTCGAGCCTCAATCGAATCTTGTGAATTTACTACAATAATTTTAGGTGACTTATCTGCAAGCGCAAAACCTCTTGCATCTTCAATGGGCATAGATATCTGGAAGGAAAGTATATTCTGCTCTTCAAGAGTGTCTCGCAGGTAATTATGTAGCTTATAGGCGTCTTTGAATTTCTGTTGTGTGTCAACAGTAAGATTGTATGCTTTTCTGTATTTTAATGCCGTTTCTGTTGGGCTATCACTGATAGATGCCCTTTTTATTTTTGGTTTTATCTCATCTTTGAGATTTGTCGCTAACTCATAGCTGATTGCTTGTAATCGTCTTGCCTTCCGTATAGCAAAAATCGTTTTTCTTTCAAAAGTATCTTTCTTGTCAGGCAACATGCGAAAATCTTTAGGTAATGAAACCTCTTTAGGTGGTTCAGGTAAAAAGAACGCTGCTAAAGGTCTCTTGGTTTTCCTTGATAAATCTTCTAATTGTTTAATTGTAGGCTTGACCGAGCCATCTTTCCACCCTTGAAAGGTTTTGCTGCCAATATTCAATTTGGAAATAAGTTCTTGTTCATTCCATCCAGAACTAGCAATCGTCCATATTAATACTGAGGGGTTGAGTTCAACCTTAAGAGATTGGGCTTTGGGCATTTTTACTGTTTGTTACGAAGCTAGGGTTATAATTGTTCACGTCATTTATAAACATTTCTTTTAAAAGCACATAAGATATTAACCTTTTAGCATTGATAAAAAAAGAATAACTACCTCTCCTGGAATCTTTACGCAGAGCATTAGATATTTCAGTTCATGTTTCACCCGCCCCGCAACTTTTATAAACTAATAAGCCCTAAAACACTAAAAATGGGTGCTATCATGGGAGAGTTTGGACTTTTTTGGGATGATGAAAAACCCAAGAGGACAAAGATTCCGAAAGATATCCGTATGTTGGTCTGGCAGAAGTACAACAAGAGTTCTATGACTGGTAAATGTTACTGCTGTGGGTGTCCTATAACTTATAGGGATTTTGATGTAGGTCACAACAAGGCAGTTTCAAAATACGGCAAGGGTACTGTCTCAAACTTAAGACCAATATGCAGACCTTGCAATAGGGGTATGGGCACTCAAACGATAGAGTCATACAAGAAAAAACATTTCTCAAAACCTAAAAAGAAGGTGAAGAAAAAAGTGAAAGTGGATGAGGATTTTTTTGGAAATCCAGTCTACAAGACTAAATGGGTGGAGGAGATGCGCAAGAGGAAAAAGACAAAGACAACCGCGGCCAAGCCCAAGAGGAAGACAAGAAAGGTTCTGACAGGGTATAATATGCTGGGTGATCCTGAATACAAATATGTTCCTGTTAAGTCTAAAAAAGCCAGGATATCAAGACCGAAAAAAAGAAGAAAACAAAAGGCGCGCTTTATTTGGGAGAGTTGAATGAACAAAAAAGCTGAAGGAAAAATCGGAAAACTTACATTTGTTGGAGGCTTTGCCCTGATTCTTATTGGCGGAATGACAAAGATAATGTGGATTGCGTATGTGGGTGTATTCCTTTTGATTATGGGTGCGGTAATAGATAGGGTATTAAAGATTTAATCTTAATGCTTTGACTTTCGTCCCTCCCCCAGCACCACACTTTCTTTTTTAACCTTCCCAGTAAACTATTTATCCTCCCTCGGTATCTGTGCTGTCATGAAGGGTGGTGTGGTCAGTTTCGTGCTTGGCGCTGTGTTCCTGGTATTGGTCGCTGTATACGTGGGTGTGACTGTTTTCTATCATGCTCCTGCAGAGCTTCCTGTGGAAGTTCCTGAAGCGCCTGTGGTGATGCAGCAGGTCCAGGTTGAAGAGCCTGAGCCGCAGTGCTGGCCTCCCTACATCGAGTCAGGTGATGCCTGCTGCATTGATGAGGACAATGACGAGGTCTGTGATGAGGTGAAGATACCTCTTACTGTCATCCTCAACTGCAAGGAATGTAATGACAACAATTCTTGCACCCAGGATGTGTGCTTCGGTGATGAGTGCAGGAACTATTGCCTTCTCAACAGCAAGTGCAGTGACAGCAATGCCTACACTTCCCATGACACCTGTGTCGCAGTTGCGACCGGTGACTGCAGCTGCAGGGGCGATCCTGTCGACTGCATAAGCGATGCTGAGTGCAATGACCTCAACCAGTGCACAGAGGGTAAGTGCGTGAATAATGTCTGCCAGCGTTTCTGCCGCGTAGGGATGTCATGCGATGACCGCATGCCGAAAACAACGGATGATAAGTGTGTTATGAAGTCAGGCAAGTGTGCGTGCGAGGGCAAGGAGCTGGTCCTGCGCAGGTGAGAACTTCAAGCTTCACAGATCAAATTAGAATTAGGTAGTGGTTCAGAGATTGGTTGCATGATTATCGGGTTCTTCTCTATTATTTTATTCCTGACAACAATCTGGAACATGAGCCTGAACTCTATCCTTCCATCTCGGACATTTGCTTCAAATTGCCAAGTGGGTATTTTCAGAAGCATATTCCTGCTTATGTTCAAGAATTTTGAAGCCTCAAATATCTGGATGCCCACAATGAATCCTTCCTTATCTACATCCAGAACAAGGTTTTCTAGCTCAATCGATTTGGCATAATCTCTTTCAGAAGTTTTGAAGAATAATATGTCTTGCTTGTAGTCATAATCAACTTCGCCTTTTGATTTCAATTGTTTGTTTTCCATTTCAGATTTTGGGCATTTGGTTATTGTCTATTATGTAAAAAGTGACTATGTTTATGCTGGGTGTTTGGATGTCTAATATTACCTTGAGGAGGTCCTTGTTGTATCTGTAAAAGACAGCGTAATTGCCGTTATGTTGGATACCGACTAAAACGGGCTCCTGTTCTAATAAGTACTCTTTGATGACTTTATCTTTAAAAACCTTTCTTTCTTTTTCACGTAATCTGAAAAAAGTGTGCTTGGTCGTGCGTATATCTTCTTCTTTATACTGGTTGATGATATCCGAAAAGGTGCCGATCTTCACCTTCTTTTGTATTTGATGACCTTTTATCATTACTATTTAATAATTCATTGCAAGTTAAATATTTTACCCTTCAATTAGCGGAACTTTTCCGGTTAATCTCTCGAATTGAGGCTGGTTCTATGGTTCTTATCCCTTTCTGCTTGCTATAATTAAGAAAATAAAAAAAATTAGTAAAGATTTCTTACTTGAAGATGCCTTTGAGCCAGGCCATGAATCCTTTTGGTGCAGCGCTGCCTTCTGTTGAGACTCCTGGTGCGTCAGGCTGCGGGCTCAGTCCAGTCGC
>Ga0180009_10003312_pt1 | contig 18388 bp, 17 predicted proteins | sample OS_PC_MetaG_FD_123537 | JGI IMG/M metagenome (GOLD analysis project Ga0180009, IMG submission 123537) | Groundwater microbial communities from the Aspo Hard Rock Laboratory (HRL) deep subsurface site, Sweden - OS_PC_MetaG | ecosystem: Environmental > Aquatic > Deep subsurface > Groundwater... | reverse complement strand
CGTTCTCGGCCCGAATTTTCGCCTCGAATTTCGGAGAAGGAATCTCTGGATTACCAGGAGCGTACTGATCTAAAAGGTAAAGGAAAAGCCGGCTTAGGTCACCCCGAACGGGGAACCGGCTTTGATAGCAGCAGCAGCTCGTGCCACCGTTCGACGACCGGAACCATCCGGTCCGCGGGGAGCGGCGCGGCAACCGGGAGCACCAGCGCCGCCGTCGCCAACCACCACGGCGTCGACTCGAGCTCCCCTAGGTCAGACATCCAGTCGAGCGGTTTGGGCAGCAGGGGAAGCAGGGGAAGCAGCGCGCCGCAGAGAACGGCGCCTGCTTCGTCGATGGGCCTCACGTACTCATCGAGCCGTGTCAGGGCCGACACGACCGACGAGTTGGGACCGGACACCCCGGCGACGAGCGCCACGACGACGCGGATGCTCTCCACGTCGTCCCGCAGCAGGAGGGCGGACCATCCCCACCCTTCGGAGAGTTTGCCCGCGGCGGGCGGGCCGAACCGCTCGGCAAGCCACGTCGCCCGAACGGCGTGGTTCTTCGCCGCAAACGCCCGGAACAGGTCGAGCACTTCGTCCATCCCGGGTTCCGAAGCCTCGGCCACAAGTTCGGCGGCCTTCACGCTCCAGGCCTGTTCCACCCATTTGCGCAGTCTCCTCATGTCGACTGCCCTGATTCCAGGGCAGCCCCGCATCAGCCGGCCCGCGGCGATGGCGGCGCCCGACAGGTCGTGTTCCGGCCGCTCGAGCGCCCCGGCCAACTCTGAGCCGAGCCACGCACGGCCCTCCTCGCCGAGGCCGGTAAACGGCCGGGGGGGACAGGTAATCTTCGATGCGTCCATGACGCACCTCCTCTCCCCAGGCCACCACCCCGGGGGAAAATGGATACCCTGCTGGTGAGGCAGGAATATGATTCAGGGAATTGTCACCCAGTGGACCTGGGTGACTTCCCTCGACAACACCCACGTCTCTCCCAGGGGGAGCACTACGTGGGTGAGCTCAATTTCTCCGGCGGATTCAATCCCGCAGAGGATTACCTCTACGAGAAGGCCTCGGTATGTTCCGTACCGGGCTTGGATCCAGCCGCTCACCACTACGGGGTACAGTGGCACTTTGCCTCCCTTCCCCAGGCCACCACCCTGGGGGAAAACGAACTCCCTGCTGGTGAGGCAGGGGTTGGGATTGGGACTCTACTCCGCTGCCAGGGCGGCGGAGTAGAGTCCCAATGACGTGACGGACGTGTGGTATTGTTAGGACTACTCCGCCGCCCTGGCGGCGGAGTAGTCGTCCTCGGTGACGCCGCGCGCGGCGGAGCGCGGCGTCCAGTGTGCCTCGGCCCTCGTTACAGGAATCGAACCTGCGGGACCGGTTGTATCCAACCAGCCGCCCACCAGGGCGAAGACGGGGCTTTACGCCCCCTCCAGGGTTCACGCCTTACCTGGAATGGCAAGGGACTTTTCGGGAGTCCCTACAACCCGGCCTTCGGGGGCATCCGGCGCTATACGCCGTCTCTCCCCTCGACCTTCCGGTGGCCTGCCCAGAGTTACCTGGGGACCAGTCCGGTGGGCGATAGCCTGTCGGTTCGGGTGCTGCCAGAGCACCCTCCCGAACGGGCCTCGCCCTTACGCCGCTATCGGCGCCTCTGGGGCTTTCGCCTCCATCCCGAATGCAGCTTTCGCCGCGTGGGATGAACCAGGGTCGATTCCCTGGACCTTTACCCCCGAGGAGGGGGATTACACAGCACGGCTTCTGGGGGCAACTCGTCCATCAGATGATGAAACGAGCCGTCACTTCCCCCACCACCCGGACGAGTCCATCCAGGCCCAGCCGGACCCCGCGGGGACCGCCGGCGATTCCTCGCCGACCTCCCGCCAGGGGTCCGAACAGGGTCTGCATGACCTCGACCGCGCTTACCGGGGAGTTGTCCCCTGCCTCGAAAGACAGGTTAATCTCCCCGGTACGCGTGTTATACCAGACCACCGCGTCGGCGACCTGCCCGGATTTCATCCGGTACCAGGCCGACCCGAACACGAGGCCCGCGAACACGCGGACTGCGCGGTCGAGGACGACGATGTCCTCGATCCAGGCGGCGGCCTCGGCGTCGCGGGTTCCGCTGGCCCAGGTTTCACCCTGAGCCAACAGGACCGCGTCGCCACCAAAGATCGCCTCGAGGACTTTGCAGCCCTCGTCGGCGATCTCGGTGACGTCCAGGACCCCCTCACGGGGGACCTGGACGCGCCGAGTCGAGCTCCAAGCGTGATACGCCTGAAGCTCGAGGTGGTGCGCCGCCCACGCCTCGTGATCCTGGGCCTTGTGAGACCCGTTCACGTCAACGTGGGCGGCGAGCGCCCAGAAACCCGCGGGGCCAGGCTTCCGCCCGCACACCGAGAGTACGCCGCCCAGAGCGTCGAGATCGACGTGGGACAAGCCCACGACCTCGACGCCCTCGACAAGGGCGTTCTCTCGGGTACACGGGACTGGGTTCCCGGACCGCGAGCCGTGGTGGGCGAGGGTCAGGAGCGACCCCTCGACCACCACGTCGCCGTACTCCGCCTCCACCGTGACGGAACGCTTGCCTTCGAGGGCAGCGCTCAACGCCACGGGGGAGGCGGATACCACGATCTGTGCCATCGCACCTCCAAAGCAGGACTGGCTATCCTGCTCCGCTTGCTCCCGGAATCGGATCCTTCTGCAGCACGCACGCCGGGAGCACCACCGGCTGCAGAAGTCCACCCAGTTTCAGCTTAAGCCCACCCCTGGGTGATCCAGGTGGGCGAGGTGGCTACCAGGGATTCTTTTCGGCCCCCCAGCCGAAAAGAATCCCAATGGAATTCCTGAGCTGCCCTGCCGGGCAGGGCCCAGGGCAGGTCGTCTCGAAACAGTAGGCCTGGTCCTCCTCATCGCAGCAGGGTCTCACCCTGTCTGCGAAGAGGTACGCCTGCTTCCTGTTGAGGCCCCGGAAGGCCTCAACAGATGGGAGAAGCGCCTTTCGGCGCTCCTCCTCCTTCGGGGTCATACACATCGTCCTCTCCTCCTTGCGGCCTCCCGGCCACTGTTAGTCCCCGCCCTCGGAGTCGAACCGAGGGCGGAGAGAGAGATGAAAGATCTACCGAGGCCCGCTCGGCCCCGTCAGATCTTCCAGCGTCTCGTCCGCCTCTTCCCAGATGGGAATCATGGCGGACCTCCTTTCTACCAGGGTAGGCCTGGTACCTCCTCATCCGGGATGGACGAGGAACGTCTGATAGGTCTGACGGAAAAGAGCACGTCAGACCCAACCCCCCTCAACGGGGGAAGAGAAAGAAGAGGCCGATGGAGCTCTAGCGGATATGGCAAGGTGCACCTCTCCATATCCTCCAGAGCTCCATCAGCCTCTTTTCATCGATGCAAGCCCCTACCCTGCTCCGCCAACACTGTGATCACCCCGTTGCTGTTGGGAGTAGCAAGGGGGGATGGGCGGTTGGGCAGGGGCTTTGGTTCCCGCAGCAGCGACCAAACTGCTACGGGACCAGACGTGAGGAGAAGGGTGTCCACGTCTGCCCAGGATTCATGCCTTACCTGGGATGGCAGTGAAGATCCTTGCATGCTCTCGGAAGCATGCAAGGTTCGATGTTCGTCAGGCTGTCCTCTTCAGCCCAGCGCGCAGTGTTTTTACCGTTCGAGCGTATGCAGGCTCCCCGGCGGAGGGACGTACGTGACTGCATAGGCCGACGGAGAGTCTATCCCCTTTCGGGGATCACCTCACATCGTTGCTTCCAGATATTCCGAGACACTGGAAGCAAGTCCGGTTCTCTGGAAGTGGCGCTATTGCCTTCCAGAGTCGTCCCCTTCTACGCTCGGGGGGCGCGTTTTGCCCGTCCATGTATTGCTACTACTTGCACGCACTGCAAGCATACATGCGGGCTTCTACGGTGGTCCTCCTAGCGGGAATCGAACCCACGTAGGAGGAACCCGGATTCATGCCTTACCGGGATGGCGAGCCTGATCCCGCTAGGGATCTCAAGGCCTGGTCGAGGCCTGGTAGTTTCGATATAGGCTATCTCGTATCGAGGGAAGTATTTGCGGAGACTGCGTGGTCCTTCATTGAGCGGGCCCACGCGTCCTCTGTACAACTTCCGGCTCGGCACGCCGTCCTACGACTTACTACCGTAAGTCCTGGAAGGTACTCCGACAAGCAGGAGCTTATCTTCCCTTCCAATGTTCTTATGCCAATATAGATCCCTTGATTTTCGCACCCAAGCCCCATCGTGTTATCATCTTTCCAGGAAGGAGGCAGACGATGGAGCCTCTGTTTGTTGACCCGAAGGAATCCCAACCGAAGTACCTGTTGAAGAAGATCGCCCAGGAAGCCCAGATGCCGCCCAACGAGGCGGAGTGGCCCTCGGCGATCCTGGGGGAGCTGTACAAGCAGGCCCCCTACATCGAAGGCATGTACTCTCCGGAGGTGGTGTTTGCAGAGAAGGACTCCGAGACGGGGTTCTCCCTGGGCACTATCGTCCTGACCAGCGGTACGTCCATGGCCCAACCGGATGCCATGGGAGCCCGGGGTCAGGAGAGCGCTATCCGGACTGTCCAGATACCGTTCATCATCAGGGCATTCCGATTGGCTCCGTTGGATCTGATCGTTGGATCAAACGGGAAGTTCCTTCCCCAGACCCGCCAGAGGGTCAGGGATTCCTTGTTCAAGCCGACGTATACCGACGGCACCTCCAAGGGGCCCCAGTGGAATCAATGGCTGGACAGCCTGACGCGCTACCCGATGAGTTCGGCCTCGCAGTTGATCTCGGATGGGATGCACTCCCAGATCCTCCCGTTCGGCAAGGGTGCGTCAGCACGTAGCCCATTGCTCCAGTCCTTGGCTCCGTTGGACCATGACAGGTACAGCAGACTCGAAAGGGAACTGGATGATCCTCTGTGCAAGCATGCTGCCACGACCAGACCGCCGTTCCTCGGCGTACTGGAGCGGTTGTCGATGCTGCGGCCCAGGGCGCTCCAGAAGGAAGCGGAGCTCAAGGACCTGCTGCCGCCGAACGTGATCCAAGTCATTCGCAAGCCGGGCGCCGTGTACCATGTGAAGTACGCCAATTCCGAAGCGTACGATCCTGTGGAAGAGGATCTCGATAGGGGCCAGGCTCTCCAGTCTTTGGGAGAGAAGACGGTGCAATCCGCGGACGAATCCGGAATGGTGACTGTCTCGACCAGTCCGGTTGCCAGGACGGACCTCATCGAAGAGCGCATCGAGCCCATCAAGTCGTTCGGTGTGTACCGCGTGAAGGTACAGGGTGAAGGTCGGGAACTTCTGGGATGGGTATTCCCTCGTGTGGTGGACCTGGACGGGATGGAGATCCCAATGTCCGTGTTCAACAACGGATCTGAGAATGCCATCCAGCCCGTCATTGCCGGGATCCGCGCGGGTTCGGCCCCGAGTATCCCTGGTGTACAGGCACCCCAAGGTAGTGGGGTCTTCTACAGGACGACTGGGGATGACGGGTTGTGTCTTGTTCCGCTGTCTGTAGGCGCCGCCTCCCAGGAACCGGATGGATCCAAGACCTACCAGGTTTCCACGATCATGGGAAAGAAGGCCATCCTCAAGGCCATTCCCGGCTCCAAGAGCATTGAACCTATTCCTGGGGAAGAGGATACCTACGTCATTCCCGGGGACATGCAGTTCATGCCCCTTCCCAGCGCTGCCACTATCGAGCTGGTCGAGGATGCTGATTCGTTCTCGAAGATGGCTCATCTGCGTCGGGACACGTTGACGATACGCTACACCCCGGAGGATCAGAGATTCACTCTGGACGGATGCGGGATAGACAAGCTGGCCACGAAGGACAGGTTGCGTATCCGACCTGAGGACGCCTTGTTCCTCGGGGCTTCGGTGGGTATCCACCCGGAGCTGATGATAGTCAAACTGGCTCGTGCGCGGGATCGCGGTATCGTGACCGTGCTGAACCTGCGTCCGATCAAGACAGCCCGGGAGGTCATGGCAAGGCACATGTCCAAGGTTGCCAGCTCCGGGGCTTTGGATATGCTGGCCAGGATTCCTGCGCCGCAGTGGCTGGTGAAGGAAGCTGCCATCCTGGGGGACACCGAGTCTGCAGACCATATGCTGTCGCTCGGCTTCATCAATCCGCACAACATCGCCGTGTTCCTGGGATACACCCCGGACCTCGAGAGGACCCAGGAGAAGATCTGCGAGATCCTCTACGGGGCTCGTCTTGGTGGTGGGGTTGATCTGGAACAGGCTGCCATGCGGGCGATGCGGGGAATCGAGAACACCCTTAGTTCCCTCAAGCTCATCGGTATGGAAGCGAACAGCGAAGAAGTGGCCTAACTCGTCAGATCTGGTCTCACTACATCGGGTGGAGGCGGAATGACTATCCCTGCTACTGCCAGGATCGAGACTACACTGGCCATCCAGGCCTGAAGTGCGAAGGCGTTTCCGACCAGCGGATTCAGGCCTACGGTTCCGAAGATCACCTTTCCTATCAGCTGGATAATGGGTGCTGTGATCTTTTTAGCTGTTGTCAGGTTCTCCTGGCTTACCAGGGCTTCCAGCTTGTGTGTACCCTGGGTGATCATGTCCATAGATCCCATAGATGAGAAGGAAAACGAGTCCCCTTCCCAGGAGACGTCTCCTGATTGTATCTCCGTGCTGCCGGCATCATCGACTTCCCAGATGAAGACAGGAGCTCCCTTGATGGCTCCATCCATCCTGTCTATCATCTTCGGAGCCACTGCCAACCGGAACAACTTGCTGTCTCCTAGATCTCCGAGTTCCATCATCGAGGATGCAAGGGAGTCTCCCAGCTTTTGCTGCATGATCCAGCGGGATCGGGTGCCCTGGTCGGCGTCCTCGCTGTCCTCGGCACGGGATGATTCCATGGAGAAGTCCCCGCCTGCGGTAGCGAGTGTGTAGTTCTCGGCGAAGTCGAATATCTTGTTTCGTACAGGCAGGAACAATCGCTGGCAGAACGAGGAGGCCCCTATCTGGATGACCCCGGATGATCGAAAGAAGAAGAAACTGCCACCCCGGCCGAATTGCATCTGGTCCCCAGGGTTCGCTTCGGGGGCAGCCCCTGCAAAAGAGACATCTGTCTCTTCTGCATCTGCACTCGGGGATTCTATTCCTGCCTCTGCGTCCTGCTCTGATTTCGAGACGGAAGTAGGGAGATCCAAAAAACCCTGGACGAATGGCGGCGTGTCGTCACTGGTGATTTCGACTACGCACCGGGCCCCGACTTCAGGCAGGTTCTTTTGGCCTTCCCCCATGACGTGGTAGTAGGGAGACATGATCTGACAGTCAGGATAGTCCCTGCCTGTGTCCGTCCGGACGTCTACGGTGTACCGGGTTCGGTGGACATCCGTGATCGTTCCTCGAAAGATGCTGACTGCTCTGGCTCCACTGGTCGTAACAGTAGGTTCGGGCATGGTTCCTCCTGGAAAGGAGCGTAGCACTTTGTGCGTTCGAATCAACAGCGGAGAGGGGATCTAAAAGGTAAAGGAAAGAAGTAGTTTGGACGCCCCGAACGGGGCCTACTTCAGATGATGCGGATCCCCACCTCCTCTGCTCGGGCCTTGTATCCGGGCGAGAGGCGGTGGCCGTGGGCCACCACCTCTCCGTCTTCTCGGACGGAGAGGTGCTCGCATCCCCCCGCGAGCACCTTTCCCCTCTTCCCGGACTCGGCGAGGGCTTCGGCTTCCCTCGCCGCTTCTCCGCCGACCCTCGGGTCGGCGAAGAAGAACCCCAGCTTGATGCACAGCTGGGGATCCGACACCCGCAGCCCCCTGGGGGGGTTCGACACCACCCTCAGTCCCCTGGGGGGGTACTGAGTGACGGTGTAGGATACTGGTCCCTCAGGGAGCCGGGAGACTCTCCTCTCCTTCCACTGCATGACTGACTCCTTCCCAGGCCACCACCCCAGGTGAAATTGACCGACTCCTGCTGGTGAAGCAGGAGGAAGAGCGTTATCTCTTCCTTCATTCTTCTTATGGCATTGCCAGGGGGAGGGTTTTCGGTGAGTATCTAAATACTAAAGGAAAGGCCCGGTATGGGCCTTAGGTGGGACTTCGGGCAGAATGTCGTGCCAGGCGGACGGTGCGGACGGTGTTCCCCGCGAGGGACAGGGTCCCCACGAGGAACATGGTCGCCACCAGCACATCGCCCCCACCCTCTATGTTGGCCAGACCCACGAGGGTCGCCAACACAAAGAACAAGGTGACGACTGCAAACGCAACGCCCACCAGAATGATACCCAACGTTTTCATCGGGGTCTCCTTCCGGGGTAACGACTCCGAGCGATCCTTGCTCCCTTGTTTTGGCGGGAGAGAACAAGAATCATTCGGTTCAACGCCCAGATCCGCTGGGCGCGGCTATAGGAACTCGCCAAGGGCGAGTGATGCTTTTGGAGAAAGAGTGTTATCTCTTCCTTCATTCTTCTTATGCCACAACCAGACCCTGTTTTTTCGCACTCGCATTATCCTCGCGAGTTTGCTATCGTATCGATCGATGCCGCGCGAAACCACAGGCGCACTTCCAGCTCCACCGCCCGTAGGGACCAGAAGTCCTTCGGAGTGCTACATCCGCTATCTGCTGACTCTTGATTCCGACAAGACGATCCAGGAACTGGCTCTGGCGCTCGCGAGGGACGGAGTTGTTCTCCCGCCAGGGGAAGTGGAGTACCTGGACAGCCTGGATAAACAGATCCAGGATGCAATGCCTGATCCATTCAAGCCTCTGGTGATGAGGCATGGTCCGTCGCAGGACTTCCTGCAGGAGCAGGGGATATGGTCGATGTGGCACCCCGACAGGGCAGTGCAGGAAGCCCGAGCCATCTTCAAGGATCCTGTGCTTCGGGAGCATGTCTGCGCCATACTCACCATGCAGGGTACCCCGACCCAGGTACGAGATCTCCTACTTCAGGGATTTGGCCGTAACTTCCTGCATGAATCGATCAAGAAGTTCCAGCACTACTTCTGGCGGCTCGAGCTCTTGACGATGGAAGAAAAAGAACGCCTTCTTCATACAGCGCAGAATGCCTCCGTGCTTTTATCTGCCTACGGAGCCCTGGGCCGGCGCTCTGTTCGTAGTGCGGTACTGGCGTCGCTTGGGTACACCAACAGTTCGGTATCGATGGCGATGGCGGCGGATGATGCTTTTCAGATCATCGCCTTGAAGATCCCGGAGCTGATGAAGGAATCGGCATCGAGGGCCATTGATAGTGCTACCAAGATCATCATGGCGGCCACGCATGCGCAGACCGCAAGAGACAGCATCCCTGATGCTGATCTTGATTCTGTCAGGGTGGAACTCCAGAAGGGTATTACCCACCGGCTGTCCGACGCTCGTAGCGCCGCAGAACTCGGGACAGAACAGTTCAAGCCTGGATTGAAGGGGAGATTGCTGCCGAAAGGCAACCCCAGGCTTGCTGTCGTGAAAAACGGAGGAGAGGATCATGAACGAGCAGGCACAGGTTGAGCGAGCACAGGCAGAGGCGTACCAGGCAGCCAGGGATATCGGAGGAGTAGGCCAGGCTACCTACACGGCCAAGCAGTCCACGGGCTACTACGTGGAGTGCAAGGTTCCTGGTCTGGAAGATCCTCCCCATGCCTACGAATCCGACATGCTGATCCATTTCTACTCTCTTCCCGAGAACACGGCTCCTTGGTTTCCGAAGGATTCGAAGAATCCGGGACAGGCCATCAAGTCGGCATTGGAAGCTGCGAGGATCAAGGCAAGGCTGCAGACGAAAGTGGAGCCCTGGTGCATCGTGTCCTGGGAACCTGCTGCCCTGCCCCAACTCATCCATTCGGCGCTGAGTTTCTTGTCGTGTTGTGCAGATCAGTGGTTGCTCTCCGCTGAAGTCCCCCCGGCTACGCTCACCGGATCTGAACTTCTGGAGAGGTTGGAGCGGGGCGTCTACGGGATGAGCTATGACGGGGCTAATCCCCTGGACAGGCGGTTCCGTGTTGCAGAGATGCTGAAGACGAACGGATTCACACCGTCCGTTCTTCGTTTTCAGGAGAACGCGCCCATCTCTCCCGAGGCCCAGGAGCCGGACCTCTCGTTCCTGGATGCACTGTTTCCGGTCCGCTCCGGATCTTGGTGCGCGACTGTTCGCCACCTGACTGAGTTGGTCATGGATCCGATGGCGTTCGTCGACCTGGTCGTAGAGGCGCTTCCCCAGAAATGATCACGCTGGTTCCTCCGGTGTATCCCTCACGACTGGCTGAGGTGTACATCCACGTCATGGGAGAACCGTTCCGGTTCGAAGGACGGGAGTATCTTCAGGAGATCTACGACGTCGACAGCAGGGAATTGCTGCTTGTATGTGGGAGACAGACGGAGAAAACCGTCTGGGAAGATAGCGAGCTGTTGCGGCCGGGGGGTTCTGTGCGCAAGATCAAGGATACCTTCGTAGGAGATCAAATAGTCGGTCTCCTTGCTGATGGGTCCAAGTTAGGTATCGGTGAGGTGACATGGAAATCTCGGAGGTACCAGAAGCCTTGTTTGTTGATACGAACCAGGCAAGGTCACGAGATATCAGCAGGGAGGTCTCATCCGATCCGACAATGGGGAAAGTGGACGGCCGCTTCCTGTTTGCAGCTCGGGGATAAGGTTGCTGCAGTCCACAAAGCCGACTATCTGGATATGGATCTGTTCTGGGATGAGGTTGTGGAGATACGGGATGTAGGGGAAACCTGGTGTTACGACGTGTCGACTACTTTGGACAGCTTCGTAGCCGATGGATTCGTCACCCACAACAGCACCACCCTCGGTAACAAATTGATCCTGTATGCGTTTGTTTACGGTGGAATCAGGATACTCTACATCTCCCCGTCAGATCGTCAGACCAAGACGTTCTCGTTGGAGCGGATACGGCATCCGCTGTTGACCAGCCCGAGGCTTCGCCCTTATGTGGACATGAAGAACCTGAGTGTCTACGATCCTAAGTTCGGGAAGGATGCGCGAAGCCTGTCCATCATCAAGCTGCGCTCTGCATACCTCACGGCTGATCGTGTTCGTGGCGAGCGTGCAGACATCGCGGGTCTGGATGAGTACCAGGACCTGTTGGTGGAAAACATCCCCGTGATCCGAGAGTGCATGTTCCATGGTAACATTGAATGGCGAAGGATCCTGTATAGCGGAACCCCCAAGACCCTGGGAAATCCCATCGAAAGGTTGTGGCTTGGATCTACGATGACCGAGTTGATGTTCCCGTGCCGTAAGCATGGGGAATCCAACAAGCCGCATACCTGGTACTGGTTCCCCATTACGGAGAGCTGCATCGGGAAGTTTGGTCTCATTTGTCCGAAGTGCGGCGGACAGATACATCACCTGGACCCTATGGCGACGTGGGTAGACTCGGCCCGGCAGAGGGAAAGGCAGGTCAAGGGATATCACATCTCCCAGTTGATCACTCCAATGGCACATGAGGTATCCACCGAGGGTCGTCGGGCATGGGATGACATCCTGACCAAGCGGGAGCGGTATCCCCGGGGCAAGTTCATGAACGAGGTAATGGGAGTCTCCTACGACTACGGTACCCAGCCTCTATGCGAAGCTGATCTAGCTTCCTGTCAGGTATCGAACTGGTTGATGGAGCCGACTGAGCTCATGGAGATGATGACTCTGAGCGGGAGCAACGCCATCTACGCAGGCATTGACTGGAGCGGGGAAGAGTACGCCTACACGGTCATCACCCTGGGAACGTATGCAAGGAGTCCTTCTCCGGATCGCCTGTTCCAGTTCTACTGGCACCGGTTCGAGGGGAAAGAAGACGACCGGGAGGTACAACTCGAGCGCATCTACGATCTTCTGCGGGTCTACAACGTGAAGTACGTCGTCGCCGACTACGGCATGGGTCATTACCAGAACACCTGGCTGGCCAACCGCCTGGGCCCACATAGATACGTGATCATGCAGTACGTCGGCAAGCAGCAGAAGAAAGTCAGGTGGAATCCCAATCTGCAGAGGCTGACCGCGTACAAAAGCGCGGTGTGCTCTGATTACATCAATGCGATCAAAGCAGGCAAGATAGCCTTCCCTGCCTGGAACGTTTTCTCCCAACCTTGCGGGGAGGACTTCCTGAACCTGCGGGGGGAGTACGTCGACAAGCGTGACGAGACCATGTACGTCCACGGAGCCGAGTCTCCTGTTGATTCCTTCCATGCAGGTTTGTACTGCCTGTACGCTTCGGTTATCGATCACCCGAGGCCGGACATTACGAGGATCACGTTTGACGAGGGAGAGGCGGATGCTCTGGATGCTAGCGCCTTGAGTCCTCTGTACCGATAACCTTTGCGATCTCCATTATCTCGACAACGGCCTTGGAAGGATCTGGTGTGGTCGACCTCAACTGCTCTATCATCTTGTAGGTGATCGTAGTAGGATCCGGAGTGCTGGAATCCTTCAGCTTCTGGGAGATGCGCTCTCTGGGATCTATACCACTTTCTTCCAGTACGATGAATTCCACCGCCTCGTCCGCAATCCTTCGGGCGCACAAACCGAGGCCGATGGTCCACATCGGGGCATCCCTGTCCATCTTGTCTGGTGCGTACAGTAACGAAACGGAGGACTGGAGTTCTTCCGTGACGACATGGAATATCTTCCAAGGATCATGGTCGTACGGGTACATCCCCTTCAGCCTGCGGAACTCATGTGCCCCAAGAAGAGGCACGACTGCCAGCCAGTTGGACAGCAACGCCCTGGAGGGCTTGCGCATGGTGTACGATCCCTTGAGGCTGAGTGACGCTTCGTAGAGGGATGACAGTTCCATGTCGGTCGGCTGGTAGTGGAGGTGGGCCAGCCCTATCCCGTCGCACAGGACACGAAACATCCGCTCCAGAACAACCAGTCTTCTGGACAGACCGTCGATTCTCTGGTTCATCGGAAGAGTGGATTTCTCTCCGCGGCTGCGCATCTCCTCCAGATTCAAGATCTGTTCTGTGTAGTAGAACCTCTTCTTCCGCTTGTCCAGGAAGGTGTCCAGACGACCTTCCCTTGCGTACCGCCTCAAGGCGCTGACCTTCAACTTCAGGCGACGTGCAGCCTCTTCCTCTGAGATCGCGAGCATGTCCAATGTCATGCACCAATAATGATGCTTGCCGGCTTCGCAGTCAAGGCTAAGAAAAAAGCGGGCTATTTTTGCTCCTTCGCGCTTCACCCTTCTTATGCTGAGGTAGGCCTTTCTTTTTTCGTTTGGCTCCTGCTTCTTCTTGACAACGATTCGATGTGCTAGACTATGTTCAGGATCGGATTAGTCCGGTCCGGGAGTTGTGGTGAGGCATCTTGACGCCGTAAACGATCCCAACAAGAGCTCCAAGGTGGAGCCTTATGCTCTTAGGGAGATCGGACAGAAGGCGGCAAAGTTGTATCTCGATAGCGGCACCCCGATGGTGGAGGCTGTCGCATCCGTGGTGAAGGAGGATCCCCGAAGGTTGAACAACCATCACGTACAGCGGATCGTGGAGTACGCCAACCATCATGCGTTCCGGGAGCTTCGTTCCAGGACACTGGGTGACGATGGAGATCCTGTCCAGTTTGATGGCGGTCCTGCTTCTGCTGTTTCCGTGTTGGCCAAGATCCGAGGGGATGTCCAACTGCGAAAGGAGGCCTATATGTCTCCGCTCAACTCCAGAATGGATCTACTGGGACAGGTGCAGCACATGATCGAAAGCACCGAAACTGCCGGCATGAGCAAGGCCGCATCCGCTCGCGCTGGATCGAACGTGGATGCGTACGATCTTTTGACGAAGCTCGGCGAGGCCGCGCAAAGGCTCGAGGTGGAGACCTTGCTCTTGACCGAGAAGAAGGCAGCTGCACTGTCCGAGGTATGCAGCCAGGCCGGGTATCTCCTGCGGACCGGAGAGTCTCCTTGGATGATCCGGAAGATTGCAGAGAGTGTTGCCGGACCACACCACACGGATCTCCTGAGGGAAGGAATGGAGGCCATCCGGGCGCAGGTGTTTCCCCGGCTGGGTATCGAGGACAGTCAGGATCCTGGGCAGGAGATGAGCAAGGTGGCTTCGATGAAGCCGAACCCGAACCATCCACTGTACAAGGCGCTCCAGGCTTTCCTGAAGCACGGGGAAGATCTGCAGGTTTCCTTTCTGGCGCACGAGTCCATCCTGCGCAATCGTCAGGACCTCTTCGGAGCGATGCGGAGGGCGAGTTGATCATGAACTTCAAGTCGGCTCAAGCAATCCTGGATCGGGAAGCTGTTCGATGCAGATTGCCGGATCTATCTGCTACGGCTGTCGGTATCGTCAAGAGAGCACTCTCCGAGAAGGAAGAAGCCCGGGAGCGCCTGGAAGACGTGCGTGATCAGGAACGTCGAAGGGTCGGGCTCAACACCAACAAGACCTTGGAGTGGGCCCTATCAGACCGCCCTCTTCCAAGTGCGTTGATCCATGGGGCTCTTGGAGCTGCAGGAGGTCTTGGTGGAATTGCCGGAGGGGCCGTTAGCGGTGTTCTAGGCAGTGGCATCTCCAACAAGATCGACGCTCGTGCCATGTTGGGTCGTCTTCGCAAGGACAAAGGATTGATCGGTGCAGAGCGTCGGATGTTCCGCGAGGACAAGGACAAGAAGGATCCAGAGGACGAGCGGACCTTTCCGATTTCTCGTGCTCTTACGTCCAGAGCGTTTCCGGCGACACTGGGTGCTCTTGGTGGAGGGGCTGCAGGACTTGGTATCGCTGCGGGTATGGACGCTTCTCCTGGGTCGACCCTGTTGGCAGGACTGGGTGGAGCAACTCTGGGTGGTGGACTAGGATTCGGGGTCGGCCATTTGGGGCGCTGGATAGCGGCGCACCGTCACCGTCTCCGCCAGAAGGGTATGGCCCAGCAGGAAGCCTACAAGCACAAGTTGACCGACGAGAAGCCTACTTCCCCGAAGGGATGGTTCCCCGTGGAAGAGCAACAGATCCGACTTCGCAGAGGAAGGAAAGGTTCCACCAAGGAGGCCCAGGACGAGGACCTGGCTACGCGCATGTCCTACAGTTCTCCTGGGGAAACTCCTGGCCCGGAGGTGAACGAGATCCGGGAGGTGAACAGGTTGCCGTACTATACCCATCCTCTCCTTGAGGGGACAACGGGACGAGGACTGATCGGACCGCCTTCTCCGGGGGACGTCAAGAAGAGGGTCACTTTGGAAAGGGCCCCGACCGCCAAGATGAGGAAAGAGTCCTCGACTCCCAATGCCATCAAGATGGCCCAGGCCCCTCCTCCTCCTCGAGATCTCTTGGATCCTCAGACTGTGGATATGGACTTCAGGCCGGATCCCAATCCCGAGGATGATCTGGACTTTCAGTATCCCCATGCTGCATGGGAGGCGGGAAGAGGTTGGGTACGAGGGGGACCTGCTGTCGACGTAGCCAATGCGCACAGAGAGGTACAAGAGGCCCGAGATCGGGAGCGTGCAGAGGCTGCTGAGGACGTCGAGCGACCCTATCCGGACTCTGCTAGTGTCACTCCGCCTCCCGCTACGCCTAACGCAATCAAGATGGCCAAGGTTGCCCTGGCAGGAGGAGCAGCGACTCGATTCGGTCTTCCGGCATTGTTGACCCAGGCGGCTGCACTTGCGGGTATCACCATGGGAGCCGAGGCTATCTACAACATGGCGAACCGGGCCATTCGATCTGTCTCCCAGAGTAGCCGGTATCGGAAGATACTGGAAGCCAACCCAGATCTTCAGCAGGCTGATTCCAGGAAGGTTGTGGATAGGTTCCGTGTGCTGGACAACTTCGGACCGACCATCTCCGAGGATCCTGTTGTGGCTGGGCACTGGATTCGGCAGACGTTGGAGTTCCCGACTGTTACTCCTACCGTGCTCAAGGACGTCGTGGATGTGGAGACCAAGATGCGGGACGCAAGTCATCCCCTGGGTGGGGGCAAAGAGATCGGAAAGGGTATCCTCGGGCACATGTCCCGGAGCATGACTTCTCCCGGATTCAGTTTCGGCGGCGACTGATGCTGGACAAGATCGCCTACGTTCCTGAGGTAGACGAATACGGGTTCACCCGGGTCGTCTCCTTTGGAGCCCGTGGCGATGGACTCGAGAAGGTTGCTTCTCTTCCCGATGGAGTTCAGAAGTACATCGACAGGCACTTCACGCCGAAGGACGGAAAGCTGGGACTCCTGGTCACTGCCCTGGGAGCAGGAGAGTACTGGGGATCAAATAGCAACGCCGATATTTTCGACGAGAAGTCGCTGAACCATGTTCCCTCGGGTTGGTCTGATGATCCAACCCTGGACAAGCCCCTGGCACAGGGGTGGCCTTACGGGTACCCGACTTTCTACAAGGCGCACTCGTTTTCGCACCACGCGAACAAATCCCCGGAAAAGTCAATAGGATCTATCGAATATGTCACCTGGGATCCGGACATGCACTGGGTCCTGGCGGTGATGGAGATAGATGAGCAGAAAGCCAAGAAACACAATGGAACCTGGATACTGGAAAGGGCCGCAGCAGGGAAATCCATCAGTGTGAGCATGGGTTGTTTTCCTGAAGGAATACCGGTTACTTTGGCATCGGGGCAAACAACTCCGATAGAGTCCCTGAAGGTTGGAGACAGTGTTTTGAATGCTCGTGGACAGGAAACACGGGTTACAGAGACTCATGTCAGGGATTACGCTGGTAGGTTGTATAAGATCAAGCCGTATGGAGAACAGGAGATAGAAGCCACGGAAGAACACCCGTTTTTGGTGTTCCGCCAAGGTGCGGTGAGAAAGCCTAGACAAGCAGGCCGACCTCTAACTACGTTCAAGAGCGACGAGGACATCAGTAAGGCTCGTGCTGAGTGGGTACGAGCTAAGAATCTTCAGAAGGGGGACTTTCTGATCAAGCCTGCCGGCCGCATGGTGGCTACCCACGATTACGCGACTTCAGCGTTAGCTAGATTTGCGGATGTGCAGTCGGCTGGGCCAGATAAGCGGTACAGGAGGCTTTTGCTTCCTAACGGCTGGACTCTCCTTCCTATCGTATCCGTGGAGGAAGCTCCCCTGTACCACACAGGTAAGGTCTACAATATCGAGGTTCAGGAGGGGGCGTCCTACGTGGCAGGGAACGTCGCTGTACATAATTGCCGCGTACCCTTCGATGTAGCAAGCACTTCTCCCGATGTGGATCGCTACATGAAGGCCTGGGGTCAATACGATCCCAAGCGCCACAAGAGCCCTGCGGATGCCATCCTGGAAGCGCATGCCCTGAAAAGAATCCGTGGTCTCAGCAAGACCCGCAAGGAGTACCCGGATGACCTTCTGTTCCATGCCAACGAGGTACTTTCCAGCGGAGTCAAAATCTACGCCATCAACGACTTCCCTTCCTTCTTCGACCTGAGCGGAGTCGGGGTTCCTGCGGACCAGGTAGCGTGGTCCATACGCAAGTTGGGGAACAAGATGCCTCGGTGCAAGATCGCCGGAGCCAAGTGTACTGGTGGTTGCACGGGTGACTGCACCAAGTTGACGGCTCCATCGGTTGTCCTGTGGGAGGAGTGCATGGCCAAGAATGCAGAGGTAAGAACAGCCTCCCTTGGGAAGGGCGCTGATATCGACAAGACGGTTCCGGCCTTGGATGCCAAGATCGAGAAGCCCAATCCTACGGATATCCCGAAGGACCTCCTGGACCGCCTGGGCAAGGACCATGATCTGGGATCCGTGTTGGCTACTCCGTCGCTCATGGGAATGCCACTTCGACCTAGGGAGTTCCGACGCATCATGATGATCCGCATAGGCAAGAAGGATCTGGCAGACAAACTGGACGAGAAGGACATCCCCATGCCACGATCTCTGGACGAGGAGTGCCCGTTCAGCATGGGTTCGGGGATGTTCGATGACTCCATCGCCAGGATGCTCCTGCCCTTGTTGGGTCGTCGTAGTGCCCTTGGTCCTGTAGTGAAAAGGATCAATATCACCGTCATCAAGGTTTCTCCCGATTCCGAACCCAAGGGAGACGAGCCTGAGCTGCAGAAGAAGATCTCCAGTCTCTACAATGGCTACCGACGTCTGGTCATGGACAAGATCGGAGAAGCCAAGGAGGTCATGGCGGCGAGGCCATGGCTCCGAGGCGCGCTCTACGGGTTGGATTCTTTGGACAAGGTTGGAGCAATGACCGTTCCTTTGGTACCCTTGGTCGTAGACGAGACCCTGACCCATCTCAGGGACTGGTAGGAGAACCTAAATGTACAGCGAATCAGACGCCCAGTTCCTCAAGCGAGCCGCACTGATCGATGCCATGTACGAGATCGTCGATCCGGGACAGAACCTGGATCCGAAGCGGGTGAACACGGAAACGGCCGCGCAGCTCTTCGATGAGTTGGTAAAGGCCGGTGCAGATGTCAATGCTCCTCCTCCTGTGAAGAGAGACCTTCAGATGGAGCAGACCGTGGG
>Ga0180009_10003311_pt1 | contig 18391 bp, 26 predicted proteins | sample OS_PC_MetaG_FD_123537 | JGI IMG/M metagenome (GOLD analysis project Ga0180009, IMG submission 123537) | Groundwater microbial communities from the Aspo Hard Rock Laboratory (HRL) deep subsurface site, Sweden - OS_PC_MetaG | ecosystem: Environmental > Aquatic > Deep subsurface > Groundwater... | reverse complement strand
GACTGCGCTGCGATGTGGGGGTTGACGTTCCCACCAACGAAGATTGTGGTTGCTCACGGCCTGGAAATTCTCCAGGAAGACGATGCGACACGTCGAATGATGGGCCTGGGGCTTCGTTCGCCTCAGCTAGACCCGCAGCTGGTAGCTGCGATGGGCCAGACGAACCATCTCGCCAGAGCAATGCAGGGCACGGTGCCCCACGGGGACCTGCTCCGGTTCATTGTTCGCACCGGGCTCGCGTCCCCGGAATGGGTGGCGCTCCAGGTTGTGGCCGGCGTGCCCGTCGACCCGGTTGACATCGAACTGGGTTACCCGCCAAAGGACCAGGACGCGATCGTGCAGCACGCAGAGCAGCTGCTGCGGAGCCCGGAGCTACCGCAGCTGCAACAGAGGTATCAATGGCGAGCATTCTGATCCTGCGCAGGAGCAGCCACGAGCTGTCCGTCCAGGTCGACTTCGACGGGGGCGCCCACGAGACCGTGGATGTGATCAGGCTCCTCGGTGACCGGGGCGATCTCCAGCAGGCGTTCCTCACGCATAGCGGGGATGCGGCAATCTACCTCAGCCTGCTCGCCACGATCACCAGTCGGTTGGAGCAGGCCGAGCTGCTGGCAGAGCAGGTGGAGGGCGAGCTCTGGCTCGCCTACGCGAAGCAGTGCAGGGAGGAGGGGCTCGCGGCTACCGTGACGCTTCCGACCATCAAGGCGCGGCTCGCTTGCTCCAGAGAGCTGGCAGAGGCAAAGGAAGCGGTGCTCCAGCTGAAGGAGCACCAGCGCCGAGCGAAGGTTTTTACCGACGCCTTTGCGCACCGTCGGGACATGCTTGTTTCGGCCGGCGCGCAGCAACGACACCAAGAAGCAGTCCAGGAAGGGCTGAGGATCCTTGGAAGCAGCGTCAGGCGCGGCCTGACAGGTTCACCTACTGAGTAGGGAGGTTCAAATGAGCGACAGTACCCCCAAGATCCCCATGCGATGGGACCTCATCGGCGCCCGTAGGGCGCAGCTCGCTGCACGCCTGGATCGGGGCGGGACGCAGTTTTTCAACGTCAATGGGAAGACCTGCCCCGCCTCCGATCCCGGTGTGATCCGCCCGGTCGCGTTCCTCGCGAAAGCGAACAATGATGGACGGCTCGACCGCGAGATCGGCTCGCACTTCGGCTTGAGCGCCTTCGGCGGTACCGAGCACTTCAAGGAGAAGGGTGAGGCGAAGACTCGCAAGGTCGAGTCGATTCGTTGCCCCGTGCTCTCGCACGGGCAGTACGCCGACGACGCGGTCGCCAAGCTCCTCCGAGAGCTGGCGGACCGCGACCGCAAGTGCAACGAGCTGGAGATGGACCTGCTGGGGCAGTACTGCCCCATGTGCGCTCAAGTTGAATACTGGCGCACCACAGGCCGGAAGGAAGACGAGGAGATGGCCAAGCGCATGAAGCGCAACCCCGCCTATCTCATCAACGCAGTCAACCGGCGCGAGGACAAGGAGCACCCCGGCGGCACGTTGATGCTCTCCCAGTGGTCCTCCCGGAACTATCAGGCCCTGATCGCCGTGATCTCGAACGCCTTGTACCAGGCGACGATCCTCGATCCCGACTGCGGGCGTGACCTCTCGGTCGGGATTGCCGGAGAGGGCTTCGCCGCCACGATCGCGATCACGCCGCACCCCCGGGAATCAGCGCTGGGTATCTACGGCGGCAAGATCATCGATCTGACGGACAGCGAGTGGGCCAACGCGGTCCTCCGCTGCTGGACGCCGGAGGACATCACAACCATCATCCACGGCGGCGACGTCCAGCGGCCAGACCGATCCGAGCAGGACGACAAGGCCCCCAAGCCGCGGTGCTACAACCGCGGGATGAAGGCCATGACAGAGCCGCAGTGCATGAGCTGCGGTGATCTCAAGACATGCGACACGCCGGGCGCAAGCCAGGCGACCGCCGCCTCGAGCATGCCCGCGGCCCCCTCGGTCGCCCCGACGTCGCTGCGCGGTTCGTTCCGTCCGTCCGTCACGCAGACGACTGCGCCCTCGCAGCCGCTCGCTCCCGCGGTCTCCCAGACGGTCGTGCCCTACACGCCACCTCCGGCCGGATCTGTGCTCGCAGCGGTCTCCGCGGCTCCGATCCTCCCGGAGGTGGTGGGATCCCCGCTCCTCACCGAGGCGCCCCCCGCATCCGCCCCCGCATCCGCCCCTGCGCCCGCCCCGGCTCCGTCGGCCAGTGCGCCCCCGGTGGAGGGGATTGCCGCGAGGCTGGCCAAGCTCAAGGGGCTGACCGGCAAGTAGATGACCTCGGGACCGGACCGGTACCTCTGCCTGACGTGTGGGCGTACCTGGTCCGGTCCCCCGGTTCGATCGTGCGGCTGTACGAGGGGGTTCTGGACACGTTTGACTGATAGCCGGAGGGATCGACGCATGAAACAGACATGGACAGCTCTGCTCGATGAGACCCGGCGCCGGTGGGGTGGGCCCAGCGGCGGGAGCAAGTGTCCTGACCCGGATCGGGACATGGCCGACTTCCTGACCGACTTCTTGCACGAGGTCGAGAAGCCGCCGGCTGAGGAGTGCCGCTCGCTGCTCCACGACATCGACGCACTGGTTGACGACCGGACGGACGCGCTTCGGGACGCCGCAGATGCGTATCTCAAGAAGCACCCGGCTCCGCTGACTGGCGAGAGCAGCGCACTGACGCTGGACCGCCTCGTTCTCTTCGCTGAGGGGGTGGCCCGGGCTGCGCGGGACGGGGCAGAGCCCGCCGAGCTGCGGGGCCTGATGAGCACATATCTGGGAGACCTTTGGCCATGAAAATTATCGCCTTTTCCGATCTGCACACGCACCCGTTCCGGGTCGGCCCGACACCGGCGCAGTCGCGGGCCGTGCTGGACAAGATCCTCTCGTCCGCTGGGGCGGAACTGATCCTCTGCGGCGGCGACCTCTTCCACGCGAAGGGATCGGTGCCCACCGAAGCGTTGAACGCCGTCATGCCCCCGCTGCTCCGCCCGATCGAATCGAAGGCGCAGCTGGTCGCGATCCCGGGCAATCACGACATGATCGGCCAGGGGAGCAACGAGTCGGCGCTGCATCTGCTCTCGCTGCTCCCGCTGGAGCGAGGGAGGCTGTTCGAGCAGCCCGGGGTCTTCGCGTTTCGGCAGGCGATCGTGCTCTGCTCCCCGTACGCTCGGGACCTGGAAAGCCGCCTCGGCGAGCTGGCCGGGCTCCGTCGGCAGGTGGAGGAAGCGAAGAGTCGAGATCCCCGGCGCCGGCTGATCCTGCTCATCCACAACTATCTGAGCTACGCGGACGGCTCGCCCTCCGTACCAGGCGAGGAGAACGTCACCCCGAATTGGCTCGACCAGCTGGAGGAGAAGCTCGACGAGCCGCTCGACCTGGTCCTCTGCGGTCACAACCACGGGTTCTTCCTGTGGCGGCAGCCCGGCCTGGAGCGACGCCGCTGCGTCTCGATCGGCGCCCCGATGCAGCACTCGTTCGGGGATGCTGGGAGCAAGCGCGGGTACGTCGAGATCATCCTCGGCCAAGGCGAGATGGCCGTCACCCACGTTATGCTGGAGGATGCTCCGCGGTTCTACGTCGGTGCCTGGGGCACCGCTACCCGGCCGATCGACTTCGTCCGCGTCACGGCAGACCGCGCCGATGCTGCGCGGGCCCAGGGATGCACCGTGGAGATCATCCCCAATCCTCTCCCGCCGGCTGCACCAGCCCGGCTCGCCGGGCTGGACATCTCGTCGGACCCGGCGGCCGTGCTGCGGGCGTACGTCGATCGGAGCGAGGAAGCAGAGGAGCGGCGCCCCCCGTTGGTGGCGTCCGGGCTGGCGCTGCTGCGGGAAGCCAACCCCGATCTGGCTGTGGGAGGTGTGCGATGAAGCCGTTGATCCTGACCCACAACGACATGGACGGCTGGTGCGCCGGAGCGATTGCGAGGGTCCTCCTTGACGCCGAAGTACGTACCGTCCAGTACGGGACCCCGTGCCCCGTCGAGGATGCCGCTGGCCGAGACGTCTTCGTGCTCGACTTCTCGTGGCCGGCTGACGAGATGGCGCAGCTCGCAGCGGCAGCGAAGCAGCTTGTCTGGGTCGATCACCACCCGGGTCCGATTGCGGACGAAGAGCGGTTCCACGAGCGGCTGGGAACCTTGCACGATATCGCCGACGAGGCCGGAGTGGCCTTCTCCGCGGATTGCATACTCAGTCTCCGGGCCGACCGCTGCGGAGCGTGGCTGACGTATGAACACCTCTGGGGCCCCGGAGATGCTAGGCGCCCACCGATCGTGGATCTGGTTGACGATCACGACCGGTGGGTGCACGCGATCCAGGACACCAAGCCAGTGCTTGCCGCCCTGCATGCTCTCGTCGGGGACGAAGGACCGCTCTGGAAGGGTTGGGGCCCACTCCTGGATACATCCTCGCGATATGCACCTAAACGCATCCGCCAGCTCGTGGACCAAGGTGCAATTCTTCTCATCGACCGCGCCGCCCGGGTCCGCAAGGCCGCCCGTCAGGCCATCCCGATGATGCTGGACGGCCACTCGGCCATGATGGTCAACGCCCCACCGGACATCGTCTCGGACCTCGGAGCGGCCCTCTGCGAGCAGCCCGGGGTCACGATCGGGTGGATCTGGTCCGTGGGGGTGCAGCGCGGGGAGGTCCGGGTCTTCCACTCGCTGCGATCGGCGCCCGATGGGCCGGAGGTCAACTCGATCTGTGCCAGACGGGGCGGAGGTGGGCATCCGCATGCTGCCGGGTGGAGCAAGGCGCTGACGGCTGGCCTCCTCAGGATCGGGATCATGGGAGGTGTGAAATGACCTGGATCGTCGAGAGGGTCCACCTGGAGCGTTTCCTCGGGTATGAATCCCTGGACTTACCCGTCGGCCGCTCCGGGGTGGTCCTGGTCTCCGGCCCGGTGGGCAGCGGGAAGAGTTCCGCCGTCGCCGACGCGATCGCCTGGTGCCTGTACGGTAGAACGATCCGTACGCTCCTGGCCGACGACGTGATCCACGACCCGGGCCACACCGGCAAGGCCAAGGGCTGTCTCGTCCGGATCATCCTGTCCCGAGGGGATGATCGGTGGATCGTCGAGCGGTACCGCAAGCATAAGCACCACGGGACCGGCGCCGCTTTCTTCCGCGTCAACGGCGACGCCGAGCGGCTCAAGGGAGCGGCGAACGAGAAGCGGGTGACCGCCGAGATCGCCAACCTGCTGGGAGTCAGCTGGGAGCAGTTCAGCCTGATCAACGTCTTCGGCCAAGGGCTGATTGGCCGCTTCAGTGGCGCCACGGACGGCGAGCGGGCGGAGATCGTCGACAAGCTCCTGGGCACCGAGCCGTACGCGAAGGCGCGGCAGGTCGCCAGGTCCCGCCTGGGTTATCACGACGTCCGGGTCCGCGCCATCGCGGCGAAGGCAGCCGGTGCTCAGGAGAGCATAGAACGGATCCGTAACGAGCAGGAGCGGGTGGTCCAGCGTTCCAAGGATTGGTGGGCAGCTCGTGCGGACGAGCTGCGGGCGAACGAGACGAAGCGGGAGGCGCTTCGTGCTGATCGGGGGCAGTTGCAGATGCAGCTGCAGCCGTCCAGCGACATCGAGGCCCTGCGCGACGCAGCCCTCGCCGTCGTCCAAGCACGGCGGGACGAGATCAACACCCAGACTGCTGCGCTGCAGGCGCAGGCCGGCGCTGGTACGGCCGCCCTCCACGAGCGAGACACACGCCGGCAGCAGATCCAGCAGGGGATCACGGCGGCCGCCGCCGAGGAGCACCGAGCCCGCCTCGCGCAGCAACAGGCAGAGGCGCAGGCCGAGGTGCTCCTGTCACGAGCGGAACAGCTGGGTGAGCAGCTGGAGGCGTACCGCGAGGACCTGACTTGCGGGAGCTGCGGGGTGGATCTGCTGTCCGCTGCAGAGGCGGGGCTGTACCCCGTGGATGGGGTAGAGGAGCGCGTGCACCGGCACGAGCAGGCAAAGGAGAGCATCCGCCTGCAGGTCGGGGATGCTGCAACACGTGCCGAGGACTGGCTACGCCGAGCCGCACTCCGGAGCGAGGAGGCTGAACAGGCCGCGGAGCAGGTACAGGTAGGCGAGGCCGCGCTCATCGTGCTGGAGGACGAGTACGCGGGCGCCTGCATCGGTTGTCAACGGATCGCCGAGCAGATCGCGCGGAGCGAGACGGCACTGACCGCGTACATGGCTGGTCCGGAGGCAGCCCGGCTCCGGGATCTGGAGCGGCAGGTGATCTCCGGAGCGTCGGGGCGCCGCCAGACAGAGCAGGCAATCCAGCAGATCACGCAGCAGGTTCAGCGGCTGGAGGCCGAGCAGGCGGCGCTGGCAAAGCAGGAGAACCCGAACGACGAAGCGAACCGAGCGCTGGAGCGGGAGGTGATCGCCAACGAGAAGGCGATCAAGGCGGCCGAGGCGGCAAAGGTCGCAGCCGAGGAGGAGGTGGCCGATCTGCTCTTCTGGGATCGGGCATTCTCGCCGGCCGGCATTCGCAACCTCCTGCTGGACAGCGTGTTGCCCCAGCTGAACGCCGCGGCCGCCCGGTACAGCGCCGTGCTGGGGGGCGGGGTCCAGGTGACGTTCTCCGCTCAGGCAGAGCTGGCCAGCGGGGAGACACGGGATCGCTTCTCCGTCCTGTCCGCCGTGGTGGCGGGGGCGCATAGCTATGGCGGCTCCAGCGGCGGGGAGAAGCGATTGGCAGACGTGATCCAGCTGTTCGCCCTGCGCGCCGTCGCGGCCCGGCAGCAGGGGCTCCAGATCCTGGTGCTCGACGAGCCCATGGAAGCGCTGGACGAAGCATACTCCGGACGGGTGGCCGAGCTGATCGCATCGGAGCAGGAGGCGCTGGGGGGGACCGTGTTCCTTCTGAGCCACCAGACGGCGCTGCAGGAGATGTTCCCGAAGCGGCTGATCGCCCGCACCGAGGGCGGCGTGTCGACACTGCAGGAGGGGTGAGATGGACGACAGGCGGCGGCCGCTCTGCTCTCCGGAGGAGCTTCGGGAGCTATCCGATGCGATTAGGAAAGGGGTGGACATCCCCACGGTGTCCCCCGCCGGGTACACTTTGCGAGTGGAGAACCTGTGCCCAACCATCTTCCCCAAGATGCACGAGGATCAGGCCGAAGAAGCGGACGAGGATCAGGCCGAAGAAGAGGAGGAGAAGCGGCGATGATCGACGTACAGCCCCCCAACGGGATCGCCTGGACACATGGGCAGGAGCAGGCAGTCGAGCTGCTCAACCGCAACGCCCCCGGCGTGTGCAGCCTCATGGGGTACGCCGGCACGGGCAAATCGCTGCTCCTGGCGCAGGTCGTGCGGGCGTTGGCCACGCAGGGGATCGACTACCAGGTGTGCTGCCCCACGGGGAAGGCGGCGTCCCGCCTGCGGAGCCTCGGAATCTCCGCCGGCACGATCCATAGCTGGATCTACATCCCGATCAAGGGTCCAGACGGAGCGCTGGCTGGGTGGACCCTGCGCACCGACCGGGACATCCCGAGCCCGTACGTGCTGCTCGTCGATGAGGCGAGCATGGTCGGTCCTGGCGTGTTCAAGGACCTGTGCTCGATCCTGCAACCAGGGCAATTTGGGCGGAGCATGATCCTCTTCGGTGACGGGTTCCAGCTTCCGCCGATCCTGTCGAAAGACGAGCTGGACGTCGTGGGAGACGGTTTCACCCTCATGGACCGGGAGATCATGCACGAGCTGGGTGCCGCATGGGTCCACGAGTTGACCGAGGTCGCCCGGCAGGCGGGGGGAAACGCGGTCCTGGCCGCGGCTACGGCAATGCGGAATCGAGTCCCGCCGCCTCGCCCCGACGGCGCCAACCTGTACGTACAGCGGGGGCGCCGAACGTTGATCGAGGGGCGGGTACGGGATGCGGCGCACCAGGAGGAGGACCGAGCGTTTCTCACCTGGACGAACGCGGACCGGTGCGCGTTGAACAAGGTAGCTCGGGAGGAGCGCCGCTTTACCCGGGAGCTGGAGGTCGGCGAGACGTTGGTCGTCCTGGCCAACCACCCCAATGGGTTGTGCAACGGCGACCTGATCCAGGTGGATGTGGTCGACGACGTCGAGCGGTACGTGCTCGACGACAACCGTCCGATTTTCCGCTGCCGGGTGACTACACCGTACTCCGAGCAGATCCGGATGCCTGTGATCCTCGTGCGCGGGCCCAAGGACCAGACGGCGTACCAGACGGCGCGGGCGATCGAGGAGCACCGAGGTGACATCGGGCGCCCGATCGTCTGCGACTACGGGTACGTCTTGACGTGCCACAAGGCACAGGGCTCCGAGTTCGACACTGTCGAGATCTACGCTCCGGACGCCATGCAGAAGGTGATCGGGGCAGAGCAGACCGCCCGCTGGCTGTACACCGCGATCACCAGGGCGAAGCGGCGGGCGCGCTTCTACGGCGGCAACTGGCTCGCCTACTCGCTGGGAGCGTGAGATGGAGTTTGCCATGAGCATCGAGAAGTACCGCAAGCACTGCTTCGACCTCGTACGGATCCGCTCTCTCCTCGACGACGCCGATGGAAGCCTCGACGACGCCGATGGAAGCCTGGAGGCTCTGGCGGAGGCGCAGCGGCTGTCCTGGGAGCTGCTCGTAGAGATGCAAGAGGCTGTCGTGCGGATGGAGCTGGCCGCCGAGAGCCGTGCGCGCAACAGCGGCACCGTCGGCGCAGCCGACCTGCCGTCCGGGCGCCGCTGCCCCGTATGCCTGGGCCCGATGGTCATTCGTCACCTAGACAGGAATGGTGAGCCGGTCTGGGGATGCAAGCAGGGGATCGAGAGGAGGATTCCATGATCGTCTTCGGCGTCGACCCCGGCCTGGCGCACCTCGGCGTCGCTGTCGCCAAGCTCGGCCCGACCCAGTTTCGGATCACCTACGTGATCTCCACGGAGCGGAGCGACCGGAAGCGTAAGATCCGCTCCGTGGACGACTCGACAGCCCGGTTGCAGTCGTTGTCCCGCGAGCTGGAAACCCTGCTGGACGACTATCGGCCAGCGCTGCTCGCATGCGAGGCGCCCAGCTACCCCCGGGACGCCGGAACCGCGGCGAAGATCGGGATGAGCTGGGGTGCCGTCGTGGCGCTGGCGGAGGCACGGGGGATCCCTGTGCTCGTGTTCACCCCGCAGGAGTGCAAGAAGGCGCTCTGCGGGCGCATCAGCGCCACCAAGGACGAGGTGCAGCGCAAGCTGGAGGAGCTGTACCCGGGGATCGGCGCCCTCTGGCCCCGCGGGGCTCGGGGCGGAACGGCGCTGATCGAGCATGCGGCGGACGCGGCCGCCGCGATCCACGCCGCGCTCAAAACGAACGAGGTCCGGCTGCTCGTGGGCAGGCCGGCAGAGGTGAAAAATGGGTAAGATTGCGAGGATTCTCCCCCCGAAGCCGGCCTTCCTGGTAGTCCAGGAACCCGACGAGCAGGCCGCGCTGCACTCGGCGCAAACGTTCCTCCGGGAAGCGCGAAGGATGCGTGTGTACATGGTGGGTAAAGGTGAGGGGGTGTGCACCGTGACCGCGTGCGTATCCGGCCTGGTGATCCGGCACACTCCGGCGATCGGAGACGAGCAGGCCGAGGCTGTCGCGAAGATCCTCGATTTCTTCTGTTTGGCCGGCTCCGCCGTGCTGTCCGACCTGTCGAACGGGCACGCTGAGGGCGCGGCCATGTTCGAGCTGACGCAGCAGTACCTCGCCGTCGTCGGGAGCCGCGGGAAGCCACCGGAGGGCGAAGGGGAGGCGCCCCCGATCGAGGAGCCGGCCGCTAGCGAGGGCGGCAGATGTGGGCACCCGGAGCAGGTTCCTGCTCCGCCTTGCGAGGAGTAGCGTGGTGCGCTTCCACCAATGGGCAGTGCATGAGCTGCGGCATAGGGCGCGCGCAACAGCGCGCCCGTTCTGGTTCGAGGCGGAGATGACCTCCTCGTGCCCCGGCGTCTTCGACGACTGCTCGGGAAACTACGAGGTGGAGAAGCTCCTTCGAGAGGCGCGGGTGCTGCTCCCGAAGGATGTGTCTGACACGGAGACCTGCGCGCTGGTCGTCACCTGGAGCACAAGGGAGGAGGGGCTTGCCTTCCTCGATCGGTTGAACGAGTACCTGGAGGGACGAGGAAGATGACCACCGCAGCACGAGAGCAGATGCTACTCCCTCTGGACCAGATCGAGCAGCTGAAGGACGCGCCGAACTACCGGGAGGACGAGACGTCGATCAAGGACCTGGTCGAATCGATCCGCGAGCACGGGCTGCTCCAGCCGCTTCTGGTTGCTCGGCTCAAGGGAAAGTTCTACCTCGCCGCCGGGTACCGCCGGCTCGCCGCTCTGCGGGAGATCGGCCATGTCGCGGCCCCCTGCCTGATCCTGGAGGCGGCAGATCACGTTGACGTGTTGGTTGCCAACACCGTGGAGAACCTCCAGCGGGAGAACCCGCCGGCTGCACAGCTGGCCAAGCGCGTCCTGGATCTCCGCACGACGCACGGGCTGTCCACCGAGCAGGTTGCTCGCAAGCTGTCCGTTTCGCCGCGGTGGGTCTGCGACAAGGTCGCCTTGGCGAAGAACGCTGTCCTGCTGGACGCCGTGGCGGAGGGCGCCGTCACGGAGAAGACCGCCCGCCTGATCCGGCTGCGGCCGAAGGAGAAGCAGGGGGAGATCCTGCAGAAGATCGTGGAGGAGACGAAGCACCTGGCGCCCGGGCGGAAGCGCGAGCACATCGCAGCGCAGCGTGCGAAGGGGCGCAAGCACCGCCCCCGAGCGCGTACGTCCCTCCCGCCTCGCCCAACGATCAGGGACGTCAAGCTGCTGATCGAGCGGCTGATCGAGCAGGATCGGAAGACGCTGTACCCGTACCTCCAGCTGGACATCGGCGAGCCGGCGGGTCCCGAGGACGTCGTGTCGACGTGGCTTCACGGATTCGCGTGTGGAGCTATGTATTCCGTGGGGGATTATTGCTCGATCTGCCACAAGGCGAAGGTAGAGATCACCGGGCTGCTCCCGCAGGAGCACATCGAGAACGGCGAGGGGTGTACCCCATACGAGAAGTGAGGAGGCACGAGATGACCGTAGATTGGGATGAAGATGTCGCCGCAGCCCGAAGCACCTTGATGAGGGAGCTTGGAACCGCAACTCCGTGCTCGATAGAGCAGCTGGCGGAGAGGGTTTGCCGGCAGTCCGAGGGGCTGCGCGAGCTTCTGGAGCGGTCGGCCCTGCCCGCCGAGACCAGAATAGGCGTAGAACTGCGGAAACAGCTGGCCGACGAGCAAGAGAAGCACAAGGTGGAGATCGACGACCTGATGCGCCGGCTGATCAAAGATCGCGGACGCCACGAGGAGAGGATGGGGGAGGCGGCCCAAGTAATCGAGAAGTACCACCAGGCGGAGGTCGACGCGGTCGATGTGCTCGATCGTGCCGGGGTTCCGGCGAACGACGGAGAAGGTGCGGCCTACTCCCTCGCCCACCGGATCGCGTACCTCGACGCGAGCAAGCAGGTTGAGGGGCTGCGGCGACAGTTGGCCGACGAACGCACCGCGTATAGTTCGTTGATCGAGGAGCGGAAGCAGGAGCAGGAGCTGTTCCGACAGCGGATCAAGGATCTGGGGGAGCTGGCGAACGCGCTGGAAATGGAGCGGGCCGCCGTCTGCGACGCGCTGGGCGAGCCGGCGACGTGTCGCGATCTCGTTCTGGTAGCACAAGATGCCCGGCAACGCGAGATCTCGGAGCTGGGGATTTCGCTGGAGTGCGGCCAACCGCTTGCGTCCGCGCAGCTGGAAGGAAAACCGCACCAGCTTCTCGATCCCAGCTGCCTCCCCTCCAGCTACCTCCACGACTGCGCGCTGTACGCCATCGAGGAGGCACGGGGGCTGCTCGAGGCGGCGCGAAAATGCGGGGGGGAGGCCATAACGTCACCTGAACGAACCGGCTAAGTGCGCGGTATCAGGCACGTTTGTCACTGTTCACCAAGATTCGTCGATTTGAACCTTGACGCTAGCACCGAAAAGACCTAAGCTGGCCCCATGAGGAAGGAAGAAATCAAGGTACATCTCGACCCTGACCTGATGCAGTGGGTTCGCCAACAGGCGGCTGAACGGCGGTGCTCTATCTCGCAGCTGATCAGGACGCTCATCGCGGAGGCCATCAAGTTGTGATCCTCGCGCACTCCATCCGGCTCGATCCGAACGACAAGCAGGAGACGTACTTCCGACGTGCCTGTGGCACGTCCCGATGGGCGTACAACTGGGCACTGGCTGAATGGAAGGCAGCCTACGGGGCGGGCGAGAAGCCGAGCGGACGTGCGCTCAAGAAGAAGCTGAACGCCATCAGGCACACGGAGTTTCCGTGGACCTACGAAGTGCACCGGGACTGTACGGCACGTCCTTTTGACGATCTACAGGCAGCCTTCCAGCACTTCTTCCGGCGAGTCAATGCTGGTGAGAAGCCCGGCTTCCCGGTCTTCAAGAAGAAGGGAAAGTGCAAGGATTCCTTCTACGTCGCATCGGACAAGATCCGCTTCGACGGAGAACGGGTCCGCCTGCCGAAGATCGGCTGGATCAAGATGCGAGAAGCCGCACGCTTCGACGGCAAGATCGTGGGAGCGACGGTCAGCCGTACCGCCGACCAGTGGCGCGTCGCCGTCCAGGTCGACGTGGGCGAGGTTCGCAAGGAGCGGACAGGCGATGGCGTGGTCGGTGTGGACCTTGGCATCAAGGCGTCGGCCACGCTGTCTACCGGCGAAGTCGTCGAGGGGCCGAAAGCCCTCAAGAGTAACCTCAAGAAGCTCAAGCGGCTGTCCAGGAGGCACAGCCGCAAGGAGAAGGGCAGTAGCAATCGCCGCAGGTCGGCCATGCGGTTGGCGAAATTGCACAATAGAATCAGCAATGTCCGCAAGGATCACCTCCACAAGCTCTCGACCGACCTCTGCAAGAAACACGCAGCGGTCGGTATCGAGGATCTGCGTGTGAAGGGCATGGTCCGGAATCACAAGCTGGCCCGTGCGATCGTCGACGAAGGGTGGGGAGAACTGCGGAGACAGTTGGAGTACAAGGCGTTGTTGTACGGAACCGAAATCGTGATCCACGACAGATGGTTTCCGTCGAGCAAGACATGTTCGGGCTGCGGCGTCGTCAAGGACGCGCTGTCGTTGTCGGTTCGCACATTCGAGTGTGGCAATTGCGGTCTGGTTCTCGATCGGGATCACAATGCCGCCTTGAACCTGAAACCGAAACTACCCGGGGGCACCGGGAACGTGAAGCCTGTGGAGATTGCAGCTCTGGCCGCTCCTTCGGGAGCGGTGAAACTGCGGTCCATGAAGCAGGAATCGAGCGGCTGTTCACCAGAGATGGCGGCGGTTTGAGTCTCGAATGCCAGAAAACCGGGAGTCTCGTTGGCGGCCTGCTCGACGCGCTGTCGATCGCCGTCTCCACCGAGCTGCAGTGGGGCGTGCCGATCCAGGATCTGGTCCAGAAGTTCCGCCACACGCGCTTCGAGCCGTGCGGATACCTTGAAATCAGGATCGGCAACGCAACCACGGAGGAGGATCACCATGGCCCGCGACCCCAGCTTTTTTTCGGAGATCGTCGGGGACGGCGCCCCGATGGGCGTACCGTCCACCCCCGCCGTCGACCGGGTACCAGCCCGGCTCCAGGACGAGGAGAAGCAGGCGCTGCGGGGCGGATTCGCCCCCGCCGGCCTGCTGTTCGCCATGGGCACCGCGCTGGCCCCGGTGGGCAAGGCGGCGTACCAGGAGAGCCGCTCCACCTACGACGCGATGCCATTCGCCTCCGCTGCCCTCGCAGACCACGCCGAGATGATCAAGGCGGAGAGGCGCACGGACGTGCGGACGCCGTTGTCCTCCTTGACCATGGTCCCCTCCGGCGCCCTCCAGCGCGACCCCGGCCGCGCACCCCTCCCCATCACCGAAGATGCCTTCCGGCAGCTTGTGGAGCGGGCCGGTATCCCCTACGGCACCGGCTACCTCACGAGGTGCCCCGCCCACCTGCGGGCGGAGAACGTGAACTACTGGCTCGCACGGCGGGGGCGGGAGGAGGCAGCCGCGGCGAACGTCGTGAAGAAGCCGCCCACCCCCAAGGAGGTTGTGCTCCGTGCCCGCAAGATCCGGGACGAGTGGCAGGGATACGCGGTCGTCTCGCCAGAGTACACCGCCGTGGACAGCGACGTGATCGCCAGGGCGGTCGCCGCCGCTGTTCCGGAGCATGCCCGGGCGTCCGTCGTTTACGACGGCACGCGCACCCGGATCAACGTGCTGTTCCACGCCCCGGCGGATCTCGACGCCCGGGTGGGATCGAACTACAAGGCGGGTATCCAGGTCACTTCCGGGGATACCGGAAATGCCTGCCTGGAGGTCAAGGCGTTGCTGTATCAAGCAGTGTGCGTCAATTTGACCACCGCGGCCCGGGCGCAGGACGTGCTGTCCGCCATCCACCGAGGGAACAATCTGCAGCAGCAGCTGCAGGACGCGATCCAGGTGGCGATGAGCAAGGTCGAGCCCTTCGTCAAGGCGTGGCAGGAGGCGGAGACCCGCTCCCTGATCGAGGGCAGCGTGGTAGGCGGGGACGTCGAGCCCGCCATCGTCGCCCTGGTCCACAACAAGCTGATCTCCAACCCCGGGGGGATCAAGGACGAGGAGCTGGTCCGCCGGATCCGCTCCTGCTACTGGATGGCACCGAACGCCACCGTAGCCGGCGTCGTGAACGCGGTCACCCGGGCGGCGCACACCAGCAGCTGGGGATCGCCGTGGGCGCAGGACGACCTGCAGGACGCGGCCGGACAGATGATCTGGAACCAGCTGGCCGTGGAGAACGCGGCGATGTCCGCTCTGTCCACCGCCCGATCGCAGGGATGGAAGCCCGGCCGGTTCACGCTGGGTGACGCGGAGCGGGGCGTGGTGGACACGCAGCCGGTGTTCGCGTTCAACCCCTGATCGATTGCCGCCTCCCCCCGGGATAGTCTGGGGGGAGGACGCCCTGGGAAGGCCCCCAGCGGGCCGCTCCTGCCCCCTCCCGACGAAGGAAGGGGGCTGGGGTAGGGCAAGGCACCAAACCTAGAGAAGGAGGCGTTATGGTCGCCAGAAAGCCGGTTCTACGTTTCGGATACGAGAAGCTCGACTTCGCGGACCTGACGTACAGGTTCAAGGACGTGCTCGACCCTGCTCAGGACGGACGTTGCACCGACGAGGTCCGCTTCCGCTCCCGGGAGCTATGCGCCCGCCTGATCGAACTGCACGACGCCCGGTACGCTCGGGATGAATCCATGCGGCGGGCTATCCGGAGCTGCATCGGGCGCCTTCAGGCCGCTGTCGGAGACCAGGAGGGATTCGCCCCCCCGTTCCCCGAGATCGGATGCAAAGGGGAGTGCGGCTTCACCCGCGCCGGCCTGGGGTGGAAGTGCACGGAGGGGACAGCGTGCGGATGGTTCATCGGACCGGGCGACGAGCACTTCGAGGAGCTGGGCGCGTACTACCGCAGCGTGGAGAAGGGATGAAGGTCACGCTCACCCTACCGGACGGTACGGCCCATCGGGCCAAGCCTCCGTGCGAGGACGCGAAGCACGCAGATGTCCCGGGAATCGCCACCTGCCCGGCCTGCGGAGGATCGCCGCTCCGGGTGCACGGGATCGGCTTGCCGACTCGCGGACACGACACGTACGCCAGCCCCGCCGTGTGCTCCTCGTGCGGTGCACGGGTGGGCACGATCCGGGCGCAGATGGACACGATCTTCGGGCTGGAAGAGGACGAGGCGGTCTTGTGCAGCAGATACAGAGTGTATTGAAGGAGGAGCTATGAAGCTCAAGATGCGATGGGTGCACGACGGGAAGCCGGGTGCCCTCATGATCACGAACGGATCCCCGGAGGTCCTCCGGGAGATCATGCAGGTGTTCCGGAATCATCGGGAGCTGCAAGCAACCCTTGACCTGGACACCGCTCCCGAGGAGTTCGATGCCATCCTGGCACCCGGGGGTCCTCGGTGACCGCCTGGGGAAAGAGTCAGGAGGTGGTACGCAGCTTCTTGGCGGAGCATCCCGACGCATGGCTGTCACCACACGACGTGGCAGAGGTACTGTACGAGCGCATCGTCACGAGCCCTGTGCGCTCCCGCTGGGTGCGCTTCAGCTGGGCCGATCGCATCTTGCGACGACTCGTACAGCTCGGCGCGGCTCGGCGGACGCGGGAGACGCGACCTTACAGGTACCAGTACGTCCCGCCGACGGCGGGCACCAAGGAGGAAGCATGCGAGCAGTGAAGCACGAGCCCCAGCCGGCGACAGAGCCGGCCCCGGCGGCACCCCGGCCGAGCGCGCAGGAGGTGATCGGGGAGCTGCGGCAGCAGGTCAAAATGAGCGGAGAGCGGGTTGCGCAGATGGAGGCGCAGATCGGCACCCGCGATTACCAGATCACCGGCCTGGTAGCATCGGTCGCCGGGCTGAAAGCGAGCAAGGCGCGGCTGGAGGAGACGGTGTCCAACCTGCGCAAGCAGCTGGCTGTGCGGTCCGCCCGCAAGGAGGAGAAGAACCAGAAGATCGCACGGCGCCCGGACCGGGTCGCTGAGCTGGAGCAGATCAACAAGGAGCTGCGCCAGCAGCTGGCCGACGAGCAGAAGGTAGAGCGGCGGGCGTTGCGCAAGGAGGCAACGGTGCGGGTGGCAAACGCCGGTCGGCTGTCTGCCATGCAGGAGGCGGGCCGATTGAGGAAGCAGGTGGAGCAGCTGGAGCAGGAGGCGAAGCGGGATGGCCGTATCCTGATCGAGCAGCGGGTGCGGATCGCCGCGCTGGAGAGCGAGCTGCAGTGCTGCGCGTCGGGGACCGACGCCGGTGCCTGACGCGTACCCGTGGGTGGATGGGATGACGGTGACGGTCGCCGTCCAGCCGGATTGGACGAGGCGGCTGTGCCGGAGTCGTGTGGCCCAGCTCGTCAACGCGCAGATCCTTCGGCTGGAGAGCGGCGGCTACTACTTCTACCGCGCCACCGGAGACGGGCTCGGTTGCCAGCTGCACATCCGACCGACGACGCAGCAGGACCTGGACGGTTGGGAGCAGGAGGCGCTGATCCGGAAGCTGGTACGGCTGCTGCCAACACAGCCTCTCGACAAGCTACGACGGATTCTTACCGTCGTGGGGGAATCCGATGACCGCCTCCCTTGACACCGTCCCCCTCATCTGGTGCGAGCGCTGGCGCTGCCGGCTCCGGGAGGAGGTCTGCATCGAGCGGCACCTCCAACCGGAGGTCGCGGATGGGCTCGATCTGTGGGCGGAGTGCCGAAGCTGCGCCGTGGGCGCAAAGCGGGCTCGGGAGGGGGGGCGAGCAGAGCCCTCCTTCGTCGCCGGGGGCGGGGCCAGCTGGTACACGAGGAGGATGCCACAACCCGCGCCGGATCGGCCGCCCTGCCTGTGTGGATGTGGCCGACCAGCGCGGATCAGCAGGGGGCCGCGCCCGTGCAAGTTCGCGTCGACGGAGTGCGCCAAGCGGTACACGGCGAAGCGAAGCGTCGGGAGAAGACGATCATGAGAATCACCGATCTACTTCAGACCCGGCACTGCCGATTCTGGGGCAATTTCTGCCGAGCTGTCTATGAGACGACGATGACGGGGACGCGAACGGTGTTGGGGCAGGGCACAACCAAGGCCGAATCCGAAGCGGCCGCCGTGGCGGCCATCCGGGCGATGGTGGAGAACATCCACAAGCGGGCGTACTTCACCAGCCCGTCTGGCCACATCACTCTCGTCGTCTACTACACCAGCGGGTGGTGCTACGACATCGTCCGGAAGGGGCAGCAGACGTGCTGCTGCGTCGCAGGAGACACGTTCGAGGAGTGCTGCGCACGCGCCAAGGCACACGCTGCTGGCTACGAGGAGGCGGAATGAGCAGCTCATCCGCGATCGCGAAAACGAAGGCGAACGGAAAGTTCGCGCAGGAGGAGGAAGCGATGAGCCAAGATCAAGTTGAGGAGGATCTGTGCCGGGTGTGCCCCGTCGGCGTGGAGCGAGACAGGGCATATGCTCGGATCGCCGACCTGGATGCGGAGGTCCGCACCGCCGAGGCCCGCGCTGCCGAGCACAAGTCGGCCTGCGACGCCGCGCTGGTGCGGCTGCAGGAGAGCGACCTGAAGCGGGCGCTGGCTGAGTTGCTCGTTCGGACGGGACGATGACCGACGACACCATCCGATCCCTCGCCATCGAGGCCGTGGCCGCCATGCAGCGCAGGGACCTGCCCGATCCCGAGTGGCGGGATGCGGTGAATGCGGCGCTCGACCGGCTCATCGAGGCCGCCGGGTCCGGGGAGGGGATGATGCTGGCGCTCGAGGAGGTGGAGATGACCACCACGGAGGAAGGCCGATGATATCAATCATGTGGAACGAATGGAGCGATGGATACGAGGGAATCCGCCGAGGCGTGGAAAGAG
>Ga0180009_10003310_pt1 | contig 18393 bp, 19 predicted proteins | sample OS_PC_MetaG_FD_123537 | JGI IMG/M metagenome (GOLD analysis project Ga0180009, IMG submission 123537) | Groundwater microbial communities from the Aspo Hard Rock Laboratory (HRL) deep subsurface site, Sweden - OS_PC_MetaG | ecosystem: Environmental > Aquatic > Deep subsurface > Groundwater... | reverse complement strand
GGGCGGGAGGGCAAGATGCCTGGTCGTTGCATGGACCGGAATTCGGACCAATGAGGCCCGAGCATATCATTGTTCAAAAATTGGGTGTCCAGTGTTGCTAGCGGGGTGTCCAGTGTTGCTAGCGTTGTCTTTGGGAGGCCGTGGCCAAACTGGCCGCCGCGCTGCGGGTCGAGGAAAAACAGCTCCCCAAGGCCTACATCGAGGCCGTCGAATGGTCCAGGCATCTGTTTTTTGATTAGGGGGGGCGGATCGGGATTGACGGAACCCTGTCCAACAGGTTGGGTTAGCGAAGCGTAACCCAACACCCTTGCCGTGTATTTTCCGATCGTTCCCAAGCAGGAGCTTGGGAACCAGCGGAATCAATCGTAACGGGTGGCCGCCTTGCCTCGGAATACGCAGCAAACAGTCCCCTTTATCCGGTCGTGTCATCCGTTTCCGGCGTGCGTTCCTTTTCGATCCGGTCCATGAACGCGTCAAAAGCGGCGCGTCCCTCATCCTTCCAGAAGCGGTCGTAAAGCTTCCAGCGGTCGAAAGGGTGATGCCGGTTTGACTCCTGGCTCGAATCCCGGTTGTGATACGTTCCCCATTCACCATGACCCCTGACTTTATTGTGGAAGCGGTCGTGACGACCAGGCTCGATTCCGTGGAAGAATATCCTGGCCAGGATGACCAGGCCGAAGGCCTGCCAATAGGTGATCATTCCCAGGCCGAAAACCGCCGGCATGAGCCAGTTCCACAACCACTTGACCAGAAAACCGAATATCAGGGCGATCAGCGCCGCAAAGGCCACGCCGGCCAAGGCATAACCGATGTATCGAAGGACCTTCAGCGATGTGCCGTACCTCGGGTTGCCTTCATGTTTCAATCTGGTATCGTCCATGATTCCATACCTCCATGTTTACGGTTTCAGGTCTTCGAGCGCGACCCGCATCCTGGCCATGGCCCGCGACTTTCTCGCCAGCAGGGTCCCGACGGGAATGCCCCACTCACGGGACAGTTCCTGAAAACTCCGACCTTGAAATTCGTTTTCAATAACGACCGCCTTCTGATCGTCAGACAGACTTTCGATGGCTTCATACAGGCGTTGGCGCAGTTCGGAGCGTCCGATCCGGGTCTCGGCGTCGAACATCGAAGCGGACAGGAACTCGAACAGGGCCGGGTCGCCTTGCGTGCCGATCGTATCCTCATAGGACATGGTGAGCTTCCGCCGTCGCAGGTAATCGATCACCCGGTGCCGGAGGGCCTGATAGATGTACCCGGACAGATTTTCGATCGGGACCGTCACGTCCGCCCGGCTGAACAGGTTCAGGGCCACGTCCTGGACGATGTCCTCCCCGTCCCGTTCCGCCGCGTCTTCGATCAGTCGCCGGACGTACCGGACGAGCCGCTTTCGCTCCGTCACGAAAAAATCTGCGATCCGGGTATTGGCTGCCATCGCGCTCATGACCATATAGACGTGACCAGGGAGGGGTTTATTGCCTTGTAAAAAAAAGAGATTCCGGGGTAAGGATTAAGGGAAGGGGTAAATCAGGCCCCGATGAATTCATCCGCGTCTATACCGATACCGGCCTGCCTGAGAATCGCTCGGACGGCGCCTTCGGGAATATCCCCGGGATGATTGGGAAGATAATACATTGGACACCCATTCAATATGCGGGCGGGAGGGCAAGATGTCTGGTCGTTGCATGGACCGGAATTCGGACCAAGGAGGCCCGAGCATATCATTGTTCTAAAATTGGTGTCCTGCGCCGCCTGATAAATCATTTCCTTGCCTTCGGCTTGGGCCTCCCGCTTGTTTCTTGCCACATCTCTCGCGATTTCAATCGTTTCGGTAACCGTCCCGCCCTGGGCCACCAGGCCTTGAACGTCGTCGGACATAGCCAGGTAGACTCCCTCGGGAAGCCTTTCGATATGAATGGTTATGATGCGTTCCACTGGGTTGCTTATCATACTGGATCAGGTCCCAAAAGACACTCCCCCGACATCCCCCTCACACCAGCTTCAGCCGTGCGGCCAGAATGGCGGCGCGGACGCGGTCTCCCACGTCGAGTTTGTCGAAGATGTGGCTGACGTGGGTCTTGACCGTGTTGAGGCTGATGTCCAGCAGTCCGGCGATGCGGGCGTTGGTGAAACCCCGGGCCAGGAGCCTCAGCACTTCGAGTTCCCGGTCGGTCAGGCCGAAGAATCGTTCCCGTTCGGTTTCGCCCTCGGAAGACGACGGTGAGGGCTCCGGTTCGGCCTCCTGAATCGATGTCTCCAGTTGGCGGAGGTATCGGTCCAGGCGTCGCTGGCGATGCTTTTCCGAGGTCACGTCCAGGCCGATCTTGACCACCAGTTCGGTCCGGCCTTCCGCGTCCAGGATGGGGTAGACCCGGACCTGCTTCCATATGCTGGTTCCCTCGGGCAGGTGGAAGACCTTTTCCCGGACGCTGCTCCGTCCCGTGGCAAAGGCCTGGGCCAGGGGGCAGTCCGGGCAGGGGCGTCGGCGCTGGAAAAATATCTCGTAACAAGTCCGGCCCAGCAGGTCGCCGGGGTTTGTTTTCAGGTCCTCGGAAAGGCACCCGTTGGACCAGCGCACCCGGTAATTCCGGTCGATGACCTGGACCGGGTCCTGGATGGTCTCCAGGATGATTTCGGGCCAGTTTTCCGGGGTTCGGAAGTTCGAAAGGGTCTTGGCGGATGCTTTGGGCATGGGGCGCCTCCTGGTCGAATCGGCCGAGGTCAACGATTCCGGCCCCATCATGTCATGCCGGGCCGCATTGTCAAGTCCGGGCGGAATCCGCGTGAAAGGATTCAGTGATTGGTGGCAATGTGGGGATTCGTATAATTCGTATCGGGACCGCCGAGGTTCACCAGATGCAGGGTGCGCGATGCGCACCCCGCAAACTGAAAAATTCGGGTTTAACCCGCGCGGCCCTTGGCCGAAAGACGACTCCGGCGCCGGGTCCCTCAATATATATGAAAAAGGCGCCGGCCGGAGTCCTGAGGCCGCGACAGGGCGGTCCCGCGATGCCGCCAGCCATGAAGAGTTGCCGCCGCGCCGCCCGGCCTCCTCAGATGCCCAGGTAGGTCTTGAGGATGTCCGGCCGGCCTTCGAGTTCGCCGGCCGGCCCGGACCAGGCGATGCGGCCTTTTTCCAGGATATAGGTCCGGTCGGACAGTCGGAGGGTAAAGCCCGAGTTCTGTTCGCACAGGAGGATGGGCATGCCCTCCTCCTTCAACTGCTGAATCTGGCGGCCCAGTTCCCTGACGATCAGGGGGGCCAGTCCTTCGGAGGGTTCGTCGAGGAGCAGGAGTCCGGGGTTGCCCATCAGGGTCCGGGCGATGGTCAGCATCTGCTGTTCGCCGCCGGACAGGGTCCCGCCCATCTGGTCCTTGCGGGTCTGGAGGATCGGGTACATCTCGTAGACCCGCTCCAGGGTCCAGTCGCCCTTGCCGCCCCGTTTGACTCCCATCTCCAGGTTTTCCCTGACGCTCAGGTCCGGGAAGATGACCCGGTCCTCGGGCACGAAGCCGATTCCCCGGCGGGCGATCCGAAAGGGCGGCCGTCCCTGGACCTCATGGCCCCGGAACACGACCCGGCCGGTGCGGGGCGGGGTCAGCCCGATGATGCTTCTCAGCAGGGTGGTTTTGCCCACGCCGTTGCGGCCCAGGATGCCGACCACCTCGCCCCGGTCGCTTTCCATGGACACGTCGAACAGGATGTGGCTGATGCCGTAGAACGTGTTGATCCGGCTGACTTCCAGCAGACTCATGTTTCCTCACCCAGATAGATCTCCTGGACCTGGTCGTTGGCCTTGATCTCCTCCGGAAGGCCCTCGGCGATGATCGAGCCCATGTGCATGACCCGGATTTTTTCGCTGATGCCGAAGACCACGTTCATGTCGTGTTCGATGAACAGCAGGGTCAGGCCCCACTGCCGGGCCAGTTGCTGGACCAGTTCGACCGTGACCATGGACTCGGCCGGGCTCATGCCGGCCGTGGGCTCGTCGAGGAGCAAAAATTTCGGATGGCTGCCCAGGGCGATCCCGATCTCGAGGCGGCGCTGATCGCCGTGGGCCAGCAGGCCGGCCAGGACCTCCCGCCGGTCCCACAGCCCCACGCTTTCCAGGATTTCCCGGGTCTCGTCCCGCAGAATCCTGGAAGCCCGGAGGAAGATGTTCCGGCTCTTTCGTTTCCAGGCCATGACCGCGACCTGGACGTTTTCGAACACGGTCAGCCGGGGAAAGATGTTGGTGATCTGGAACGACCGGCCGATGCCCCGGCGGCAGATTTCATGAGGGGGCAGGCCGGTGATGGGACGGTCGCGGAACGTAATCCGGCCCCGGTCCGGGACCAGACGGCCGGTCAGGAGATTGAACAGCGTGGTCTTGCCCGCGCCGTTGGGACCGATGATGGAACTGAGTTCGCCTTCCTCGATCCCGAACGAGACCCCGTTGACCGCCATGAACCCTTCGAAGGATTTGGCCAGGCCCTCAACTTGAAACATCGGACGGCGCCTCCCTTTCCTTGTGCCTGGCCGCGGCGATCCGGTCGGACAGGAAGCCGACCACGCCGCCCCGCAGGAAAATCAGCAGCCCGATGATCACCAGCCCCAGGGCCAGGGGCCAGAACTCGGTGAACCGGGTGATGATCTTGTCCAGAAACATGTAGACGATGGAACCCACGGTCGGGCCGAGGAAGCTGTATATCCCGCCCAGGAGGCAGACGACCAGCATTTCCGTGGACTTCATCATGTCGGCGTAGTCGGGAAAGACGTTCTTGTTGAAGCCGCAGTAAAGGGAGCCGGCCACGCCGAGAAAGAAGCCGGAGAGGATGAAGGCGCTGAGCTGGTAGCGCCGGACGTGGATGCCGATGAACTCGGTCCGTCCGGGGTTCTCGCGCAGGGCCTGGAGCGTCTTGCCGAAAGGCGAGTTGACGATCATCCACATCAGCCCCAGGCAGACGCAGAGGATGATCAGACTGAAATAGTAGTAGTTGACGATGGGTTCGAGCAGGGCCGGGATGGGGATTTCCACGATGCCGTCGTCGCCCTTGGTGAATCCGTACCATTCGAAGATGATGGTGTGGATGATCTGGGAGAAGGCCAGGGTGAGCAGGGAGAAGTAGACGTGGGTCAGACGGACGCAGAACCAGCCCACGAGCGTGGAAACCAACGCGGCCAGCAGGGGCCCGGCGACAAAGGCCAGGGCAAACGGAACCTGGGTGTCGTAGAGGATGAGGGCCGTGGTGTAGGCCCCGACGGCGTATATGCCGGCCGGCCCGAAGGAGACCATGCCGGCGTATCCGAGCATGAGGTTCAGGCCGGTGGCCGCGATGGCCAGGATGAGCATCTCGTTGACCAGGCTCAGCGATCCCCGGCTCATGAAGACGGGCAGCAGGGCCAGGACCATCAGTCCCGCGACGACGGCGGCGCGGATCATCCAGTTGGTTTTGGGCATGGCGGTTTCCATTATTCCGGCTTTCCCATCAGGCCCCAGGGGCGGATGATCAGAATGACCATCATCAGGATGAAGCCGAAGGCGATGGCCAGCCTGGGCACGACCATGATGCCGAAGGCGGTGACCAGCCCGAAGATCAGGCTGCCCAGGAAGGCGCCGGACAGGCTGCCCAGCCCGCCGATAACCACGATGATGAAGCAGTCGATCAGCACGACCGCGTCCATGCCGGGCATGACCGCGGACATGGGGGCCACCAGCGCGCCGCCCATGCCGGCCAGCCAGCAGCCCAGCATGAAGACCGCGGTATAGACCAGGGGCACGTTGACCCCCAGGGCGTTGGCCATTTCCCGGTTGTAGGTCACGGCCCGGATCACCCGTCCCAGGCGGGTGCGGTTGAGCAGCATCCACAGCCCGACGTAGAACAGGGGGCCGCACAGGATCAGAAAGAGATTGTACCACGGGAAGATCAGGGAGCCCCAAATGGCCGCCCCCTCGAGGGGCCAGGGCGTGTCGATCGTCTGGTAGTCCACGCCCCAGGCCAGCTTGCACAGGTCGGCGATGATCAGGATCAGGGCGAAGGTCAGGAGGAACTGTTCCAGAAACTCCCGGTTGTACATGCGCCGCAGCAGGAAAAATTCCACGATCCCGCCGAAAAGGGCCACCATGAGCGGGGCGAAAATCAGGCTCAGCCAGAAGCTTCCGGGCAAATGGCTCAGGCTGGAACTGACCCAGTAGCAGCAGTAGGCCCCCAGCATGTACAGCGCGCCGTGGGCCAGGTTGAGGACCTTGAGCGTCCCGAAGATGAGCGAAAGGCCCACGGCGATGAGAAAGATGACCATGCCCGTGCTGACGCCGCTGAGCAACTGGATGACGAAGCCTTGCAGATTCATGCGGGTACCATTCGTTTCATTGGCCCGGGTGGGTTGTCGGAGTCCGTTTGGATCAGAGCGAGGGCGTCCGGCGGGCGCCGGACGCCCTCGCCTCCGGCCCGGTCGGGCCGGAACAAACCGAACGGCCTGCCCGTTACTTTTCCGCCTTGCGGACCGCCTCGATCTCCTCGCAGCTCCGGTACCCCTTTAGGGGATCGAGCAGGACCGGGTCGACGATGTGCGGCCAGGCGTATTCCTTGGTCATGGCCACCTTGCCCACCCAGAAGGGCCAGATGGCCTGGTGGTCGCAGGCCCGGATCAGCAGCTTGCCCACCGGGGAATCGAACTCGAGCCCTGCCAGGGCGTCGGCGATCTTTTCCGTATCCACGGCCCCGGCCTTTTCAATGGCCTTTTTCATGGCGTAGACCGTCGAGTACCCGGCAGCCGAGGCCAGGCCCGCGTCCATGCCCGTCTCCTTCTTGAACTTGGGATAAAAGGCCTTGCTGATGGGATTGTCGATCAGCCACCAGGGGTAGTGGGCCCCGCCGAGCACGCCCTTGGGAAAGGCCTTTTCATCCATCTTGGACAGGCCTTCCATGTTGCCCCAGTCCTGGCCGGCGTGCTTGATCCGGTCGAAATATCCGAAGGGCCAGGCCGTCTTGGTGAAGGCCAGGACGTCCCCGCCCCAGAGGGAACAGTAAACAAAGTCCGCCCCGGCGCTCATGATCTTGGTGATGTACGGCGTCCAGTCCTTGTTGCCCAGCTTGGGCCACAACTCGCCCACGACCTCGGCCCCGGGCACCAGCTTGGTGTACGCGGCCATGAAGTCTTCCTTGCAGCGGTGGCCGTACTCGTAGTCCGGACCGATGATGAAGACCTTTTTCAACCCGGGCCAGGTCTTGGCCACGCCGTTGGCAATGGAGCGGGTATAAATGGTCGTGTTGGTCGAGACGCGGAAGACGTACCGGTGGCCCTTTTCCCCGGTCAGGGCCGCGGACTGGCCCACGGTGTCCACGAAAATCTTCTTCTGCTCCTTGCAGTAGGCTGAAATGGCCAGGGCCACGGCGCTGCTGACCACGCCCTGGAGCCAGTCCACCTTCTGGTTGAGGATCAGGTCCTTGGCCTCGCGGACGCCCACGTCCGGCTTGAGCTTGTCGTCCCGGGAAACGACCTCCAGAGGACGGCCCAGCACGCCGCCGGCCGCGTTGATCTCTTCCACCGCGATCTTGACCCCGGCCAGGTCGGGCACCCCGTAGACCTGGCCCACGCCGCCGCTCAGACTGTGGATGAAGCCGATCTTGATCGGGTCCGCCGCCCCGGCGACCGGACCCCACGCGACGCAAAGCGCCGACACCATTACCGCGATAAGAAACCACTTCTTCATACAGTTACCCCTTCCCCTCGATCCAATGGTTGATCGCCGGCCCGGACGATTCATGAGGTCGCCTGGCGGGGCGGATGAAAATCCTTGGCCCGACAGGCCTTGCGGCCCGACTTTCACCGCCGCGCCGGATACCTCGTGAACCCTCCGGGCGAGATTGCCTCGATCCTTCAACTCGCCCCCGTCCAATCGCCTCCGAACCCCGCCATCACCTCCCCGGCCCGGACGACTCCCAAGCGCCCCCGGACGATCAGGACGCGCGAAACTTTTCCCGCAAGGTCGACTTGAGTATCTTGCCCGTGCCTCCCCGGGGGAACTCGTCGATGATCCGGACCTCCTTGGGCGCCTTGAAACGGGCCAGGCTGGACCGGGCGAACTCGATGACCCCCTCGGGCGTCAGCCCGGACCCCTCCCTCAAGACCACAAAGGCCAGAGGCACCTCGCCCCACCTCTCGTCCAGCCTGGCGATGACCGCGCATTCCAGAATCTCGGGATGGGCGTACAACGCGGCCTCGACCTCGAGGGAGGAGATGTTCTCCCCGCCGCTGATGATGATGTCCTTTTTCCGGTCCTTGACGAAAAGCGAACCGTCCGGCCCCAGGGCGACCAGGTCCCCGGTGTGGTACCAGCCGCCGTCGAGGGTATCCGCCGTCTCCTTGGGACTGTTGTAGTAGCCCAGCATGATCATGTCCCCGCGCACCAGCAGCTCGCCCACGGTATCACCGTCCCAGGGCAGGTCCCGGCCCTCGGGGTCCACCACCCGGAACTCGACCCCGGGCATCATCGAGCCCCAGGTCTTCTTGGCCCGGTACTCCCGGGTCTCCGGGTCCAGGTAGGGGCCCAGTTCCGGCCAGGCGATCAGGGGGCAGGCCTCGGTCATGCCGAAGGCGGTGTGGACCTCGCAGCCGAAGGCCGCCTCGGTCCGCTCGATCATGCCCGTGGGAGGCGGCGCTCCGCCGATGAGCACCTTGCGCAGGCTGGACATGTCGTACCCGGCCAGGTCCGGCAGGGCCAGAACGGCGTTGACCATGGTCGGAATGATGAACATCCGGGTCACCCGCTCCCGCTCGATGATCTCCACGGTCTCCACCGGACTGAACTTGCGGGTCATGACGTGGGCCCCGCCCTTGGCCGTCAGGTAGTGGGGCGTGCCCCAGCCGTTGACGTGAAAGAGCGGGATCAGGTGAATCTGGATGTCGGTTTCATCCATCCAGTGAACCGACATGACGGACAGGGCGTGCAGATAGAGGTTGCGATGGGTCAGCATGACGCCCTTGGGGCGGCCGGTGGTGCCGCTGGTGTAGAAAATCTCGGCCACGTCGTCCTCCCCGAAGGGGTACTGGCCCGGGGGATAGGGCGGGTCGGCCGGGGCGCCCGCGATCAGGTCCTCGTACGTGCCGCCGGTCCAGGCCGGGGGGGACTCCATGGGCTCGAGCAGGATGAAGCGCTCGACCGATGGGATATGGTCCCGGATCGATTCGATCTGGGGAATGAAGTCCGGGTCCACGAACAGGACCTTGGGTTTGGATTCATTGATGATGTAGTCGAAATCCCCGGGGGTCAGGCGGATGTTCAGCGGCAGGAGGATGGCCCCGATCTGGGGCACGCCGTAAAAGGCCTCCAGCAGCCGGTGGCAGTTGTACCCCAGGTACGACACCCGGTCGCCCGCGCCCACGCCCAGCCTGGACAGGGCGTTGGAAAGGCGGTTGACCCGCGCGGCGTACTCGAGGTAGGTGAAACGCAGTGATCCGCAGATCACGCCGGTTTTTCGGCCATGGAGCTTGACGGTTCTTTCCAGAAAACGAACCGGAGTCAAGGTGATATTCATGTCACGGACTCCCTTTCCCTGTGCGGAATATATGGATTTCCGGCTACGGACGGCCGGAACCCTCGCTCGGCATCGATTAATTTTGTCAGAGACTTTTTTTTGACTATATAACGGGTTTTCCGGGGGGATTGTCAAGCCCAATCTTTGGCATAGGGCAACCTTTACGGGGTTGGCGGCATTGAAAAGCCGCCCTGTCTCGGCCTTCGGCCGAAGGCCGCGCGGGCGACGGCCATGCCCCGGGTCCCGATTCGCTGAAAGCCCCGCGGTATCGAGCCAAAGGACGGCTCCGCCGCCGGGCGGCGATAAAACAGACTTGCCATCCGCCCCGGTTTTTGGCAACATCTCCCCCAAGCCCCTATTTAAATCAATGCCTGGCATCCTCCGAGGGGATGCCCGTAATTCGGGCGCCCGGGTCCCGCGAGCGCGACGGGCCCGTGCACGCCTCGATTCGGTTCGCGCCGCTTCCGCGGCCCCGTCCGGAATGAAAAACAACCTGAGGGAGGAAACACATGGAAGAGCGGATCTGGCACAAGTCGTATCCCGGCGGCGTGCCCTCGTCGATGGACTTCGAAGACCTGACCATGCCCCAAATCCTGGCCCGGACGGCGAAAAAACATCCGGACCGGGACGCCCTGCTCTACATGGGCCGGCGCATATCCTACGCCGAACTGGACCGGCTGGCCAACCGCTTCGCCAATGGACTCGAGCGCCTGGGCGTGCGGGCCGGCGACCGGGTGGCCCTGCTCCTGCCCAACATCCCCCAGATCGTGATCGCCTACTTCGGACTCTGGCGGATGGGGGCCGTGTCCGTGCCCAACAACCCGCTCTACACCGACCGGGAACTCGAACACCAGCTCAACGATTCCGGGGCCACGGCCATCGTCACCCTGGACCTGCTCGCTCCGCGCATGCTGGCCTTGCGGGACAAGACCCGGGTCCGGACCGTCATCACCGCTCACGTCAACGACTACCTGCCCTTCCCCCTCAAGCAGCTCTTCCCCTTTGTCAAAAAGGACATGTACCGGAAATATGAAAAAGCGGCCGACTACCATCAGTTTCTGGACGTGATCAAAGGCGCCTCGCCCGACTTTTCCGGCTCGCCGCCGGCCCTGGACGACCTGGCCCACATCCCCTATACCGGCGGGACCACCGGCCTGTCCAAGGGGGTCTCCCTGACCCATCGCAATATCAGCCGCACCGCCCAGATCACCCGGGCCTGGGTCCACGACCTCAAGGACCTCCACGAAAAAGAGCTGGCCGTCTTCCCCTTCTTCCACATCGCCGGATTCAACGGCGTCATGAACCTGTCCATCATCAACGGCTGGACCGACGTGCTCATGCCCCGCCCCGAACCCCAGGCCGTGTACGAAATGATGCTCAAGTACAAACCGACCGTGGTCCCGGCCGTGCCGACCATCTTCGTGGGCCTGCTGGCCATTCCCGAGTTCAGAAACATGGACCGGTCCTTCGTCAAGGCCTTCCTGACCGGGGCCGCGCCCCTGGCCCTGGAAACCATCAGCGACCTGACCTCGACCGGGGCCAGCATCATCGAGGGCTACGGCATGACCGAGTCCACCGGCTTCACCAGCTACACGCCCTGGCGGGGCGTCTTCAAACAGGGCAGCGTGGGCGTGCCCGTCTGCGACACGGACGTGCGCATCGTGGACGTGGACACCGGCGAAAAGGACATGCCCCTGGGCCAGGAGGGCGAACTGATCTTTCGCGGACCCCAGACCTGCCAGGGCTACTACCGGAACCCCGACGAAACGGCCAAGACCATCCGGGACGGATGGTTCTACAGCGGCGACATCGCCAAAATGGACGAGGACGGATACCTGTACATCGTGGACCGCAAAAAGGACATGATCATCGCCGGCGGGTACAACATCTACCCCCGGGACATCGACGAAGTCCTGTACGAACATCCCAAGGTCCTCGAAGCCTGCGCCGTGGGCATGCCCGACCCGTACCGCGGCGAAACGGTCAAGGCCTTTGTCGTGCCCAAGCCGGGCGAAACGGTCACCGAAGAGGAACTCAACGCCTTCTGCCGGGAACGCCTGGCCGCGTACAAGGTGCCCAGGCTGTACGAGTTCCTGCCCGAACTGCCCAAGTCCGCCGTGGGCAAGGTCCTCCGCCGCGAACTCCGCGACCGCGACCGGGACAAGACTTGACACCCGCCCGTGCCCTTCCGCCTTCCGGGCATACCCTCCGGAAGGCGAAAGGCCGGGAACCATCGCCGAATAAAATCCCTTGCCCTCCCCGTAGGTCGGGTCAGCGAAGCGTAACCCGACAATCTTATTTCCGGAAAAAATCGCCCAACCGGAAGCGTAGGCCATGAGACAGGCCGGAGCTCCGCTATTCGTAAACTCCCTCATCAACACAAGTATCAGATGACGCCCAAGGGCGTTAAGTTATGTAACACCCTGAACGCGGTTTTAGCCGCATGTACTGAATATCTCATAAAAAATGCAGCATGGCTTTCTTGTTTTTTATGAGGTGTTTCAAATTTTAAGTCACTAAAAGCGTACACCCCTTGACCCCTTGTAGACTTGTTATAATCAGGAGTTGACAATATCTCTAACGGCTAGGTATGCTCCGAATGCAGTGACTCAGCCACCCTGGCGGCTCAAAATGAGGAAACTGGCTCTCCCGCAGGCTTGGGAAACAGGCGCCAGGTCGCACTCAGGCTGTCCAAAGACCAACACAAGGCGTTAGGATTATTGAGAATGGCTTTGGGAGATCATCTCGGCTAATATGACAGGAGGAGGTAACAATGAAAGTTAAACAGGTAAAACTCATCTATTTTTCACCTACTGGAACCACTCAAAAAGTACTGGAAAGTATTGCTAAAGGCACCACTGTTAAAGATGTCGAGCATATTAATTTGACACTTCCGGAAGGAGCCCGACAAACAATCCCGCCCTTTTCAGATGAACTCGTAATTATAGGTGCACCTGTTTACGGCGGCCGTCTGCCAGTTGATGCAATCAATCGATTCAAACAGCTAAAAGCAAGCAAAACCTTAGCGATTATCATAGTTGTATATGGGAACCGCGAGTATGAAGATTCATTGTTAGAATTAAAAAATCTTGCTATTGAGTTAGGCTTTAATCCGGTTGCCGGTGGTGCATTTATTGGGGAGCACTCTTTTGCAACAGAGGATGTCCCCATCGCAAATGGACGTCCGGATAGCATGGATGTTCAAAAGGCAATGGATTTTGGATCAAAAATTAGAGATAAAGTCACAGCGCTACAATCATCTGATGCCCAAATTGATTTGGAAATTCCCGGCAGATTTCCATATGAAGGCGGCGTGCGAGCCATGACTGTTTCACCAGTGACCAAGGAAGACACATGCACAGTTTGTGGTACTTGTGCCAGTGTATGTCCAACTGCAGCCATTTCAATAAATGATAGCGTGACAACTAAAATCGAGCTATGTATCCGCTGTTCCGCTTGTGTTAAAAACTGTCCCACGGGTGCAAGAGTTTGGGAAGACAGCATGATGAAAAAAATTACCAACTGGTTAAATGAAAATTGCAGTACTCGGAAAGAACCTCAAGTGTTTGGGATAGATATGTAGAGTCCAATGTTTCTTGGAACGACGTCCATTAGTTCATCCGCCGTTTGAACGCCAAGGAGGATGTCAAAACGTATCGTCTGCCGAAGGAGTTGGAGGGGGAGTATGCCTGCCGAGCGTGGAGCGATGCGGCCTATTGCCTCGGCGGCAACAATTATTCATTGGGGCAGCAAGTGTCCGATTGACCCTTGGAGACAGATCGATTGATTTTCAATACCTGGATGTCCCTTCTACTAAAAAAAATTATGAGCCCGGATTTCGCGGTCCTGAAATTCCCTGAAAGTCCGCAAAGTCCGGGTGCACGACACTCAATTACTTCCATCCGCTGCCCGGAATTTTTCATGCCGGACTGGATGATTTCGACTTTGACAAGAATGGTGTCTCCGAATTACAATGGCATGAAAGAAAAAAATCCAATGAACACGCGCGGTTTTAGAAAAACGGAAACCGCAATGGAAAGCCGGATTCCGACTCAGATTAAAATCCCCGTGGAACGCGGTCCGGCAACGCGGTCTTTTTGGAGGGCGCCATGACCAGACCACCCGATCCGATAGTAGTGTCAACTTCACCCAAAACGACTCCCGGCGCTAAAATGATCTACCTCATCAAGCGCAAACCAACAGCTTCCAGAGAGGAACTCGTCGTCCATTGGTTCGCCAACCACATGCCCCTTGTGATCCGGGCCCAACAGGAGCGTGCCGCCAAAGGGAAGCTTCATGCCCGCCGGTATATCGTTGCTCTGTTCGATCCGACACCCAACGGTGAGCACCCTTGGGATGGGATGGCCCAGTTGTGGTGGGACAAGCCCCTGCCCAGACCGGATGAACCTCACGGGATCACGCCGGAGGACTCGTTCCAGCAAAAAGCGTTGCCCTACCTGCCCTGGGCCTCCAAGGAATACGTGGTCCTGGATAATTCAGAGTGCCTCAAGGTCGAACCCTTGACCCTCAACGCGCCCTTCCCATGCACTCGCTCCGGTTTCTACAAGGTCAGCTTCCTGGTGAAGGCCAAGGCAGGGGCGGACTATGAAAAATTCCATCACCATTGGCTGGACGTCCATGTCCCGAATGTGCGATCGGTTATGGAACACGTTGGCGGGTTTCGGTACATCGTCAGTCACAGCCTCGATCCGAAGATAGAACCGTATGCCGGTCTGGCGGAATTGTATTTTCATGATGAGTCCGGGTGGGCGAAGTATAAAAGCCTGATTCAGCCTGATGGCATGGAGGAATGGGTCGATCCGGCAGGTACCCTGGTGCTGAGAGCGAGGACCGAAATGATCGGATTGCCGTGATCCATAGTCGTTCCGGGAATAACTTTCGGAAAGTGAAGCTGCAATATAAGGAGAGACCATGCTTATCAGGCACGAGGCAGGAAACCCGATCGAATTCGACGGGCTCAAGATCGTTGATTACACGTCAGGGATGGATACCGGCTCCTCTTTGGCCGAGATTACGGTTCCCGTGGGTGTCAGCCACAAACTGTCCTGGTCGAACCGGTCGGAAAAATACTATTATGTTGTCCGGGGAAATGTAACGTTCACGGTCAATGAAGCGTCCAATGATCTGTCTGCCGGTGACGTGTGCATCGTGCCTATAGGTACACGGTTTCGGTACACGAATACCGGATCGAGCGAGGCCATGCTGATTTTGGTACATACACCGAGTTTCAATTTGGAATTCGAAGCATTCGAGGAGTAAGGCATGATAAAAGGGTCACCAGAACACCGGGTTCCGCTTCGCTCCACTGAAACCGGTATGGCATTCCTGTCTGGCCCTGCATTAATATCTCCAGGCATGTTCTCCCTTTCTTTCTTGATTTTATCCTTATTCTTTAAAAGGGAAAATGGGTCAGGTATTCATTTGACCTTTGGAGACAGATCGGTGGATTTTCAATAACTTATGGATATCCCGGCTATTCTTGCACCCCGCCTAAAAATAAGAACCCAGGCTATTAACCCGGGTCCTTGGAATGTTCCGGCACGCCCGGGGTGATTTCCTTCGCCTGAAGGCTCGGGACAAGCTCACACCTGGGTCAATGGGATTCGTCCCGATCCCGGTGCAGGAGGGCAAGTTCACTGGAGCCCCCCGAAAAAAACAGGCCCCAGTTGGTGACTGGAGCCTGACAAAGATCGAATGGCGCGCCCGGGGTGATTCGAACACCCGACCTACGGATTCGTAGTCTGATTCAGCCAACACATAAATTTTTAACATATAGATATTATTATATTTATTATTTTTCGATTGGTCAGGAATATACTCTGTTTTACTACCAACTGTAGACTGACTGTAGACGAATTTAGAATTTACAAAATATTGGGATCACCTCTTATATCGCTCTTAAGTCCGCCCATGAAGCTCCCCCGCCAGAATCCTCTGCATCTTGCCTCGATGCCAGGAGGCGATACCCAGGATGGCCATGGGAATGCCGAAAAGAGCTGTAAAGGCCCCGATAACCTGGGGAATCATGGCCATGGCTTCCGACTTGCCGCCGATAATCGCCATATAGGCCAGGACGCAGCAAAGCAGGCAGACCATGCCAAACGCCGTGCCTGCCACAAACCCCCAATACGGCCTCCAACCGGACGTCCACCAGTTTTTCGATGCCGCCTCGGCCCGCATGGTCTCATTGACCTGGGCCAGAACCTCGTTTTCGGCCCGGACCCGGTCCACCTCGATCTTGGCCATGTCAACCGCCTGGATCAGCACGGCCTTCTGGTACTCGAGCTGAAGCGCCGGGTCCGCCTCGATCCTGGCCGAGGCCTCGGCATCGTCCGACGTGCCGGCCACGGCCCGGGCGATGTTCCGGATAACCTGGCCGCCGGGAATAAAATCCATGACCAGGTCGGGGAGGCTCTTGGTCAGGCCTTCAAGGATACTTGTCACGTCCATGGCTCAACTCCCTCCCAGCTTGCTCAACAGCACGAAGTCCCGGGGTGCGATCGCCCGGCGCCTGGTGCATACTTCGTACCCCTCCCGTGACCCGTCGTCGTTGGTATTGCCCTCGATCGTCCGGACCTCGCCGCCGTCCACCCCGGTAACGATCCCCGTATGGACCCAATCGCGCTTGTTGCGAGGACTGACGTTGAGGAAGATGTCCCCCGGCCGAGGACCCGTCTCCGGGCCGTTGGCGAGGATGCCCAGCCGCTGGGCCTGGTCGGCCAGGTTGTCGCAGCTCATGGTATATTTCAAGGGGTTCCGGACCCCGAACTCCCGGCAGGCCGAAGCCACGATGTAGCTCACGAACCCCGCGCACCAGGCCCAGGGCGTGCCGTCATGGCCCTGGCAGTAGAGCCGGACCCAGGGGCCCTTGTTCTGGCCGCCCACCTCCCGGGGATGGACCTTGAGATGCTGTTTGGCCCGCATGACGACCTGGTTGCCCAGGCTCGTCTGACGCGCCAGGGGCAGGTCCGCCACCTTCAGCGGATGCCGCAGCCGCTCCAGGGTGTCCTCCTGGACGATCCCCTCCGCAACCAGGCCCGGATACCCGGCCTGGAACTCCTTGACCGCACGCTCGGTAATTTCGCCGAAATCCCCGTCCGGAGACAGCCGGAGGCCGTGCAGGCACAGCCATTCCTGGACCTCCCGGACAATCTGGCTATCCAGGTCTCCACGCTTGCAATAAATCACGACGGCACCCCTTCCTGGTCAAACTGACCCCAAATGACCACCTTGTTGAGGGCCTCATACAATCGTTGCAGGTCCTCGGAATTTTCACCCAAAATCGCCTTGATCAAAACCAGGTCCGCCGTCGCGGACCGCCGATCGAACGCCTTGATCGTCGTCTCCAGCCGGTTCATGGTCTCGATCACCCGGCCGAACAGCTCGTCGCCGGCCTCCAGACGCTCCCAGGTCGCCTCTTTGCAATCGACACAGGCCCCGACAGCCAGCTTCCCGGCGTCCAGGGCCTCGATTTGGGCCTCGATCTTCTCCCGCCATAGCTTTTGCGAGTCCAGGAACCGGTTGACCACGAGCGCGGCCAGACCCACGAAGACCACGTTCAGACAGGAAACGACGGTAACGGCCAGATTAGCGTCCACGATCGGACCCCGCTACGATCCGGACCCGCCGGCCTCGATCTCGTCGGACAGGGCCACGATGTCGGACGACAACATGGTCCATTTGGCCGACTTGGCGCAGGCCTTCAGTTCCTCGAAGTCCGCATCCTCGAATCCGACCTGGTCGGCCGCGCCGTTGGATCGGGCCTGCTCGATCACATCCATCAACCGCAGCCGCTTCTTCATGGTCGCCGGATCGAACCCCCCCGAGGGCATGCCGTTGACCATCACCTCCAGCAGGTCCAGCGTGTTTTGCGCCGGGGGCGGCTCCATGTTCCGGGCCAGGGCAAGTTCGCTCAACCGGCGATTGAAAGCCTCGCACTTGTCGATTTTCAGATACTTCATGCTTCACCTCCTCTAAACGTTCAGGGCGTCCTGGAGATTAACGGGCAGGCTGTCCCCTTCATACGCCTTGATTTTCTGGTAGGCCAGAGCGACAGGATTCACCCCTTCGGCCTCCAGCTCGGACAGAGTAAAACCAGCCAGGCGAACGTCGTAGAGTTCGCACGGGCGCGAGCCATTCTGACGAGCTTCTGCATCCAGATATAGTTCCAGGGATACCTTGGAAACGTCAACACCGTTGAGCACTTCAACTCTGGATACTCGCCAGTAGGACGCCTCAATTCCAGTCGGCAATAGAAATTCCTTCTGCAAAGCCATCGTTATACCCCCTGTTATGTTACTGTCAGCATCACATAATAGGTTGCCCCATTAATCCTAATGGGTAGCTTGTGACTGAATTTTGTTTCATCCGTCTCCGCCGCGACAGACGCCTCCGTCCGAAGGCCCAATGTGGCCGCCGAGGAAACATCCACCGAAAAGATAGCGATTTGATTACCAGGGCTTGTCGTCGGTTCAACTCCATTGTAAATCGCAAGAACCTTTTCAGCGTTCGTTCCAAATCCGTAAGTTCCGAGTCCCAAATTACCATTGGCAGTAATGCTGACCAGGTTTGTCGACGAGTTGGCAAAGTTGAAAGCGATTTTTGTTCCGGTAGCTATCGCTTGTAGCTGGCCCGCCCCGTCATCTTCGTATGCCCTGAAGGACATGACCCCGTAATGAATATAGCCTACCCATGTCGAAGGAACCAAAGCAGCAAAGGCAAAGGCCGGACTAGTTGTGGAATCGGTATAGAACTCGATTCCACATCCGTTGGCTTCATAAATTAGTCCGTAAACATCTGCGTCTACTCGCGCAGTAAAAGGATTAGTAATCCCCGCCGAACGGAAGTAAAAGT
>Ga0180009_10003309_pt1 | contig 18400 bp, 13 predicted proteins | sample OS_PC_MetaG_FD_123537 | JGI IMG/M metagenome (GOLD analysis project Ga0180009, IMG submission 123537) | Groundwater microbial communities from the Aspo Hard Rock Laboratory (HRL) deep subsurface site, Sweden - OS_PC_MetaG | ecosystem: Environmental > Aquatic > Deep subsurface > Groundwater... | reverse complement strand
TCAAACGAATGTTGCCTGAGCCACTCAGCGTGGTTTCAACACGATCGCTATTTACAAAAAAATCGATACTCCCGGAGCCACTTAAAATGGCTTTAAACTGTCCGGCAACAAGATTTCCATGCATAATACCAGATCCGGACAAGATGATGGTCATTTTTGTGGCACTCATCTCGTTGATGGCAATTTCTCCCGATCCGGCCAGATGAACTGTGTTCACCATCGGAGTTTTTACCCGGATAATGATGGGGTAATTGGGATCGAGGTTTTCGCGGGTGTCAAGGACTAACGTGTTTCCGTGCACGATGGTACGGATATGAGGCAATAGATTTGATTCAGCTTCAACCGTAATCTGATAAACCGAATCCGGAATAATTTCTACAATAAAATCTCCTTCGTTTATAAGTTCGTTGAACGAAAAAGTTTGTCTGGTCTCTATCTCGAGGTTGTTGTTGCCTTCTATTCTGTCGAATTTGTTGCAAGAAACAAAGGTCAGAATTACAAGGCTAAAGGTGGTAATGTTCCATTTCATAACAATAATCTGATTGAATTTTCATTTCATTTTAAAGGACAACATTTATCCCGGGGTGTTGCAATTAGCTTAAAGATTAATTTATTTTTAGAGAAACCCTACCCGCTTCGCAACTTAAAGTGATTGGCACAGCAGGTTTTGAGTTATCGCCGACCTGACAATCGACATGAATTTTCTTGTCGGATGATTGAGGTTCTTCTGTTTTTATTTGCGTTATCAGCGATGAATACATAACTTCCGTTTTTTCGGTAACATCCATTTTAATTTTATAGTGGTTGGCCAAACTCATTGACAAAGTCAGATCACTGTTATAGGAACCGATGTTTATGGATTTAGCGTTCTGATCAATCTTCATGAATTGGATATCACCATACCGCATGTTGAGGGCGGCTTGATTAGTCAGGTGCTCAACCGTGATATTAGAAAAATAGGCTTCCCCCGAAATTGATCCGGCTTTATTGAAATTATACTTCGATCTTTTTGCATCCAGGGTTAATTCGCTGATTTGTTCAATGGTAACATTCGAAAGTCTGTTGATCAACGACAGATTTCCTGCACTCCCGATGGTGAGATCTCCGTAGTTGTGCGAAATACTTCCCCGCGAAACGGACGAAATGTCCACATCGCCGAAATTTGCCGACAAGTTGATTTCTCCCATCAAGTCGTGGGCTTTAAAATTCCCGTTCGACAAGTCGATGGACAATTTACCAAAAAAGTCAGTCAGGTAAACATTGCCATATTTGTTTTGGATGCTTAAGTGTGCTTTTTGGGGGATATACACTGTGTAATCAATTGATGTAGTGGTACCTGTGGAAAACAAGTTGCTTGTAATATCGTTGACTTCTGCCCAAAACGAGCCTCCTTGTTCAAAAACCGTTTGAGCAATCACGTAATAGCTGTTGGCCTTAAAATCGAAATCGATGAAATCGAAGGTTTTATCCACTTTTGATTGCTTGGTAGATCTGACCACCAGACGTATGTCAAACCTTACGGAATCGTTGTCCCACAATTCAACATTAATGTCGCCATACTTACTTACCACTTCAATTTCGGTTTCCGGACTGAGGGCAAAAGTCCGGGTAACAAAACGTTCTCTTTCGGCGGTTTGGGCCATTATATCAGGCCCAATAAACAGTAAGGCCAACCAAAACAACTGTTTAAATTGAAATCCTGTTAGTTTCATGATCTTGATTTTTTTCTTTAGATTGTGCTTTTAACTGCAACATGGTTTCTTCGAGTATTTGTAGTTTCAGACGGTAGTTTTGTATCATGGCAGCTAATACTTCTTCGCTATCGGTGAGGTCGTAGAGGTCGTTCTGAAGTTCAAGAAATTCCTGATCGAGTTGTTTCATTTCTTCCTGAATTTCGGTGCGTAACGAGGGCTGGTTTGCGGTAAGCAAAAACACCTGCTCAGTTTTACTGTCGATAAGTCGGGTATAGTAGGCTTTCGACTCTAACATTTCATTCAAAATTTGTCTGTCCTCCAGCGCCGTTACATTGGGTTGTATCATGCTGCGCTCCCTTTGGTAGTCGACATAACGGTGAAAATAATATGAACTGACAAAAATAACCAACACAGCGGCCACTCTTCCGAGAATTGTTTTCCAGTTAAGAGCGGATTTAGGCTTAGAAACATCTTGCAACGAGATTTTAGACCAGGTATTCGCATCCGGCTCCATCACATCAAATTCATCGCGATGAGCTAAAATAAATTTTTCAAGTTGATCAGTTTTCATACACCACCTCCTTTAATATATCACGTATTCGTTGTTTTGCCCGCATGTATTGCGATTTCGAGTTCGATTCGCTAACACCCAGTATCTGTGCAATTTCGCCATGATCCATGCCTTCGAGCAAGTAAAGTGAAAAGATCATTTTGCTGCCGTTGGGCAGTTCCTCCATGGCCCTGCGAATCATTGGCACACTTACTTCGGGCAACATTTCTTCTTCATCCGAACGCTGTTGAAACAAATGCATGTCGTCGAAAAAAACCAATTCAGTCTTTCTTCGTTTTATCTCGTTGATGCAATGGTTTACCACAATCCGCTTCAGCCATGCTCCAAAAGTGGCTTCATACCTAAAACTTTCCAGTCTTTTAAACGCATCTGTAAACGATTCCTGCAACATATCCTGAGCTTCTTCTTTATTACCCATCATCCGATAGCAAATATTGAACATGGCCTTCGCGTAAGCATGGTATAATGCATACTGGTCGCGTGAGCTGCCGCGCTTACTTCTTTCAATAATATCACGTTGTGTTTCAGACTCCACGTTCAATTCACTTCTTGTTAACTAATGACAGGTAAAAAATGCCCGGGTTGCAATTTTAAGAAAATATTGTTTTAATAGCAGGCTGTGGAGCAGGATATATTTAAAACCCAATAACAGCAGCGGTTGCGTAAAAATAAACAGGGAGAAGGATGTGTTGCAGGTTGAGCAGAAGGGATTATAAATAAAAAATCCGGTATCGATAGCAGTTAGTTTTTTAGTGGGGGAAGTAAGTTTTTAACAATTCCGATAGGATGCTATCAATACCAGATTCAGGCAGCAAAACTATATAGATTTAGTCTAAATAACAAGAAGAAAATGAAATTTTTTTTAAATAAAACCTAAAAAGCATCAAATCAGACACATAATCCGACTTGATGCTTTTTTACAACAAGAATTGTTGATCTATTTTCTTGCTTCGAGGAGCAGATTAAGCATTTGTATACCGGCATCAGGGATTACCGTTCCCGGGCCAAATACAGCCACTACTCCGGCATCGAACAAAAACTGGTAGTCTTGAGTTGGGATTACCCCGCCCACGATAACCATGATGTCTTCACGACCAAGTTTTTTCATTTCTTCGATTACCTGAGGAACTAAAGTCTTGTGTCCGGCTGCAAGGCTTGAAACACCCAGTATATGTACATCATTTTCAACGGCCTGACGTGCCGCTTCTGCCGGCGTTTGGAACAGCGGTCCGATATCTACATCAAATCCGATGTCGGCATAGCCTGTGGCCACCACCTTTGCTCCTCTGTCATGGCCATCCTGTCCCATTTTAGCGATCATAATACGTGGTCGACGACCCTCAAGTTCAGCAAACTTATCGGCCAGGTCGCGGGCTTTTTTGAAGGAGTCATCCTCACCGGCCTCGTTAGCATACACTCCTGAAATAGATCTGATCACGGCTTTATACCTCCCCATAATTTTTTCGCAAGCATACGAAATTTCTCCGAGACTGGCGCGATTCCTGGCAGCTTCTACGGCCAATTCCAGCAAGTTACCTTCATCTGTTTCGCAAGCGCGTGTAATAGCCTCCAACGAAGCCTGAACAGCTTCTTCGTTGCGGTTTTCACGCAATTTTTTCAGTCGGGCGATTTGCGATTCGCGCACAGCGCTGTTGTCAATTTCGAGGGTTTCTATCGGGTCTTCTTTATCGAGTTTATACCGGTTCACGCCAACAATGACATCTTTTCGGGAGTCGATTCGGGCTTGCTTGCGTGCGGCAGCCTCTTCGATACGCATTTTCGGCAAACCAGTTTCGATGGCTTTCGACATACCCCCCATTTCCTCAACTTCTTCAATCAATTTCCATGCACGTTCGGCCAGATCGCGGGTGAGCGATTCAACATAATAAGAGCCGGCCCATGGATCGAGTGAACGACAAATTTCTGTTTCTTCCTGCAAGTATATCTGCGTGTTGCGGGCAATTCGGGCTGAAAAGTCGGTGGGTAAGGCAATGGCCTCATCCAGAGCATTGGTGTGCAGGCTTTGTGTGTGGCCTAGCGTAGCTCCCAAGGCTTCGACACAGGTACGTGCCACATTGTTAAATGGATCTTGCTCGGTGAGGCTCCACCCAGAAGTTTGGGTGTGGGTACGCAATGCCATTGATTTTTCGAGCTTTGGGTCAAACTGTTTTACAATTTTTGCCCACAGCATCCTTCCGGCACGTAATTTGGCAATTTCCATGAAATGGTTCATTCCTGAACCCCAAAAGAAGCTCAGGCGTGGTGCAAACTCATCAATTTTTAAACCTGATTTAAGACCTGTTCGGATATAATCGAGACCGTCGGCCAGGGTATAAGCAAGTTCGATATCGGCAGTTGCGCCAGCCTCCTGTATGTGGTAACCGGAAATGGAAATAGAATTGAATTTGGGCATCTTTTTCGCCGTGTACTCAAAAATATCTGAGATAATACGCATCGAAGGTTCGGGCGGATAAATGTAGGTGTTTCGCACCATGAACTCCTTCAGGATATCATTTTGAATTGTTCCGGCCAGTTCTTCCAGCTGTGCTCCTTGTTCTAAGGCTGTTACGATATAAAAGGCAAGTACCGGAAGCACCGCGCCGTTCATGGTCATCGAAACAGAAATTTTGTTAAGAGGAATCTGATCGAAGAGGATTTCCATGTCGAGGATGGAATCGATAGCCACACCTGCTTTGCCCACATCGCCAACCACGCGTTCATGGTCGGAATCGTAACCGCGGTGTGTGGCCAGGTCAAAAGCTACAGAGAGTCCTTTTTGGCCGGCAGCCAGATTACGTCTGTAAAAAGCATTCGACTCTTCGGCTGTTGAAAATCCGGCATACTGACGAATGGTCCAGGGCCGTGTAACATACATGGTGGAATACGGGCCTCTTAAAAACGGAGGAAGTCCGGCCGCATAATTCAGGTGCTCCATGTCTGCGAGGTCGGTTGGATCGTAAGCCGGCTTGACGTGAATATGTTCAGGGGTTTCCCAGCATTCGTTCAGACCTGCCTTTGGCATTTCGGCTGTTTCCGGATTGCTCTTGATATTGATAAGTTTGAAGTTAGGTTTCATTTTTTCTACCGATTATTTGAAATACCAATAAGTTGTTGAAATTCATTTAGCTTTTCAAGCAAATTGCTTTTTAAATGAATGAAGTGTTGCATACCTGCGGCCTGAAGCTTTTCAATAACATCGGCAGGATATCCGGCCAATACAACGTTGGTATGGTTGTGTAAGGCCTCAAAAATGGGCAAGGCGATAGTATCATATTCTTCATCGCTGCTGCAAATAACCACGATTTCGGGTTTTGCCGCCAGTGCCGCTTGTATCCCCTGTTCGATGGAAGTAAACCCATTGTTGTCTTCAATTTTATATCCGGCACAGCCAAAGAAATTTCCTGCAAACTGGGCTCTGGCCTTGCGCATGGCCAAATTTCCGTAAGTAAACATCCACGCCACCGGACGGTGCTCTTTTCGTGCATACGCATCTGTTGAAAACCTTAACTGTTCTAATTTTTCTGCGCCACGATAAGGTTTCAAGGTAACAATCTCCGAACGTGTTTCATCTTGCACTAACTCAGGCAACGAGGCCAACTGCTCATTGATATTGGGATATTGATTTGTTCCCAGAATAGATTTCCGTCTCAGGGCAATGTCCATATCCTTTTGTGCTGCTTCGGCCTTTACTCTGGTTTGAATAATGCCCTTTTTTAATGCACTCAAATAGCCACCAGCCTCATCAATTTCCAGAAACAATTTCCACGCATTTTGAATGAGCTCATGGGTCAGGGTTTCAATATAATAGGAACCTGCGGCTGGATCGGCGATTTTATCGAGGTAAGATTCACCTTTTAATATAAGCTGCTGATTTCGGGCAATGCGTTCGGAGAAAGCCGTTTCTGTTTCATACACTGCATTATAGGGTAGAACAGTTAATGAATCAATACCGCCAAGAATGGCCGACATGCTTTCGGTTGTTGTCCGGAGCATGTTTACATACGGATCGTACACTGTTTTATTCCATCTGGAATTGGAACAATGGATGTGCATTTTGGCGTTTTCTGAATCGTTCAGACCGTAGGCGTTTACCAATTTTGCCCACAGGTATCGTGCCGCTCTGAATTTCGCTATTTCCATAAAATAATCGGATCCCACCGCCATATGAAAACGAATGTGGGGAGCTACATCATCGATAAATAACCCTTTGTCGGTTAAATAAGTGAGGTAATCAGCGCCCATGGCCAGGGTAAAGGCCAGTTCGCTTACGATGCCCGCTCCTGCACTGCTGAAGAGGTGTCCGTTTATAGTAAGATACTGAAAATGCGGCAAATGCAGCGTGGCTTCGTGCATATCGAGCAACTGTTGCATGTCGTGCTCGTACGACGAAATAAACTTGCCGCAAGTGGTATAAGTTCCTAGTGGATCGTAAGTTACCGACCCTCTGACTTTTTCCAGATCGCGGTTATATTTTTTGGCCAGCGCGTCAATTATTTTTACCAGTTGCATAGGTTTTAACGTACGGAAATTAACCTCCATCAGGTCCAGCCTGATGTTTTGCAACAGGATTTCTATCTCATTTTCGGTGGGATTGTAATCACATTTCAGTACAAAACCCAATGAATCAACTCCTTTAAGTTTGATATCCTGTGCTTTGGCGTTTGCTGATTCCATGTCCTCCACCTGAATATCCTGACGTACAAGCCAGGAATTTTGTTCTTTCCTGTTGCCACGGACATAAGGAAAGCTCCCCGGAGCAGTTCCCATGTGGGAGAGTCCGTTCAGGTTTTCTTGACGATAAAACGGCTGGACAACAAAGCCCTCCCCCGTTTTCCAAGTAAGTTTTCTTTCGTAATCAGCCCCCTTTAAATCTTTAATAATCTTATCTTTCCAAGCTTCCGTTGAAACAGGCGGAAATTCAGTGAAAAGTTTCTTTTCTTCCATCTTGGTTTCGTTTTAAAAACGGTACAAAATTATAACAAAAATACAAGTAGCAAGCCTATTGGCTTTTTTATTGTGAATTTATTAACAATTTAGAATGGTGTTATTTAGCATTGAGTAACTTTATGGCCAATGAGGATTAGGCTAAGTTTTCACAATATTGGCGGGAGTGAGCGGATGTTTGTAGGATTTGACTATAGCCAGGCAATCGTGATAATCAAACTTAGTCCTTCCGGATCGGCCATCTTGTATGTACGACTCATTCACTATTGAACAAAAAAATTTGAAGTAAAAGCTTTCTATGACATGGCGATGTATTACTTAAAATAGGGTGGGGAAAAGAAACACATCTAATGCCATCTAAGGTTATGCTTGCCCTAAAAATGTTCATCCCGCAGTGCGTAACCCTGCTTCACAGCTTGCGCAAGCCTTGATATTGAACTTTATTGCTCAGGAACTCAAATTTATGGACATACAAATTAACTGATTCTCTAGGCAAAATGCATGGTGAATTGCCTTGACTCTTTCTTAAGAAATTAAATTTTTATAAGAGATTTTTATATTCATTAAACACTTCGTTTTCGGTGCGCCTTATTATTACCTACATAAACAATATGATGTACTTCGTTTATTATATTTAATTGTCTTACTGTATTTTATATAGTTTTTCTGTTCAAATCCCTGATAATTAAATTCGATATGCTTCATTTCTAATTCATTACATAAGCAATATTGAACGATTATAAATTGATATTTTATTAACGATATTTTTCTTTAATAAAAGATAATGTTGTAATTTTGCCCTGAAATTATAATGTAATGATCATGGTCGAAAATAGTCAGTCATCGAAAAAAATTACCCCGGGGGTGCCTGAGCCCACTTTACGTAGAATGCCTGCTTATCTGAATATGGCCAAGTCTCTTCATCGCGAAGGGATAACCCATATTTCATCTACCAGGATTGCCCGCGATGTAGGAGTCGACCCAACACAGGTAACTAAGGATTTGGCATTTACGCAGGTGGTGGGTAAGACCAAGGTAGGATATGCTGTAATTGATTTGATTGAATCCTTACAGGATTTTTTAGGTTACAAAAAGATGAATGAAGCCTTTTTGATAGGTGCCGGAAATCTGGGCAAAGCGCTCATGAGTTATAATGGATTTGATGATCATGGACTTAAGATTATCGCTGCTTTTGATATCAACCCTGCCATTGTTGGTATGGAAGTAAACGGGCTCAAGGTGCTTCATTTTGATAAATTTCGCGATCTGGCCGAACGTATGCATGTGAGTGTTGGAATTCTTACCCTTCCTGCTGAATCGGCTCAATCGGTTGCTGATTTATTGATTGCATGGGGCATAAAAGGTATATGGAATTTTTCTCCCCAGATCATCAAAGTTCCATCGCATGTTACAGTAGTAAATACGTCAATTTATGCAAATCTGGCAGTGCTTTTTAATAAAATGAGCACACTGGAGCAACAATATAAGAACAATTTAATTAATAGATAAAGGAGGGCCATCTTATGCAAGAGGCAGAATTAAAAACACGTCAATTTGAAAAGGTGCTGGCCATTATTGAGGAGCATCAAAGTCAACGCTCGCGCCTGATTACCATTCTCCAGCAGGTGCAACATGAATATCGATACCTTCCTCAGGAAGTGCTGACCTATATTGCCACTGCTTTGGATATGCCTGTGGCTGAGGTATATGGTGTAGCTACTTTTTATGCTCATTTTACTCTCAACCCCAAAGGCAAATACGTCATTAAGGTCTGTAACGGCACAGCTTGCCATGTAAAAGGATCCATGAAGCTGGTTGACGTCTTGTTCGATAAGCTTAAGTTAAATGAGCAAAAGAATACTACAGATGATATGTTATTCACCGTTGAAACGGTTTCCTGTTTGGGGGCTTGTGGTCTTGCTCCGGTAATGGTAATTAACGAAAGCGTTTACGGTCAGGTTGATGGCAAAAAAGCAGGTGAGATTATTGATGAAATTGTAGCAAAAGAAGGAGGTGTGTCATGATAGATGTTGCCACAAGAACACTAGAGATGGTTACTGAAGACTATAAAAAATCTATCGAATCCATCACCAAAAAAGTGATTATCTGTGCAGGTACCGGTTGTATAGCCAGTGGTGCTTTGGAGGTTTTTGAAGCTTTTAAAACTGAGATAGAGTCGCAGGGATTGGATGTTATTGTTGATCTGCATAAAGAAAAAGACCATAATAAAGAGCACGTCCATTTGAGTGAAAGTGGTTGTCAGGGTTTTTGTGCTATGGGCCCTCTGGTGAATATTTATCCCGACAAGGTGTTATATGTAAAAGTTACGCCTGCAGATGTAAAAGAGATTGTGGAAACTACACTCATGAATCATGACGTAGTGGAGCGACTTTTATATAAAAACCCGACAACCGGGGATATTAACCGCAACCACGAAGAAATCCCCTTTTACAAACGTCAAAAACGTGTTGTGTTGGGCGAGTGTGGCTATGTTGATCCCGAGGATATTGAAGAATATATTTCTCACGGAGGATATTTAGCGGCCCGCAAAGCCTATGCAGAAATGACAGATGTGGAGGTTTGTCAAACCATTCTGGCTTCGGGTTTGCGTGGTCGTGGCGGCGGCGGCTTCCCTACTGGAAAAAAATGGGAATTCGCCCGTATAGAAAACAACGAAAAGAAATATGTCATCTGTAATGGTGATGAAGGCGACCCGGGTGCATTTATGGACAGAAGTCTGATGGAGGGAAATCCTCATCGGGTACTAGAGGGAATGATGATAGCCGCCAAGGGGATTGGTGCTGACGAGGCCTATGTTTATGTCCGATTGGAATATCCATTGGCGGTAAAGCGTATGAAACTGGCCATTGAAGATGCTATGGAGGCAGGAATCCTGGGTGAGAATATTTTCGGAACAGGCAAAACCCTGCACATTCATGTGATGGAAGGAGCCGGGGCTTTTGTTTGTGGCGAGGAAACGGCTTTGATGAGTTCCATCGAAGGTAAACGCGGAATGCCATCGCCTAAGCCACCATTTCCAGCCAAGTGTGGACTCTATGGTAAACCTACCATCATCAATAACGTTGAAACCCTGGCTGCTGTTCCTTTAATTCTTCGCAATGGATCTGACTGGTTTCGTGAAAACGGCACAGCTACTTCGGCGGGGACCAAAACTTTTGCTCTTACGGGACACGTTGCCAATACAGGTTTAATTGAAGTACCTTTCGGAACTACCCTTCGTGAGATTGTTTACAATATCGGGGGAGGTGTTACGGATGATGCTGGAAATGTAACAGGAGAAGGCTTTAAAGCAGTTCAAATTGGAGGCCCGTCAGGCGGATGTTTAACAGAGGCCGAACTTGACTTGCCACTCGATTACGATAACCTGATAAAGGTAGGTGCCATGGTAGGGTCAGGTGGATTGGTGGTGATGAACAAACAAACCTGTATGGTTCAGATTGCCCGGTTCTTTATGGAATTTACCCAAAACGAAAGTTGCGGAAAATGTGTGCCCTGTCGCGAGGGAACCAAGCAAATGCTGAGCATGCTGGATTCAGTCATCGATGGAAGTGCTAATCAAAGGACACTTGATCTACTTCAGGAAACAGGGGAAGTAATAAAAATGGCCTCTCTTTGTGGATTAGGTAAAACAGCACCAAGTCCAGTGCTGTCGACCATGGAGAAATTCCGTGATGAGTACGAATTGCATATTATCAATAAGATTTGTCCGACAAACAACTGTAAAGCGTTGGCAGTGATTACTATCGATGCCGACTTGTGTATAGGTTGTACAGCTTGTGCCCGCAAATGTCCGGTGCAAGCCATATCAGGGGAGAAAAAGCAATTGCATATCATCGACCCTTTGATTTGTATTAAATGTGGAATTTGTGCTTCTGTTTGTAAGTTTAACGCTGTAATTGGATTTTAATATGGAAAACCAGGGAACAATAAATATAAACGGGGTTGACTACCCCATCGAAGGCGAGCGCAACGTGCTCGAGGTTATTAGAAAAGCGAATATTGAGATACCAACATTTTGCTATCATTCTGAATTAAGTGTTTACGGAGCCTGTCGCTTGTGTATGGTAGATATAAACGGGGGCAGTATTCAGGCTTCCTGTTCCACACCACCCGAAGCCGGAATGGTTATTAAAACTCATACAGAGCAAATCCGAAAAATCAGAAAAGTTAACCTTGAATTGTTGTTGGCCAACCATGATGTAAGCTGCCCGTCGTGTGCCCGTAGCAACAACTGTAAGCTTCAGGATTTAAGTCGACGGTTGGGTGTCGACGAAAAACGCTTTAAAAAGACTGACAAAATTCGTCCCATCGATAACTTGTCGCCCAGCATTGTTTACGACCCCAACAAATGTGTGTTGTGTGGCGATTGTATCCGTGTTTGTAAAGAAGTTCAGAGTGTAGGAGCCATCGATTTTACTAAACGTGGTGCCGACACCATAGTAGGCGCCGCCTTTGGGAAAAGTCTGAATGAAGTTGAATGCGTGTATTGCGGGCAATGTGTTTCTGTTTGTCCTGTTGGTGCTTTAACTCCAAAATCAGAAACAACTGAAGTATGGAAAGCTTTGCACGATCCCGCTAAAAAAGTGATTGCTCAAATTGCTCCGGCTGTGCGGGTAGCCATTGGCGAAGGATTTGGCATGTCGGCTGGTGAAACAAGCATGGGACAAGTGGTGTCTGCTTTACGCAAATTGGGTTTCGATCAGGTATACGACACTTCATTTGCCGCCGATTTAACGGTTATTGAAGAAGCCAATGAGTTCATTAAACGCAAAGCTGAAGGAGGCCCACTGCCACAATTTACTTCATGTTGCCCTAGTTGGGTGAAATTTACGGAACAATACTTTACTGATCTCATTCCTCACTTGTCGTCATGTAAATCGCCACAACAAATGTTTGGTTCTGTGGCCAAAAGGATTTTACCTGAAATTTTGGGTGTCGACCCTAAAGATATTGTGATGGTTTCTATCATGCCTTGCACGGCCAAAAAATTTGAGGCCAAACGTGAAGAGTTTATTCATGAAGGAGAGGCTGAAGTAGATCATGTACTCACCACCGAAGGTTTGGGTCGGATGATTGACGAAGCTGGAATTCAGTTCAGTAAGCTGGAGCCTGAATCGCTTGATCTACCACTGGGATTTAAAACAGGAGGAGGTGTATTGTTTGGAAATTCAGGTGGTGTAACCGAGGCTGTACTGCGCTATGCCAGCGAAAAGCTCACCGGTAAAAAAATGGAAGACCATCATTTTGAATTGGTTCGTGGTAAGGATGGCCTACGTGTGGCTACGGTTAAATTAGGTGAAGTCACTTTAAAACTGGCCATGGTGCATAGTTTGTCGAACGCGCGAAAAGTTTGTCAGCAAGTGATGGCCGGAGAAGTGGATTATGATTTTATTGAAGTAATGGCTTGTCCGGGGGGGTGTATTGCCGGAGGTGGACAGCCCATAAGTTTCGAAACAGACTATAAAGCCAAACGCACCAAAGGTTTATACAAAGTAGATACCATGCTACAGTTGCACAAACCTCAGGATAATCCTTATGTAAAGGAGATGTATACCAATTTGTTGGGAACACCGGGGAGTGAAACTGCGCATCATTTATTGCATACGCACTACCACGGTCGTCGCCGGATTACAAACCAAAATATTGTGGTTCGCGATACAGCAGCCCATAAAATTAACGTTAGTGTTTGCGTAGGAACCAACTGTTATATCAAAGGATCTCAGGATATTCTTACACGACTAAACAAATATGTGGTAGAGAACAAATTGGCCGATCGTGTAGGATTTCAGGGGCAAGAAGAGATGGTGGATGTTAAAGCCACTTTCTGTTTCGAGAAATGCGAAAAAGCACCATTGGTGAGTATCGACAACATTCAAATTGAAAAGGCTACATTCGAGAAGGCTGTGGAGGTGCTTGAACGTCAGTTGGAAAAATTTAAAATGCCGGTGGAATAATGTTATTGCGGGTGTCCTGAATGTTTTTTGTGGTAAAAAGGACTTGTTAAGGACACCCGCTTTATTCTTGGATGTCGGGCTGGTGTTTCACTAAAAAAAAAGGTTTAACAATGGTTGTGCAATCAAAAAAAATAATCCCTGTTATCTATACCAACAAGGCTGCTTGCCGCGATTGTTATCGTTGTGTACGGGCTTGTCCGGTAAATGCTATTAGTGTAATCAACGGACAAGCGCAAGTAATTGCCTCCCGGTGTATTGCTTGTGGAACATGCGTAAATGAATGTCCTCAGGGAGCTAAATCCTACCGTAGTGATTTGGAGAAATTGGACGACATGATCAAGTCTGCTGAAAAACTTGCCTTTAGTATCGCGCCTTCGTTTGCTGCCTTATTTAGTCCATGGGGACAAAAGCGTTTGCCTTCAGCCTTGCGGGCTTTGGGAGCAGTTTATGTGGGCGAAACAGCCATTGGAGCTTACGAGTCGGCGCAGGCTACGGCTGAAGCTGTGGAAAAAAATCCTGAAAAACAGCATATATGCTCGGCTTGTCCCGCGGTAGTAAACTTTATCGAAAAATACTATCCGGCATTGACTCCTGTGATTACACCGGTGGTTTCGCCCATGATTGCCCATGCACGGATGATGAAGAAATCGTTGGGAACCGAGGTAAAAGTAGTTTTTGTTGGTCCTTGTACCGCCAAAAAAGATGAAGCCGCCAGGATCGAGCATCAGGGTCTGGTTGATGCAGTTCTTACTTTTGATGAATTGCAACAGCTGCTGCTTGCCAATAAAATAGAGTTGCGTAACTGCGAGGAAAGTGATTTTAATGCCAATCCTCAAGGGCATGCAAGGTACTATCCGGTGGAAGGAGGTTTGCTAAAAACTGCTGGTTTAGGTGTTTCCTGCGATTCAGATCGGGTAGTGGCCGTGAGCGGAGAAAAAAAATTACGCCAGTCCCTGGAGACTTTAATGCATAACAAAAAACCCATGGTCATTGAACCCATGTTTTGCAATGGCGGTTGTGTTCATGGACCGGTTGGATTACAAAATAACAGTTTCCTGAATCGTAACGCAGTTATTGAGTACGCACGGAATCATCCAGGAATGGCGGCTGTTAATAAGAAAACAGAGGTGTCATTTCATCAGCCTTTTAATCACAAGGCAGGACTGCACGTTCCTGAATATACCGAAGATCAAATTTTGGAAGTGTTGGCCAAAACAGGAAAAGAAAGTGTTGAAAACCAGTTGAATTGTGGAGCATGCGGGTATGAATCGTGTCGGGACAAAGCCATTGCCGTACTCGAAGGCATCGCCGAACTGGAAATGTGCATTCCTTACATGCGACGTCTGGCAGAACAAAAGAGTGACTTAATTCTTGAATCTGATCCTAACGGTATAGTCATTCTGGATGATAAATTGCAGATCGTTGCCATGAATCCTGCCTTTAGGAAGATGTTCTTTTGTACAGATGCCTTGCTCGACAAGAAAATTTCTTATCTTATTGATCCCGATCCTTTTGAGAAGTTGTTGCTCAATCCCACGGAGGTGGTGAAAAAAACCGTCACCTATAAGAGCTATAACCTCATGTGTCATCAAATGCACTACCACATTAAAGAGAGCAATCAGATGGTCGGGATTTTTGTAGACATCACCGACACGTTTATGACACGTGAAAAACTGAAGGAGGTAAAACGTGATACTTTGCTTCAGGCCAGGGAGCTGATTGATCATCAGGTGGATATGGCACAGGAGATCGCTCGCTTTTTGGGTGAAAGCTCTGCCCGGGGCGAGATGCTGATGAAAAAACTCATGTCGGCCATCGATGATAAATAGCAATCCTATGTCGTATCTTCATACCGAAATAATTGACGCATACAGTCCGAAAGTGGTTGGGAGTCCCAGTGGCGATTCGTTTGGGGCAATCCGTGAGGAAGATGCTGTTACGTTTATCCTATGCGACGGGTTGGGTTCGGGAATCAAGGCGAATATTTCAGCTACTTTCACCATGAATCGGGTGTTGGGCATGATGAAAACAGGTGTGAGCATGCGTGAGGCTTTTTATTACGAAGTAACCCGATTGAACAAGCAATGGGGGAAAGGCCATCCCTTTGCAGTTTTTTCGTTAGCACGGATACTCAATAACGGAGATGTTTCGGTATTGTCGTACGATAGTCCACCCCCGGTTTTGGTCAGCACGTTAGCTGCCGTGGTATTGAAACACAGGGTTTTTACTATCGGTAAGGCCGTTATTTATGAGTCGAATGGTACTATTGGCGAGGGGGAAGGCATTCTGCTGATGAGCGATGGCATAACCCAGGCAGGTCTGGGCAATGGCCTGATTAATGGATGGGAAGCCCATGGTGTAGCCAAATACATTACTAGTCAGCTGATGTTTCACGGACTGCAACACACCGATGTGCCTAAAGTGGTTCATCGCAAGGCCCGGGAATTTTGGGGCAAAGCCCATGGCGACGATTGTACAGCAGTTTTTGCTTTGTGCCGCAGGGGAATTACCGTTAACCTGATTACGGGTGTGCCGGCCAATAAGCAACACGACAAGCAATTTGTAGAGGCGTTTAATCAGATGCCCGGAATTCAGGTGGTATGTGGCGGAACAACATCGCGTATGGTGGCGCGTGAATTAAAGCGATCATTGGTAGTTACCGAAGATGAGCATAGTACGCTGTCGCCGCCATCCTATAAAATTGAACACATTACTTTAGTCACCGAAGGTGTTATTACCCTAAACCAGGTATATAATTTATTGGGAGAAGATACTGACGATCTAATCGATGAAAGTGCCGTATATGAGCTAAATGCCTTGTTAACTAATGCCGATAGAATTCATCTTTGGGTTGGATCGGCCACGAATCCCGGGGCAGGACATATACAGTTTCTCCAGCAGGGAATTTTGCCGCGAAAAAAAATCGTTCCCTTAATTGCTGAAAAACTTCGATCCATGGGCAAGCTGGTGGTGGTGTTTGAGGATGAATAGGTGTGTTTTTTTAACCTACCTTTTTTCGGTCTGATGATAATGACTACGTTAGTCTTTGTATTTATCAACCGGAACAAGCCTTTCATCTCGCCGCCGCGGGAGGAGACAGTGAGCGTTTTTTATGGCAATATTGTTGTTGATTAATGACGATCATATGTGCACACTTTTCTATTTCAACTTCTCGATTTCAAATGCAGTATTGAATCGCTTCATTTTTATCACAGTTTTTAGATCAAAAACGCCTACTCTTTGGCATACATAATTTCAAACACGTCATCGTATTGCAACAGGTAGTCGTTCAATTTTTTAAACAACTCGCGCTGTGCCCAATTGGAACCTTTTCCTCCTTTTTGTATTTGCAAATCGAAAAAATTGACGCCAAAGGCATTGCTCGAAACAAAGCCTGTAACTGCCAGGTATAATTTCCCTGTGCTGTCCTTTTCCGTGTAAAACTTTAAACGGGCCGAATACTGACCCATCATTACATCAAATAGAGAGGCTAAGGCTGTGTAAATTGTATCTCCCGAAATGTAATGATTCGACATCAGTTTTGGTTTATTATCTGTCTGATTAATCTGAAGCGACTTCCCTTTGTTGTTATTGTTTTTAGGCGTATCTTTCTGTATTTCTTCTTTATATACACGAAATCCTCTTGTGTCGATGAAATCGGCAAACCTTTCTTTGGCCCGTTCCATGGATGAGTCACCAACATACACAATGAGGGTATTGGCTTGCTTAAACTCCTTTTTCTCAAAGGTCTGTGCTTTAACTACATTGAACGTAATCATCAGCGGCAATAAGGCGTATGGAATGTAGAAAATTTTCATTGGAGTAAAGTTAGCACTTTATTGAATTGATCCACTCCGAAAAGACGTTCATTTCTAAAAAAAGTTTTTTAAACCGAAAAACCTGCAAGGAAATTGCAATGAGCAACAAATACAAGTTGATTCCCCGACGAACGGAGGCGATTCAGAGAACCACAAATGTTGAGTTTCAGCAGTCCTCAGCTCTCGCCTTTTAATGGCTATCAAAAGGCGAGAGCGAGGGATTCCCGGGATGAAAAACAAACGAAAAACGAAGGTTTTCCCCAGAGAGCACACGCCAAAATCAATCCCTAGCCTCGATAACTTTATAGCCCGGAGTCTGGTGGTGGTGAGCTTTGTCGAAAAATACTATCCGGCATTAACTCATGTGATTTCACCGGTAGTTTCGCATATGATTGCCCATGCCCGGATGACGAAGAAATCGTTGGGGGCACAAGTAAAAGTGATTTTTGCAGGTTCTTGTACAGCCAAAAAAGACGAAGCTTCACGAAATGAACATCAAGGCATCGTTCCTCATCACGCCAAAAGACAATTGCCTGCCCAAACACCACTTCAAAGTGCCGTAGGCACGACCGACATTGTAACCCCGGATTTCAATCCGGGTTACAAAAGGAATAGTGCTGACAGGGAGGTTAGATTTCCCCTCCTTGCGTAGATTCATGCCATAGGAAGACAAGAATATCTACCCTTTCCAAATGCAATGTTCATTATCTTTGTATTATGGTAGTAATTGAGCAAATGAATGTTTAATAATATTGCGGCGTGTTTGCACAGGTCTCAGGCACGAAATTATTCCATGGAGGGGGCGGGTTCTCCAAAGCATACTTGTGGTATTTTTGTTACTTGATTTCTAAAACAATGAAGGGGGTGTGGCTGAAGGGTTGTTTTTTCTCTAATTTGCTAAAAAGCAGCCTGCTTGTTTTATGGGTTTGGGGATTGTACGCGCCTGTTTATGCACAGTTGCCGGAAGCAAAACCATTGGATTACGACACCAATTACTACCACAGTTACACCGATAAGGTTACCACAAGGTTATATTCATCAGTAAAATACGCAAATTTCAGCATACAAGACACCCGGCTTAAAAAAGTGCTTCGTTACGACATCAACAACAGGGTTATGCTGGGACTGGGTGCAAATTATTCCATTTTTGGCTTAAACATTGCCTTTAACCTCCCATTTAATAAGCGCGATTTTGATAGATTTGGCGAAACGGAATACATTGATTTGCAATCGCATCTGTACTTGCGGAAATATGTAATTGATTTATTTTTACAACGTTACAAAGGCATGTATTTGGCCAACTCTGCCGATATGATTTCAGGGTGGGATACACCCGACAGCAATTACCTGCGGCCTGATTTAAGGTTGGTTGATGCTGGTTTGAACGTGCAATATATT
>Ga0180009_10003308_pt1 | contig 18401 bp, 18 predicted proteins | sample OS_PC_MetaG_FD_123537 | JGI IMG/M metagenome (GOLD analysis project Ga0180009, IMG submission 123537) | Groundwater microbial communities from the Aspo Hard Rock Laboratory (HRL) deep subsurface site, Sweden - OS_PC_MetaG | ecosystem: Environmental > Aquatic > Deep subsurface > Groundwater... | reverse complement strand
TGCGTTTGTTGGCTTCCTCGACGAGGTGGATGCAACCGTCGATCAATTGCGTGAAAAGGAAAAGTGGCTGTTTGAAGGCCTTCTAGACTACCAAATAGACCGAATATACAAAGGTTCGGATGGGGTGCGGGCGTGGCATGTGTTCGATCTCCGCAACCTTGATGGGTCAATAATACCCGCCACACGCAAGGGCGGTGGAGGCACAGGTGATCATAACGACGCGGTCAACCGTGTTGAGAGCGCAAGCCGGTTTGTGCGGTTGCGCAACAATTTGGTTGGTGCGGTCGTGCTGATTGAAGGCTCCGCAGTAGAGGGTAAGACTTTTCGCCAATTGTCCGATTATGCAACCATGCGGCTGCTCGCATCAACCAATGACGACGTGAACGACGACAATGCCAGCCTGCCCACAATTCTGACGCTGTTTAACGGACAATATGCTCCGGATTCGCTGACAGAATTTGATCGCGCGTATCTGAGTGCGCTTTATGAACTTCCTGCAAATAGCATGGACGGCCAGATTTTTGCCGCTGCGGCGAGCCGTTATGTCAACAATCAGGAAACTGCTACTAACGAATAAATCGGCCATTCCGATACAGTTATATTTTTACAATGCTTTTTGGATGATCCCCATCAGCGAATTCGGCCCCGCCTCGGCCAATTCGACCTCGACCAGGTCGCCCAAGCTGGCGGGCGCTTCGAACCACACCGATTGCAGCCACGGCGATTTGCCGAGCCATTGGCCGGGGCTGCGCCCGGTGCGTTCGACCAGCACAGAGCAGGTCTTGCCGACGCTCGCCTGATTGAACGCGAATTGGTGGTGGGCGATGCGTTGCTGCAGGCGTTGCAGGCGTTCGTCCATCACTTCGGAGGCAGTCTGCCCGTCCATTATGGCTGCCGGGGTGCCGGGGCGCGGGGAATATTTGAAGCTGAAGGCGTGGGCATAGCGCACCTCGTCAACGATCCGCAGCGTGTCTTCAAACTCGGCCTCGGTCTCTCCCGGAAAGCCGACGATGAAATCGCCCGACAGCGCGATATCGGGGCGCACGGTGCGGAACTGCTCCAGCAGCTTGAGGTAGCTTTCGGCGGTGTGCTGGCGGTTCATCGCTTTCAGCACCCGGTCGCTGCCGCTCTGCACGGGCAGGTGCAGATAGGGCATCAGCTTTGCCACCTCGCCATGCGCAGCGATCAGCGCGTCGTCCATGTCATTGGGGTGGCTGGTAGTGTAGCGGATACGCTCCAGCCCATCGATCCGGGCGAGCGCGTGGATCAGGCCTGCGAGGCCAGCTGTGCGGCCCTTGTCATCCTCACCCGCCCACGCATTGACGTTCTGGCCAAGCAGCGTGATTTCCTTCGCGCCTGCTTCAACCAATTTCTGTGCTTCGGCGATCAGGTGCGCGAAAGGCCGCGAGATTTCCGCGCCGCGCGTATAGGGCACGACGCAATAAGTGCAGAACTTGTCGCAGCCTTCCTGCACCGTCAGGAACGCGCTCGGCCCGCGTTTGCGGCGCGCGGGCAGCGCGTCAAACTTGGCGATGGCGGGCATGTCGGTATCGGTCGCTCGCTCGCCCTTCGCGGCCTTGTCGAGCATCTCGGGCAGGCGGTGATAGGCCTGCGGGCCAACCACGATGGAAACCGCAGGCGCGCGCGCCATGATTTCCTCACCCTCGGCCTGCGCGACACAGCCCGCCACCGCGATCAGCGGGGCCTTGCCTGCCTTGTTGCCCGCCTTCACCAGGCGCCCAATGTCCGAATAGACCTTCTCGGCGGCTTTCTCGCGGATGTGGCAGGTGTTGAGGATGACCAGATCCGCCTCTTCGCCCTCAGGCGCAGGCGCGATGCCGCGTGTCCCCAGCAATTCGGCCATGCGCTCGCCATCATAGACGTTCATCTGGCAGCCGAAGCTTTTGACCCGGTAGGTTTTGGGGGAAGAGGTGGTTTTCATGAGGCCCGCGCCTTTAGCGCCGATGGGCTGCGGTTTCAATCGGCCGCGGGATCGGGCACCTTATCGGGGCGCGACTGGTGGACGCAGACAGGATGCGGCGCGGGCGTGCGTCCCGGATGCGGTTTGTCCGGCGGGCCGCATTCCACATCGGGCTTGGCAATCGCATTGGCGCGCACCACGCCCAGCGCATCCTTGCTTTCATAGGCCGCGATCCAGGTCAGACAATCAGCCAGTTTCCGCACTGAATGCTTTGAAAACCTGCTTTTTTGCGGGTGGCAATTGATGATGAACACGTCCGCCGCCGGGTTAGACCGGAACTTGCGTAGCGTCCGCAGCGCCTCACCGCGTTCGTTGATCAGCGTGCGGTTGGCGGCGTTGATATCCGAATCCCCGCGATAAAAAGGCGAGAGGTTGAACAGCCACGCGCGCACATCGGGATAGGCAATCGAAATCTCGGTCGCCAGCGCCCCGCCCATCGAATGGCCCGCCGTGTGCCACGCCGCCGCATCGCCAAACCTTGCGCGCTCTGCGGCGAAGTAGCGCCGGGCAATATCGATCTGATCGCTTCGCAAGGTGCCGAAAAACACATCGGCAACGCCATCAAAATCAGTCCCGCGAAAAGCCACGATCCGGGCCACGGGAACAGCCCCATTCCGGCCCGCATCATCATCGCCATAAAGCGCAAACAGCTGGTAATCGAACCCGGTCTTGGCATCTTCGGGCGCGATTGGCAGGCGATCGATCATCACCAGCCGCGATCCCGTATCGCCGAACAGATCGCTGTCGCCCTGATAGGCATTGGTGGCGGCGATGGCATAGGGGTAACTTTCCACCGCTGCGCCGCGTACAAAGCCGCACCACCCGCCCGGTTCCGCCCGGCACGCAGAGCGCGACTGGGTGATATCGGGATAGGTAACGCAGCCGCTGAGCGTCAAAAGCGAAAAAGCGAGCGTGATGAGACGCGGGATCATGCGTGTGCCGTCATGCGGTTAGTGTCATCGACGATGGCCCGGTAGCCGAAGGTGCGGTGGCGGCGGTTGATTTGATGAGAGCGCGCGCCTTTGATGCCGAGACGGGCATGGCTCAATCGCGCACCCTTAAAAACCGTCCGTGCTGAGCTTGTCGAAGCACCGCCTTTCTTCTCCGGGCGATGCACCAAAAAACGAGTGCGGCCCTTCGACAGGCTCAGGGCGAACGGGGATTGGGGCTGGCGTTTAAGCAACAACCGCCTTCACGATCTTCCCCGGCGCGCGCGGGGGTTCGCCCTTGGGCAGGGCGTGGACGTGTTCCATGCCGCTCGTCACCTGGCCCCAGACGGTGTATTGCTTGTCAAGGAAGCGCGCGTCGTCGAGGCAGATGAAGAACTGCGAATTGGCGCTGTTGGGGTTCTGCGAACGCGCCATCGAGCACACGCCCTCAACGTGGGGTTCGGCGTTGAATTCTGCCGCAAGATCAGGCTTGTCGCTGCCGCCCATGCCGGTGCCGGTCGGATCGCCGCCCTGCGCCATGAAGCCTGAAATCACGCGGTGGAACACCACGCCATCATAGAACCCTTCGCCCGCCAGCTCGGCAATCCGCGCAACATGGCCGGGGGCCAGATCGGGGCGCAGCTTGATCACGACGTCCTTGGGCTCGCCGTCTCCGGTGTCGAGGGTAAAGGTGAGGGTGTCGGCCATAGTTTTTCTCCGTAATCTCAAACCCGTTCGTGCTGAGCTTGTCGAAGCACTGTCTTTCTTCAGCAAGGCGAAAAAAGAAGTGCAGCCCTTCGACAGGCTCAGGGCGAGCGGGTTTGGTGTTTATTTCCAGGCGCTTTTAGCAGGCAAAACCCGGCTGTCACCCTCCCCGCTTGCTTTTCATCGCCCCCCGCCTAAACCGCCACGATATGGCCGATAATCGCATCCTCGATGACGACCTGCTGATCGCCGATTCTGGTGAGGCCGAGGTGCGCCCGGATGACCGCGTCGATGATGAACGCCATGACGAGGAAAACCGGCTGAAACCCGCCTATGTCAGCGCCGTCCATGATGCGCTGGCGGCGGGGGACAAGGGCGCGGTTTACGATCTGGTCGAACCGCTCCACGCCGCTGACATCGCCGACCTGATCGAACTGCTCGACCGGTCGGAACGCGCGCAGCTTGCCTCTGCGATCAGCGATCTGATGACCAGCGACGTGATCGCGGAACTGAACGATTTCGTCCGCGAAGACCTGATGGAGGCGCTGCCCGCGCACGCCGTCGCGACCATCGCCGAGCAGCTTGACACCGACGATGCGGTGCAGCTGATCGAAGATCTGGACGAAGCCGATCAGCGCGCGGTGATGGCCGAACTGGAGCCGGAAACCCGCGAGGCGGTGTCGAGCGCGCTCGCCTATCCCGAAGAAACCGCCGGGCGGTTGATGAGCCGCCATTTCGTGGCGGTGCCCGAACACCTCACCGTGGGCGATCTGATCGATTACCTGCGCGAAGAAGGCGATCTGGAACACGATTTCTTCGAAGTTTTCGTGATTGACGAACGCCACCATCCGGTTGGCACCTGTGCGCTGAACTGGATCCTCACCACCCCGCGCAATGTCCGCCTGACCGACGTGATGAAGCGCGACCAGACCCTGATCCCGGTAACGATGGATCAGGAAGAAGCCGCGCTGATGTTCCAGAAATACGCGCTGATTTCCGCCGCCGTGGTGGATGAAAGCGGGCGCATGGTCGGGCAGATGACGGTCGATGATATCGTCCACATCATCTCCGAAGAAGCGGGCGAGGATGCACTGCTGCTGTCCGGCGCGGGCGATGGCGACATCAACGAGCCCTTGCGCGAAGCCTATTCGAGCCGCGTGCGCTGGCTGATCGCCAATCTGGGCACGGCAGTGGTGGCATCGGCGATCATCGCGATGTTCGGCGCTGCGATTGAACATCTGGTGGCGCTGGCGGTGCTGATGCCGATTGTTGCGAGCATCGGCGGCAATGCCGGGACGCAGACGATGGCGGTGGCGGTGCGCGCGATTGCCACCAATCAGCTGACCCGGTCGAACACAAGGCGGATATTGTGGCGCGAATTCCGCGTCGCGCTGATGAATGGCGGCACGATTGCACTGTTGATCGGGATTGCGGCAGGAGTGCTGTTTTCACCAATGATGGGTGTGGTGATCGCGCTGGCGATGGTGATCAATATCGCGGTGGCGGGGCTGGCAGGCGTGCTGGTGCCGGTGATATTCGAACGGCTGGATCAGGATCCGGCGGTGGCATCATCCGTGTTTGTGACGATGATCACCGATTCGATGGGGTTCTTTGCCTTCCTCGGCCTGGCAGTTGCGGCGGGCCTTGCCCCGCTGTGATGGCGGCTCGCAATCCCGGCCAGATATTGTAGATAGGCACCATGCCGCTGCACCTGACCAAAATCGCGTTTGGCGCGAAAAGCTATGAACAATTGGCCGAATGGTTTGCGACGCGTGATGACATGCGCCTCACCACCCGCAACCGTCCGACCCGGCATGAAGAGGTGGTGGGCGGTTCGCTGTTCTGGATATTGAACCACGCGATTGTGGCGCGATCACCGATCACCGGCTTTACCCAGACCGATGACGGGCGCTGGCACATCTGCCTGGAACCGGTGCTGATCCGCGTCCACCAACAGCCCAAACGCGCGCATCAGGGCTGGCGTTACCTGACCGACGAAAAGGCCCCGCGCGATGTGGCGGATGGTGAGGATATCGGCGACGCGCTGCCCGGCAAGCTGGCGGCGAAGCTTGAGCGATTGGGGCTGGTTTAGGTAGGGCGCAGGTGCCGAACTTCTGATGGAGGCGCAAATGGCCGAACAGCGGCAGGATCACTGGAACCGTGTCTATGTTGAAAAGTCGCCGGACCGGCTGAGCTGGCATCAAGACTCGCCGGAGCCGTCGCTCGAGGCGTTCGCCCGCTTCGATGTTGGCCCCGCCCAGTCGGTGATCGATGTCGGAGGCGGCATATCGACGCTGGTTGACGCCTTGCTCGATCGCGGTTGGCTGGATGTTACCGTTCTGGATATCTCGTGGGCGGCATTGCGGGCAGCGCAAACCCGTCTGGGCGGGAGGGCCGAAGATGCGCATTGGGAAACCGCGGATATTACCGAATGGACACCGCCGCGCAACTACGACGTGTGGCATGATCGCGCAGTATTTCACTTTCTGACGGAGGCATCCCAGCGCGCTGCCTATCGCGCAGCGCTGGCGCGCGGGCTTGCGCAAGGCGGCCTGTTGATCATCGCAACTTTCGCGCTCGACGGGCCGGAAAAATGCAGCGGCCTGCCGGTAATGCGTTACGATGCCGCAGCGATGAGCACAGAATTGGGCCGTGATTTTCGGCTGTTAGATAGCTGGAAGGCTGACCATTTCACCCCTTGGGGGGATCGCCAATCCTTCCAGTGGTGCGCATTCAGGAAGAACTGAAACTGCCCGTTCAGGCCGCCCGGCTCTTTTCCGCGACCCGCCGCAGCGCGTTCACGTAAACATCGGGCGATTGTGCGCCGGGGATCATGAATTTGCCGTTTATGATCATCGCAGGCACGCCCGAGATGTTCAGATCCCACGCCTGTTGTTCCTCCGCAAGCACGCGCGCTTCCAGATCGGGATCATCCAGCGCGGCCTTGGCAGCCATGCGGTGCAGGCCGACGCTGGCGGCAATATCGAGCAACAGGTCGCGATCCCCCAGCCGCGCGCGGTGGTTGAAATGCGCCTTGAACAACGCGAGTTTCAACGCGGTCTGCACCTGCGGCCCCGCCTCCTCCAGCGCGAACGCCAACAGCTTGTGGCAATCGCGGGTGTTCCACATCATCGCGGGCGGAGCCTCGCCGCCTTCTTCATTGGCACCTTCGTAAGACAGCGACACGCCAGCGCCTTCGGCAATCGCTTTCATCTGCCCGCGCAGCGCCGCACCGTCTTCAGCCGAGCGGCGATATTTGCGTTGCAGGTGTGCTTCCTGCTCTTCACCTTCGGGCGGCATCTGCGGGTTCAGTTCGAACGGACGCCAGCGGATCTGCGCCGCGATTTCGCCGTCAAGCTGCTCCAGCGCCTTGGTTAATTGGCCATAGCCGATCAGGCACCAAGGGCACACCACGTCGGAATAGATATCAATCGTCAGCGTGTCAGTCATTTGTCGAGCCACCATGAAACCAGATGATGCGCAATCGCGAACGGGCGCGGGAAATTGAGCAGTTCGGTGCCGTGTTCACCCGCCGCGCGCGCTTCTTCCAATTCGGCGCGGGTGAACCAGCGGGCATCGTCCAATTCTTCGCGGTCGATGGTGATTTCCGTGTCAATCGCCACCGATGTGCAGCCGATCATCAGCTGGCTGGGGAACGGCCAGGGCTGGCTGGCGATATAGCGCACATCGCGCACCCGCAGGCCCGCCTCTTCATGGATTTCGCGCGCCACGGCTTCCTCAATCGTCTCCCCCGGTTCGACGAACCCCGCGAGCGCCGAATACATTTTGGGCGGAAAGCGCGGCTGGCGGCCCAGCAGCAGCTTGTCTTCATGTTCGACCAGCATGATCGTAACCGGATCGGTGCGCGGGAAGTGATCCGCGCCGCAGCCATCGCAATGCCGCTGCCAGCCGCCCTTCACCAGCTTCGTCGGCGCACCGCAATTGGCGCAAAAACGGTGGCGCGCGTGCCAATCGATCAGACTGCGCGCCCCGCCATAGATCGCCAGATCATCTGGCTGAAGCATCTGCATCACCTGCCACGCGCGCGGCATGGCGGGCCCAGATGCACCCTGTTCCGGCACGGGGGCGAAATGCGCCCTTTCGTCCATCATCCCGAGGAACACGAGTTCGGCATCCGGCGCGACATCGGCCAGCGTATGCCACAGCAGCCGCCCATCATCGTCGAATTCAGGCAGCAGGCCATCAAGGTTGAGCACCCGCGCGCGCCAGTTCATCAGATTGCCGAGCGCCGCCGGGTCGTTGCGAATATTATCCGCCCGATCAATCGGCGATCCGGAGAAGGCGATCCCCGGTGGAACAGAGGCGCGGTGGTGCATTACGCTGCCTGCTTGGCGTCGCGCAGGGCCGCCAGATCAGCCTCCATCGCGGCGAGGAATTCGTCACGGATCGGGTAGGCATCGCTCGGCATGTATTGGGTGAACAATGTCGAACGCAGGCCCAGATTGAAATCCACTGCGGCAAGCGTGCCCGCCGCTCCGCCCCAGCCAAAGCTGCCATTCACGCTGCGTCCGCCCGCACCATGGCCCTGGCCTTCAAGCCAGGTTCCAGCGGTATCAACTGTCGCAGGTATGAGATCGGACGTGCCAACCCGCACCGCTGCTTCGCTCATCACTCGCGTGCCGTCGATCAGGCCGTAGCCGAGCAGCATCCGCAGAAAACGGTCGTAATCGCGCGGGCTCGACACAAGCCCGCCGCCGCCCGCAGGCACTACGGGCGGATCGGTGAAGATCGAATTGGCACCCGGATCGATCGGAAAGGCCGTGCCGTTGACGATGCCGTAATTGTCGGTGAGGCGGTGAACCTCGCTTTGCGGCACCTGCATGAAGGTGCTGTTCATGCCGCAGGGTTCGAAGATCCGCGTCTTGAGAAACGCCTCGAACTCCATCCCGCTGACCACTTCGATCACCCGGCCAAGCAGATCGAAGCTGGCGGAATAGCTCCACTTGGTCGCGGGCTGATACATCAGCGGCAATTCGGCCAGCCGGTCTGCCCAGACCGCCAGACCCGGAGCAGGCGTAACCGGCGGAAAGCCCGGAAGCGGTATCCGGCTGACCCGTCCGCCAACCAGACCATTTTCGTTGAAGGCGGCCTGCAATGGCCCCTTGCTGATGATCTGATAGCCAAGCCCCGCCGTATGGGTCAGCAATTGGCGGATCGTGATCGGACGTTCGGCCGCCACGGTTTCTTCCAGCGATCCTTCGGGATCGATCAACACCTGCATATCGCGGAACGCGGGCAGGATTTCATAAAGCGGCTGATCAAGGCCGAGCCTGCCTTGATCGATCAGGATCATCGTCGCCATGCCGGTAATCGGCTTTGACATCGAATAGATCCGGAACAGCGAATCCTGATCCACCGGGGTCGGCTTTGCCAGCGACAGCGTGCCGCCGCCCACGGTATGCGCGCTGCTTTCCTGCCCCCAACCAAAGGTCAGGAACAGGTTGGCGAGTTTGCGTTCGCTGACATAGCGGTTGGCCAGCGCGGCGACATTGGGCCAATTCTCTCCGACATCGTGCATCGCAAACGCCGCGCGCCCGAACGGCAGGGTTGATAAGGCCGCACCGCCCGCCAGCAGCGCGCTGCCACGGATCAGGGCGCGGCGGGAAAGCACGGGGAAATCGAGATCGCGGTAAGCCATGGGGGGAATCTCCGAAGGGGTGTGGCTGCTTGTCTGCGGCAGGTTGCCGCAAGGGTCAATCACCGGTTGCGCGTTCAGACTTGCAAATCGCAGGTGTCCTATGCATATAAGACACATGCTCAACGTGCTTGCCTATCTCATCGGGCTTGTCAGCCTCGTCATCGTCATCCCGGCGCAAATCCCGCTGCTGGGCTGGGCCAACTGGATCGCCTTGCCGGTGATCGTGATCGGCATCATCATCGGTGCGCTGTCATCCAAGGACGGTGGCCGCAATTTCTGTCTGGTGGTGCTGTTGATCGCAGCGGTGCGGTTGATGCTGGGCGGCGGGATTATCTAATCAGCCGCTAACGCCATCCGCGCAGCTTTGCGGAACAAGGTGGCAAGACCCGCCTCGTCAATGTGATCAAGCGGCCACCATTGCCCCTCTCCCGGCGGGTCGGATGCGGTCGCCATTCCCAACACCGTCAGGGTCAGATGTGCGTGGGTAAAGCTGTGCCGCACCGCGCCCAACGCGCGCCACTCGCCCGATAGCGGAGCCTCACCCGACCCATCGCCCTGCGCGCTCCAGCCATCATCGGGCAGCGCGCGCATCCCGCCGAGCATTCCGATAGCAGGCCGGGTGACGAGCCACACTGCGGCGCGATCTTTCGAGGTGATCCAGAACGCTGTCCCGCGCCGTTCTGGCGCCGCCTTTTTCGCAGGCTTGACCGGCAGGCGTTCCGGCTCGCCCGCCGCATGGCCCGCGCACACGTCGCGCAAGGGACACAGCAGGCAGCGCGGCGCTTTGCTGGTGCAGATTTGCGCGCCCAGATCCATCATCCCCTGCGCAAAATCACCCGCGCGCATCTGCGGCGTGATCGCATCCACCGCAGCGCGGATCGTCTTGCGCGCGCCGGGCAGCGGATCATTGATCGCAAACAGCCGCGCCGCCACCCGTTCGACATTGGCATCAACCACCACGGCGCGCTGTCCGAACGCAATCGCCGCAATCGCCGCAGCGGTATAATCGCCCAGACCGGGGAGCGCGCGCAATTCGGCCTCGCTCGCAGGGAACCCGCCGCGCTCTGCCACGGCCCGCGCGCATTTCACCAGATTGCGCGCCCGCGAATAATAGCCCAGCCCCGCCCACGCCGCCATGACCGCCTCCTCTGGAGCCGCCGCCAGCGCGTTAATGGTGGGCCACAGCGCAGTAAAGCGGGCGAAATACGGCTTTACCGCCGCCACGGTGGTCTGTTGCAGCATCACTTCGGACAGCCACACGCGGTAAGGCCACGCCGGATCGTCGGGCAGCGCCGCGCCCGGCGGCAGGCGCCACGGCAGATCGCGCGCATGGCCATCATACCATTTCAAGAGAATGTCGGAGATACTGGCAGTCACGCCCCGCCTATGGCATGGCGGGCGCGATCATGGGAAGCGACAAGACCTCTTCAGGCAAGCCGGGGGGCAAACCCGGCAAGGCAAAACCCTATACCCGCCCACGCGGCAGGGGCGCGCGCGCGATTGGCGACCTGATGCCCGAAATCGGGCGAACCGCGTTTCGCCGGTTCGGATTTGTGCAAAGTTCGGTCGTCACCCGCTGGCCTGAAATCGTCGGCCCGCAGCACGCCCGCATCTGCAGCCCCGAAGCGATCCGCTTTCCCCCCGGTGAAAAGGCGGAAGGCATCCTGCAACTGGTGGTGGTGCCCGCCCACGCGCCGTTGATCCAGCAGGTCATCCCTGAAATCATCGAACGGGTGAACCGCTTCTTTGGCTACAAGGCGGTGGCGCGGGTCAAGCTGCGGCAAGGCGCCGTCACCCCGCCAACCGATGGCAGGCCCGCCAAGCCGCCGCCATCGCTCAAACCGATCCCGCTGGAACTGGGCGAAAGCCTGCGCGATATTGGCGATCCCGAACTGCGCACCGTGCTCGAATCGCTCGCGCGCAGCCTTGGCAACAACGAAACCTGAACCCGCACAGGAACACGACCGCAGATGATCAAACTTCCCCTCCTTTGCGCGGCTGCCGCGCTGGCATTGGCGATCGGCCCGGCGGGCGCGCAGCAGAGCCTGTCCAATCCTGACAGTGCGTTTGTGCCGCAGGACAACCCCGGCAATTGGCAGACCACCATCACCCGCACACCGCGCGGGCACCTGATCGGCAATCCCAAGGCGGATGCGCAGATGATCGAATTCGTCAGCTATACCTGCGGACATTGCGCGCAGTTCACCGCGCAAGGCGAACCGGCGCTGGAACTGGCGCTGCTGATGCCCGGAAAAATGGCGCTGGAAGTGCGCCCGGTGATCCGCAACGCGATTGACCTTACCGTATCGCTGCTGGCCGCGTGCGGCGATCCGGCGGGGTTCAAGGATCGCCACCGCGCCTTCATGTTGTCGCAGGATGAATGGCTGGGCAAGGCGCGCAACGCGCCGCAAAGCCAGCAGGCAATCTGGGCGCGCGGCGACAAGGCTGCGCGGATGAACGCGGCCAGCGCGCTCGGCCTCGGCAAGATGCTGACCACGCGCGGGCAATCCGCTGGAGAGGTCAACGCCTGCCTGATGGATGATGCCGCCGCGCAAAAGCTGGTCGAGAATGGCCGGGCAGATTACGCCGAATTTGCGGTTCCCGGCACCCCCAGCTTCGCGCTGGATGGCAAGCTGCTCGATCAGGTGCATAGCTGGGATGCGCTTTATCCGGTGCTGTCTGCCAGGTTTGCCGCGCCCGCCAAAACCACCACCGACGCGCCCGGCTGACCCCCTTATTCACAACCGCGCGCAGCAAGCCTTGCTGCAAGGACGTGTGCGCGGCTATTCATTCCGCAACCACTTTCAAGGATTCCCGGCCAATGAAACTTTCCCGCCTACTCTCGCTTCCCCTGCTTGCCCTCGCCCCGCTTGCGCTGGCCGCTTGCGGTGAAACCGATGCTGTGGACGGCGCAACGTCGGGTGAGCCGCTGCCCGCGATTGCCGCGCCTGCTGGCACCAAATGGGGCGATATGGTCACGGTAACGCCCGAAGGCGGCTATCTGGTCGGCAACCCTGATGCACCGCTGAAACTGGTCGAATTCGCATCGCACACCTGCGGCCATTGCGCGACGTTTGCCATCACCGGAAAGCCGGTGCTCAAAGACAAGTATATTCCCACCGGCGTAGTCAGCTTTGAACTGCGCGAGGTGTTTCTCAACCCCTATGACGTCGTGATTGCCGCGATGGCGCAGTGCGGCGCAAAAGAGCAGATGCAGCCCCTGTCTGATCAGGTCTGGCAGAACCTCGATCAGGTATTTACCGGCCTGCAAGCTAATCCAGCCGCAGTGCAGGCCACCGCGCAATTGCCGGTCGATCAGCGGTTTGCCCGGATCGCCGAAGTCACCGGGTTGACCGAATTCTTCGCCGCGCGCGGCCTCAGCGCCGACCAGGCCCGCACATGCCTGTCTGATGGGCCCAAGATCGAAGCGCTGGTCAAAAACACCGAAGCGCAATCGAAAGAGTTCCAGATTACCGGCACCCCGACCTTCCTGCTCAATGACAACAAGCTGGAAGTGAACACCTGGGACCAGCTTGAACCGCTGCTTCAACGCGCCGGCGCGCGCTGAAGCCATAGGCGGGGCGGCACGTCAGCCTGATGCAGATCCACCGGCTCAAGCTCAGCGGTTTCAAGAGCTTCGTTGAGCCTGCCGAATTGCGGATCGAACCGGGGCTAACCGGGGTGGTCGGCCCCAATGGCTGCGGAAAATCCAACCTGTTGGAAGCCATCCGCTGGGTGATGGGGGAAACCTCGGCCAAGTCGATGCGATCGGGCGGGATGGAGGACGTGATCTTCGCGGGCACCACCACCCGCCCGCCGCGCGATTTTGCCGAAGTGGTGCTGCACGCCAGCGATGATCGCGGCGAGGAACTGGTCGTCACCCGCCGGATCGAGCGCGGGGCAGGCAGCGCCTACCGCGTCAACGGGCGCGACGTTCGCGCCAAAGATGTCGCGCTGACCTTTGCCGATGCCGCCACCGGGGCACATTCCCCCGCCCTCGTCAGTCAGGGCAAGATCGCGCAGGTGATTGCCGCCAAGCCCGCCGAACGCCGCGCGATGCTCGAAGAAGCCGCCGGGATCGCGGGCCTGCACGTGCGCCGCAAGGATGCCGAAGGCAAGCTGCGCGCGGCAGAGACAAACCTTGCGCGGCTCGAAGACCTGATGGCGGGGCTCGACGCGCAAATTTCCTCGCTGCGGCGGCAGGCCAAGCAGGCCGAACGCTACACCGAACTCACCCACAAAATACAGGCCGCAGAAGCCCGCCTGCTATTCGCCCGCTGGCGCGAAGCCGCCGCTGCGGCGAAAGAAGCGCGCGCGGCGGCGGTGGCGGCCGAACAACAGGTCGCCGCCGCGCAAGCCGCAGTCACGGCGGCGCAATCCGAACAGGCAGGCGCGGCGCAGCAGCTGGCCGACGCGCGCGAAGAACTCGCCGACCGCCGCGATGATGCTAGCGCGCACGGACACCGCATGGCGGCGCTGGCTGAAAAGCTGGAGGCCGCCGAAACCCGGCTCACCGATCTGGGTCGCCAGCAAAAGCGGCTGGAGGAAGACCGCGAGGATGCCGACCGGCTGACCTCGGCTGCGGTTGAGGCATTGGCGCGGTTGACGCAGGACGTTGCCGCCAGCCGTGCCGCTGTCACCACCGCCGAAACCGCCCGCCCGGCGCTGGCCGAAAGGGCCGAGGATCGCGAACGCGCCCACCGCACCGCCGAACTCGCACTGGCGAAAGCCACCGCCGATCATGCCGGGGTCGAGGCCGAATGGCGGGTCGCGGAAGCGGCGGTCGAACAGGCCGAGGCGCGGCTCGCCCGGATCGAGGCAGAGGCCGCACGGATTGCCCGCGCCCGCGCTGATCTGGCGGCGAGCGGGGATGCCGACGCCGATGTGGTCGCCGCGCGCAAGGCAGCGGATGATGCGGCGGAGGAACTCGCAGGCTTGCGCGACAGGCTTACCGCCGATCAGGTGCGCAAGGCCGCATTGCAGACAGCGCGCGATAATGCGGCAAGTGCGCTCGCCGCCGCGCGCGCCGAACTCGCCGGGGTTGAGCGTGAACACACCGCGCTGACCCGTGATCGTGACGCGCGGGCCAAGCGTGAAGCGGGGCGGCAGGGGCTGGCGACCGCGCTTGACCGCGTGAGCGTTGCGCCGGGCTATGAACGCGCGCTCGCCGCGGTGTTGGGGCGCGATGGCAAATCGCCGCTGGGCGCGCCCTCCACCCCGCAGGATGGGCGGTTCTGGACGGGCGCCGATGCGCCCGCGCCGGTGGCGGACAGCCTGCTGGCACGGCTGTCCAACTGCCCGCCTGAACTCGCCGCGCGGCTTGCGCTGGTGCATTGCGCGGACGCCGATGATGGCCGCACGCTCGCCCCCGGCGAATGGCTCGTCACCCGCGCCGGGCACCTGCGCCGTTGGGACGGGTTTATCGCGCGCGGCGAAGGCGCGGCTGAGGCGGCGCAGCTGGAAGCCGCCAACCGCTTTGCCGAGCTCGAAGCCGCGCTGCCGCCTTTGCGCGCTGCTGCTGTCGCCGCTGAGGCCGAGGACAAGGCTGTGCGCGAAGAACTCGGCGCGTTGCAGGCGGCGCTGGTGGCGCAGGAACGCGGTATCGCGGGCGCAATCGAGGCAGAGCGGCAGGCATTGCGGCGGCTCGATCAGGCTGAGGCCGCCAAGGAACGGATCGCCGCGCGGCTGGCGGAACTGGCCGCCAGCGCGGGCGAGATCGAGGCGCAAATCGCCGCTGCCGCCGCTGAAGTTACCGCCGCACGGGCGCAGCGCGAACGCCTGCCCGCGCGCGATGCCGAACGCGCCTCGCTGGATGCCGCGCAGGCGCGCAACGAAGCTGCTCGCACCGCCGTGCAGGCCGCGCTGGCAGACCTCGCCGCGCAGGATCAGGCGCTGGCGGTGGCGCGCGAACGGCTGGCGGCGCAGCAGGCCGATCATGCCGGTTGGCAGGCGCGATCCAGCGATGCCGAGCGCCGCATGGCCGAAACGGGCCGTCGGCTGGCGGAAATCGCCGAAGATCGCGCCGTCCACGCGGCCAAACCCGCCGCGCTGATCGCCGAAATCGAGGCGGGCGAGGAGGCCCGCACCCGCCTTACCGCAGACCTCGCCGCCGCAGAAGCAGCCATGCGCACAGCCGAGGCGCAACAGCGCACCGCCGATGCCGCGCTTTCCGCGTGCACCGAAACGCTGGCGCAGGCACGCGAGGCCCGCGCCAGCTTGGCCGCGCGCGCCGAGAACGAGGAACTGCGCCGCGCCGAAATGGCGCGCATTTCGGGAGAGCGCTTCCAGTGCCCGCCGCCGTTGCTGTGTGAAAAGTTCGGATTTGATGAGTCCAACCTTGCCCCAGCCGCCGACGAATCGACCGAATTGGAACGCCTCACCGCCGCGCGCGAACGGATCGGGCCGGTGAACCTTGTGGCCGCAGATGAACTCGCACGGATCGAAGCCGAGCACGGCAACAGCGCGCACGAACAGGCCGAATTGGTCGAAGCCATCGCCCGGCTGCGCGGATCAATCGGCAGCCTCAACCGCGAAGGGCGCGAACGATTGCGCGCCGCGTTCGAGGAAGTGGACGGGCATTTCCGCGTGCTGTTCACCCGGCTGTTCGAAGGCGGGCAGGCGCATCTGGCCCTGATCGACAGTGATGATCCATTGGAGGCCGGGCTGGAAATCTACGCCCAGCCGCCGGGCAAGCGGTTGCAATCGCTCTCGCTATTGTCGGGCGGCGAACAGGCGCTGACCGCCACCGCGCTGATCTTTGCGCTGTTCCTTACCAACCCCGCGCCGATCTGTGTGCTGGATGAGGTCGACGCGCCGCTCGACGATGCCAATGTCGAACGGTTTTGCGATCTGCTCGATTCGATGGTGCACACCACCACCACGCGCTATCTGATCGTCACCCACAACGCGGTGACGATGAGCCGGATGCACCGGTTGTTCGGCGTGACAATGGCGGAACGCGGCATTTCACGGCTTGTGAGCGTGGATCTGGGCGAAGCCGCACTGCTGGCTGCGGAGTAACCCTAAGCCTCCAGCGCGGTCGCCAGCCTGGCTCGAATCGTTTTGAGCGCGGCGATAGTTTCGGCCATGTCGGGGCCGTCGCTTACCATCAGCCGCACACCGGGGGTCTCAACCGTTTCGGCGGCAATCCGGCGATCCCCGCTGCGACGATCCTGACCGCGCCGGTCGAGCGCGGATTTGGCAGCGCCGCGCAGCACCGCCTCGGCACCTTTCAAGGTGTAGCCTTCGTGGTTCACCAGCCGGTCGATGGTTTCCACCATCGCCACGTCGGCGGCCCGGTAATAGCGCCGCCCGCCGCTGCGTTTCAGAGGTTTGAGCAGCGGGAATTGCGCTTCCCAATAGCGCAGCACGTGCGGTTTGATGCCCAGCGCTTCGCTGACTTCACCGATGGTGCGGAGCGCGCCATCATCCTTGCCGTCATCGAATCCGGTCATCAAACCTCACCCTGATTGCTTACCCCTTGGTAATCTGTTCCTTGAGCAGCTGGCTCGCGCGGAACGTCATCACCCGGCGCGGGGTGATCGGCACTTCAACGCCCGTCTTGGGATTGCGGCCGATACGTTCGTTCTTGTCGCGCAGCACAAAGCTGCCGAAGCCCGAAATCTTGACGTTTTCACCTTTGGCCAAGGCATCGCTCATCTTGGTGAGGATGGCTTCCACCAATTCAAGCGATTCTGCCCGGCTGAACCCCATCTTGCGGTTGATGGTTTCTGCCAGATCAGCGCGGGTCAACGTGCCTACCGAACGCATCATGCGATTTCTCCCTAGCGGTGCGACCCCGTTAAAGACCGCCATTCTACAAAATTCCGGCGATTCCGCAATGCGATGCGATACGGAATGTTGAGTTTTCAGCAATTGTGTCAGCAAACGGGACACATACCCGCGTTCCGGTCACATCCGGATCAGGCTGGCACCCCAGGTAAAGCCGCCGCCCATCGCTTCGAGCATGACCAGATCGCCGGGCTTGATCCGCCCATCGCGCCGCGCTGTATCAAGCGCCAGCGGCACCGATGCGGCCGAGGTATTGGCGTGGCGATCCACGGTCACCACCACCTTGTCCGGCGAAATGCCAAGCTTTCTCGCGGTGGCGTCAAGGATCCGGGCATTGGCCTGATGCGGCACGACCCAATCGATTTCGTCCGACGAAATACCTGTTTCTTCAAGCACTTCTTTCAGAACACTGGAAAGATTGACAACCGCGTGGCGGAATACCTCAGGCCCGCGCATCCGCACATGGCCGACGGTCTGCGTAGTCGATGGCCCGCCATCGACATAGAGCAGATCATGGCACGCCCCGTCGGCATGGAGCCTTGTGCCGAGGATGCCGGGCGCATCACTGCCGCCCGCATCCGCGCCCGGCGCTTCGAGCACGACCGCGCCTGCCCCGTCGCCAAACAGCACGCAGGTGGTGCGGTCTTCCCAATCAAGAATGCGGCTGAATGTTTCCGCGCCGATCACCAGCGCGCGTTGGGCCATCCCGGTGCGCAGCAGCGAATCTGCGGTCGCCAGCGCGTAAAGAAAGCCCGAACATACCGCCGCGACATCGAACGCAATCCCGCCGCGGCAGCCCAGGGCCGCCTGGACCTTGGTTGCGGTGGCGGGGAAAGTGTTATCGGGGGTTGCCGTGGCAAGCACGATCAATCCGATCGAGGCAGCATCCACCCCCGCATCGGCCAGCGCCGCGCGCGCGGCAGCGGTCGCCAGCGTGGCGGTGGTCTCGTCTTTTTCCGCGATATGGCGCTGGCGGATTCCGGTGCGTTCGACGATCCATTCGTCCGAGGTATCAACCCGCTCGGCCAGTTCGGCATTGGTCACAATCCGGCGCGGCAGTGCCGAGCCCGTGCCTATAATACGCGAACCGTTCACGCGTCCGGCTCGCTGGATTTTGCGGCGTTTGAACGACCATTGCGGCTGAGCGCGCCTTCGCCCAAGGCGGCAAGATCATGCGCGATCCGTTCGGTCAGCTTGTTTTCAAGCAGCCGCGCCGTCACCGCGACAGCATTGGCGACCCCCTTGGCATTGGCGCTGCCGTGGCTTTTCACCACCACGCCGTTCAGGCCAAGGAACACCGCGCCATTGTGGTTATTGGGATCGAGGTGATGCCGCA
>Ga0180009_10003307_pt1 | contig 18408 bp, 21 predicted proteins | sample OS_PC_MetaG_FD_123537 | JGI IMG/M metagenome (GOLD analysis project Ga0180009, IMG submission 123537) | Groundwater microbial communities from the Aspo Hard Rock Laboratory (HRL) deep subsurface site, Sweden - OS_PC_MetaG | ecosystem: Environmental > Aquatic > Deep subsurface > Groundwater... | reverse complement strand
CTGGGTCAATTTACATACAACGCATCGAGGATCGATCATCATACATCACATGAAAAAACAATCCGGGTTCAGCGGCATTCCGACACCGACTCAAGAAGAAAGCAAATCGTTGATCTCTCTTTCAAACTCATCAAAAGCCCGGTTATACCCTTCAATGGACTCGCGCAGTTTGCTTCCAATCGGTTCCGCATCGCTGTTCAGCTCGCTGATCGTTTTGAATAACACCGCATTGAGTTCCGAATCCGCATTGAGCCGTTTGATTTCAAGGTAGAGTCTCTGAATTTCGTCTGCCGCATTATCGAAACCATCCATCTCCTGTTTTCTCGATGCCAGGTATGAATGCCTCTCATTCAATTCACGATTCAAAGACTGCTCCATTTCATTCCGCTTATCCACACTGCCTATGGCCGCCTCCTGGCGGGCGATATTCTCATTCTTTTCATCCACCTCAGCGGAAAGCTTCATCTTTTCGCCTTCCAATTCTTTGAGTTCCGCCGTGAGGGTTTCCCGATCTTGATCGTCTCCCAATTCGGTTCCGAGTTTCTCGATGGTCTCCGGGAGACGCCTTTTTTTGGATAACAGCTCTTCCTCCTGGCTTTTCATTGAATCCAATCGTTCGTTTGACGAGGATATCTCCGTCTTTATTCGCGCTATCTCTCCCTCGATCTCATCGATATAGTTTTCCAGGGTCTTTTCCACGTCATCCTGGATGGTTTCGAAGGTATCCGCATCAAACCCTTCAGGACGGATTCCCCCGATGACGTCTCGGGTGTTTCGCACGATGGCGATTTCTTCTTCAAGCGCCTGGAGTTCTTTCTGGACGGAATTGCTTGCTCCCCCGAGCTTTTCCTTTCGGAGTACGGCTTCATGCTGTTCGGTATGTATAGAAGCCAGGTGTTGGGCGGATGCTTTCACCGTCTCGGTGAGTTTGCCGATTTCTACCTTCATTTTCGGCAGATCTGAAAGTTTGGTCACCATATCCGCCTCTGTTTCCTTTAACCGTCCATACTCTGCCTGGGCTAAACGCCTATCGTACTCAAGGCTCGTAAGACTTTCCTTGGGTTCCCGAACCCGGCGTTGCATCTTCAGGATAGCGCTTTCCGTTTCACTGAGCCGTTTATGAGCCGCTGCAATCCTATCCTTGAGATAATCGATCTCTTTCGTTTCTTTGGGTATCTCAGATGAAAGGATATCCATTTCTTGTTTTACATTCAGCTGAAGCGCAACCTTTCCCACGAGTTGCTGCAGCCATTTTTCATTGAGGTCCGGTCCCCTGCTGGCATCTTTCATCATATCATTAATTCCCCTTAAATCCCGTTATTCCATGGATTCCACAAGCGCTGCGACGGCCCTGATCTTTTCCCCCATCATGAGGTGTACGGTCTCCAGTTCCACACGATCTTTATAAATCGCCAAAAGCGCTTCCCGCCCTTGGTTGTTCTTTTCCCGGGTCCTTTCATTTTCATCCTGGGCCCTTTTCCGTTCGGTCGCCGCCTCGTCGTACTCGGCAACCGCGTCTTCGAGATCATCGATCTCGTTCTTTACTTTTTCGTTGACGCCGGACAGTTCATCAAACTCGTCCTGTTTACGTTCCAACTCCTCCTCCAAGGCCTCCAATTTAGAACACAACGATCTAATGATCACTCGGATTTTTTCATTCACGTCCTTGACGGCATCCCGATCTTTCTTGAACGCCTTCAACTGTTCGAAGTCTTCAATCTGGTGCAGCAGATCTCCAACCGCCTCCTCCAGGCCTTTGATAACGGCTTCTCTTTCCGAAACAAGCATCTGGATGTCGCTTCGTCTGCCGATATGGTCCATGAAGGTCTTGTTTAATGCCATAAGGCGGGGTTCGATCTCTTCCCGATCCAAGGATGTCTTTGACAGTGCCTCTGATATCTCATCGGATATTTCCTGCTTCACCGCCTTCTGTTCTTTAAAACGCTTTGACAGGTTTTGCCGGTTTCCTTCCAACGTATTGATTTGGCTGGAAACCTCACGGCTCTCCCTTTCGGCTTCGGCAATGCGCTCGCTCAAGTCCTTATCTTCCGTTTTGAGTCGGGCCTGTTGTTTTTCTCTGATTAGAAATTCCTTGTGCAGATGAGAAGCCCCCTCTTCGATTTCCGCGCACCGCTTCCGGGTTTCAAAGATTTCATTCCGGTACGCTTTAATCTGCCTTTCGGTTACGGCATGTTCCGTATTGAGCGTCTTGAGCTGTTTTGTCTTCGTTTTGAGCTCGGCAAGGATAAAATCCAACTCTTCCGACAGGTTGGACAGGGTTCTCCTTCCGGACTTGCGTCGGTGGCGCAGCTCATGAAGACTCCCATAGTCGATATCTTCTATTATTCCAGACATATCACCGCCCTGCTATGTGTTTTTCCCAGTGCGCTTGAAACTGGGTAAGTTTCTCTTGCAATTGATCCTTCTCTCGAACGGCGATCTCAGCAATGGAAATGGATTTATCCAAACCTGCCTTTAATTCTGCAATCTCATTGTCAAGCGTTTCCCTGTTCCGGGTAACTTCCGACAACTGCTCTTCCATTGCAGCCTTCTGATCCAGTGCCGATCGGGCCGTCTTAACCGCCTCATCATTTTCGGTCCGGGCCGATTCAGCCGCCTTGACCGCCTCGTCCTTTTCGGTTTGGGCTGCTTGGGCTGTCTTGACCGCCTCGTCCTTTTCAGCCCGGGCCGCTTCAGCCTCCTTAACCGCCTCGTCCCTTTCAGCCCGGGCGGTTTCAGCCTTCTGAACCGCCTCATCCTTTTCGGCCCGGGCTGCCTGGACCGCCTCATCCTTTTCAGCCTGGGCTGCCTGGACCGCCTCATCCTTTTCAGCCTGGGCTGCTTCGGCTTCCCGGACTGCCTCGTCCTTTTCGGCTCGGGCCGCTTCGGCCGCCTCCTCAAACCCTTGGATCTGAGATTCAAGTTCTGCCTTTTCACTCTCCAGCTGACGAAGTCGATTGTCCAGCAGATCCAGCACCTGCACCTGCATTGCCTGAGATTCATTCAAGAGCGCTTCAACGGCCGGCTGTTTGGCCTGAAAATCGGTTTCCAGGCTATGCATCGCAGCGCGAATCTTTTTGAAGAGCTCCGCCTTTTCCCCTGTATTGTTACCGGTGTTTAATTCATTCATAGTGACCTCTTTTGTGGATCGGTTTTTTTAACCGCTCTTCCAATCAAAATACTTTAAGAACCGGGGTTCCTTTGCTTCCCAGGTACTGAAATACTTCCGGGCCTGATTTCCCACCATCATGGTTGAAGCTATATTGATGGAGGCGCTCAGCGGAATACCGATAAAGGGGAGGAGCTTATAGGCCCGCCCGGTCAGCCGGGGGGTGACTTTGGCCGCCACTTCCCCTGCGATATGGGTCAATCCCCTGTTTATGTATCTGGCCGCTGTCTCATCAACCATATCCCTCAAGGTGCTGGCGGCGATTTCTTTGAACATCTGACCGGCACCGGAAAATCCCAGAAGTGAAAGTGTTACCGCCCTGAGCTCTTCCGCATCGATGTGGGTCCCGTACGCCGCTGAAATTGCATAACAGAGTTCAATTTGGGTCCGGATCAGGTAACTGAGATCCATCGTGGTGCCGATGATGACCGTCCCCAGCGTACCGATACCCGGCAGTGCGGCCGGTGCCGCCGTAATGCCCCCAAAAGCGCCGGTTTTCAGGGCACTCCGTTTGATCAAGCGGCTGCTCACGTCGTATGATATATCCTGTTGCGGTCTGCCGTTGCCTGTCAGATAAAATTCCCGCATCATTTCATATACTTCTTCACGAATCACAGGCAAGGCATTTCCCGAAAAGCCCAATATTTTAACGAGCCAATCCGTTTTTCCGCTGTGCACACCCCGTCTTTTGGAAAGCGTGTGCTTACTCAGACTCCATGGCTTCTTCAGGTTCGATAGAATCATCCGCTTCCTCTGAAAACCAGTCCTTTACCTTAAGGAGCAATTCGGGGTTGCTTCTCTCAAGAATTTCATAGATGACGGCCGATGCAATAGCGCCCAAAATAACGCCTCCAATAATTCGTCGAATCACGGGACTGCCTCCTTTCTTTATTGCGCGCTTTATAGGCGTTAACCGTTATGGTTATGCGCTTATATGGCATCAGCGGCCGGATATAAACGGGCCTCCCTCTCTTGGATGCAGGTTTCGATGCGCTCGTCAACGCCTTCCAGTTTAGAAAAGAGTTTCACCATTTCATTGTCGGCAAAGAGTTCCATCTCCGGAGATCGCTTTCGGACCTCTGATGTTCTTTTACCGATCTTCCTGTGAATCTTGCCCTTCTTTTTTTTCAACTCGTGGATATCGTAAGTCAGGCTCACGCCCCGAAATGAAGACTTGAGGCTGTCGACCGTCCGCTCCAAACTATCGACAAAGATATCGCCCATGTGTTGGATATTGTATCTGAATCCCTCTCCCATGTTTTTCCTCCTTTCTCGATTAAGTTTTGATTTCAGGCTGTTTTCGTTTTCAAACCTTTTGCTTACTGGCTATCGAGGTGACGGTTTCATGCGATTCACGGGTCTGGTCTTTCTTGTTGGCGCTCTTCAGCTCGTCCCAGTACTCGTCCGGCATGTCTTTGCAGAGCTTCAATGCACCGTTGGCTCCCGCGTACAGGGGTTCTTCCACACACGTCACCCGGCCGTACCCCAGTTCCTGCTTCATGTAATCCTCGATCTGCTTTCGCAGCCCCACCATCTGGCTTCCCCCGCCGGCTAAGATAACGTTCCGTTTCAAACCCCGCTGAAATTCCGGGTCAAAGGAAGCAACCAGTTTTTTGACGCCCTCCACAATCTCGGGAACGATGGTCATGCATGCCGCCTTCAGCTCTTTGGTCACATCGTAGCTGACCGGTTTGCCCCGGACGGGAAGCTCGATGAACACTTTTTCATCCTGTTTGGAGATAAAGGCGTTTTCTTCCTTGAACCGCTTGATCATGGCCACCGTAAAGTCCACATCCTCGTACTTCTCTTTGATAAGATCGAGAAAGACCTTGTCGATGTGATCCCCGGCGTTCAAGGTGGTGATCTGGTCCTTTTCGGTGGGTATGGTCCCCGACATCCGGCACAGATCGACGGTACCGGCGCCGATATCGATGATGAGCGCGCTGTTAAAAAGATCCAGACCATAGGCAACGGCAAACGGCTCGGACACGATCATGGTATCATCGAGCACCCCGTCTGCCACATCGAGGAGATTCCGCTTGTTTTTTTTGCTGGCCAGAGCGGGCGCACCCAGCACACCCCTTATGGTCATGCCCTCCATATCCTCTTCTTCTTCCGTAGCAAGTCCCACCAGGTGTTTCAAAAGCTCTCTGGCCACCCTCTTCGCCTTTGCGTTCTCTTCCGGATCATTATCACCCACGTCGGTGTACTTGAGCTGGCCCTTATCAAAAGGTCTGTATAAATCAAGCGCCAGCCGGTACCTGATGGCTTCATCGCCAAAAACGATATCCTTTCCCACCATCTTCCTTGAGACGGCGTCCTTGGGATATCCCACATAGCTCGGAACAAATGTCCTCATTCCGTTGTCACAGGCGATGACGCTTCGCGACGTCCCGAGGTCTATCCCGATATTCAATACCTTTTTCGTTCTCACCATAATTCACCCCTTCCCATACGATTTTTTTATTTCTTTTCTATATCCCTGCCGTTGCACATTTACTCTTTCGTTTTCAGTGCTTTGGTCTCTTCAAGAATCCCCTTGAGCACAAATACTTTGTCTTCTCTCAATTTTCTCTTTCTCATCTGGGCGGCTCCCTCTTCAGTCACGCGAATCACACCGTGCTTTTCAATTTGGGCCAGCCGTTTTTCGATCTCTACGAGCTGTTTCGTCAGGCCTTCTATCTTCTCCCCGTGCTCCCTGTTGCTGAATATCGAACCCGTCTTGTCTCTGATAAACTCATAAGGCCAGCATACGGTCGCGGCAACCGGCGAGGTGATCTTTCGCACGCCGCCGAAGACCCGAATGCCGCTTCGTTTGAACATGCTGTATGATAAAAGACCCGCATATTCAACTGTTGCACAGGTATACTTCCCGGTCTCATGGAATGTATTCCAACCCACTGATAAGACTTTCATAGCTTAATCCCTCGGTTTAAAGTTGCTGTCATGGAAAACAGACCCCACAATGGCATCCCGCTAAATAGGACGCAGATTTTCGCTGATATATGCAGATAATAATCTCTTTTTATTAATCCAAAAAATCTGCGTCCAAAAAACGAAATTCCTATAACCATCGCGTTACCGTTTTCGCCCAAATAGGAAATCGAGCCCCCGGCGTTTACGGTGCTTTCTACCGAACTCCAGGAGTTCACTTTTATCCGATTCATTCGGCTCATTGTCGGACCACACACAAATGCTGGATACGATCTCTTCATCCAGGGCAATGTGAGCGCCTTCGCATTCAACCACATAGCACGGGTATTTCTGATGGAGCTTGACAACCGATCTGGGTCTGACCTGAAGATCGTCGAGATTATGCATCTGCCTGTCGTCTTTGGTGTTGATGTATGCCACCCGCGCCGTCTGACCGATCTCAAGGTCTTTGAGCGGGACAACCTGTTTATGGGCTGTACTGGCCTTGCTCCTGCAACATTCTCCTTTGGGGATGGGCATACCGTGCGGGCACTCTCCCGGGTGACCCAGTAACGTGCAGATGCCGTCCACCAGTTCGGCAGTCACCGTATGTTCGAATTCGCAGGCCGCCGTTTCAAAATCTCCGCCGAAGATGTCAAAGATCAATCGCTCCCCGATCCGATGGGCTCGAATAATTTTCCGCGCCTGGTCGGCTCCCCCTGCCGTCAGTTTGATCCGCTTCTCTTTCTCATCCAATTCCACCAACCCATCGGATGTCAGACTGTCTAATAACTCGGGATCATAGTCATCCTTTACCGCCCGCATAAAATCATCCAACGATTCGGATCCGGCTTCTTTCAGTTCCCATAATCGTTCCAGGTACTCCTCTTTATCTTTTCGCTTGTTTTTCATGAAATCGTCTCTCCTCACCGTTACCGAATGGTAATCAGTATCCAACGAAGGCTCCCGGATACCACAAGGGCGCTGATGCCGATAGCAACCATCATCATCAGGGTCCTCCGTGCGCCAAGCTCTTTACCCATGGCCATGACGGTGGCAAAGCAGGGGGCAAAGGTTGTGGTGATGACCACCGCCACGATACTCTGAATATAGTCCATCTCTCCGTTCCGAACGAGGTTGATCATGAATCCCGCACCTGCTTCGCGCCGGGCAAAGCAGAGAATAATGGCATCGGTCATGGCCAGCGGCAGGCCCAGAACCCCTTCAATCACCGGGCTCAATCCTCGTTTCACCGCATCCAGAATCCCCAATCGGTCGGCGGTAAACAGGGCGAGGGCGGCATAGACAAAAACGAGCAATGATTCTTTGAGAAACCAGTATAGCCGGTAGTAGGTTTTCTTTAAAACCGGCATCGGTCTCGGAAACCGTATGGCCGGCAATTCCTGAATAAAAGGGATCTTTTCCTCTCCTTTAAGGATCATATTCAGGCCCATGCCGGCGGCAACGCCGATGAAAGCGAGTACTGAAAAAGCGATGATAAAGGAACCGGCCCCCATCATTCCAAGAATGCTCATATTCAGGCCCAACTGCGCAGCGCAGGGAATGGAAAAGGCGATCAAGAAGACCACGATGTTTCTTTCCCTTTTCGAACGCAGGGTTCGGGTGGTTAATACGGCCATGGTCTTGCAGCCGAACCCCAACACCAGCGGTAAAATGGCATTGCCGCTCAACCCCAGCTTATTCAGCACTCTGTTCGTCATTACCGATAGATTCGGAATGTAACCGATATCTTCCAGTGTGTTAAATAGTAGAAAGAACACGCCCAAAATGGGTAACACCGTCAACAGGGCATTGGCCAGTCCCAACGACAGCACGCCGTATTCACCAATGCACAACTCGTGCCAGAAACCGGACGGGAAGACGCGGGTGATAAGGGTTTCCACCGGCGTCCAAAGCATCGCCGTCATCCATTCCGACAACACGTTGGCGACATTGACAACAAGATAAAACATGGCATAGATGACCATCAACAGTATCGGCAATCCGTAAACCGGATGCCGGCTCAAACCGGCAACCCGCTGGGAAAACTCCCTCGGCGCTATCTTCTGCTTTTTGATCACCTTCTCGGTGACATCATCAATCCACCGGTTCCGTTTGCCGATGATGAAGCGGTTGATATTACCCCGAAACCGCCCCCGGATCTCATCCGCCTCTTTCTGTATGGATTTAACCTTAAGATCCCCATATGTTTTGGCCAGTTGGCCCATGATGAAGGGATCTTTTCTTAGCATCAGAAGGGATGCCGTGTAATTGTAGGGAAAATCGTCGCGCAGTTCGGCACCCATTGTCAAAAGACCGTCATCAATGACATCGCCGTACCGAACCTTCACCATTGCCCGTCTCGCCTTTTCCAATAATCCTTTCAATTCCCTTGTGCCCTGTCCGTAAATCGCCATGGACTCCACCACCGGAACTCCCAGAAGGCGGGAGAGCCCCTCTGAATCGATCCATATCCCTTTTCGGGAGGTCTCGTCCAGGGCGTTTAAGGATATGATCATCGGTAAACTTAGAGTCAACAGATCGGCAGCCAGCGTCAACGACTGCTTCAGCCGGTTGGCGTCCATGCACTGGATAATCACATCCGGTCGATCGGAAAAGATCGCATCCCGCACGACCAGTTCCTCTTCCGAATGGACATACAGGCCGTGCAGACCGGGTGTATCAATGATTTCACAGATTTGATTCCCGATCCGGCATCGGGTTCGTTTCAACTGGATGGTGGTCAGCGGAGAGTTGGCCACCACGGTATATTCCCCGGTCAGGTTGTTGAATACCTGGCTCTTGCCTGAGTTCGGCAATCCAACAATCATGATCTTTCTGGCGGATTCTGAATCCATTGACTCTGTCATGGTTTTACGTTAGTAAAGCAATAGTCAATCATCAATATACAATATCCAATTTAACTTATGCCCTACAGCATCAGCAACGATTGCATCGGGTGCGGCGCCTGTGCCAAAAAGTGCCCTGAAAAGGCGATTGAAGGGGAAGTTAAAGTACGCTTTGATATCGACCCCTCTCTTTGCCGGGAATGCGGTGTCTGCTTTGAGACCTGCCGCCAGGGAGCGGTCGTCGACCCCGAAGGGAACGCTTCCCCTATAAAAGCCAAAAAACAAAAAAATGTAAAAGCTCATATCGATCCCGAACTCTGCGCAGGCTGCCAGACCTGCTTTTTAAATTGCCCCCAGGATACCATCCGGGTGATTAAAAGGGGCGTCTTTTCCAATCCCATCTGCCGGGTGGATACTGAAAACTGCGTGGGATGCGGGACCTGCACCCAGTTCTGCATCACCGGAGCGGTTGAATTATCCTGACATTTTCTCTTCGCTCCATACCTCATAATAATACCCGCAGCTTGAACAGTGATTGATGGTCTCTTCTGCCATGGCCATATAGATCCCCACCAGCAGCATGGGGATTCCGACCAGGGCCCCGATGAAAAACAAGCAGCAGAATACCCCTCCCAGCACCAGCCCGACTGCCCACCGCTTCGAATATTTTTTTCGACGGATCGGCTCCATCGGGCTTTTGCAGTGGCGGCACACCACCGAAGCATCCGTTTCTTCAGCCACGTTAGTAGTCCTCCGAATTTCGCTTCTTCTTGACTTTCAAGAATTTATTCACCCCGAAGGACAGCCCCACAGCCCCTCCGATAACACCGGCAACCTTGGTGATAACACCCGCGATAATCACTTCGGCAGCGGAAGCCGCCACGGCGATGGTGGCCACGCCCGCCAGAACACCCACCCCGCCGCCGATGAGTATCTTGCTGCCCACCTGAGCCACATCGGATAGACGCATGCGACCGTTGGAGCCCTCATAGAGTTCACGGTCGAATTCATCCGGCGCGGGGCGCATCTCTCGCTCCCGTGCCATGGTCATCCGTAAGGCCCTTTTCTTTTCTTCGTATTTTGTCGCTTCTTCCATGGTTTAACTCCCTTTCTTCAGGTACAAGGGCAACAGCACCTTGCGTTTACGCTTTGGGTTGCTCTTGGAATCAATTTTCTTGGATTGCCTGGCCACATTGACGCCGGCGCCGGCCGCACCGCCCCCGGCGGTTAACTTTGCCACCAGGGTGTGCCCGATGATGGAATGGCCGATGACGGCTTTCAAACCGATGGCAGGCACTGCCGCAATACCGACAGTGGTTGCCAACACGCCGACACCCGCCCCCAGGGCCGCCGTCTTTCCCACCTTTTTGCACATCTCGCGGTAATACGTTCGGCAGTTCTCATCGGTCACCTCTGTAATCTTTTTTTGATGCAACTTGCAAAAATCGAGGCTGTAGCCTCTGAACTGGCAAGTTTCGCATGTGAGTTTGATTTTCTTCATCTTCCTTTCTTCCTTCTTTGTTGTTGACCAAACTTCAAGTGTTCAGGTGTCGGGTTCAGGGTTCAGGGTTCAGAGTTCAGGGTTCAGGGTTCAGGCCTTACGATCCGAAACCATGCTGACACCTGACACCTGAAACCTGAAACCCGTAACCTTGAACCTTGAACCCTGAACCTTTTAACCTTTCTTCATGAGTGAAAATACAAATACGTCACATACACACTCGACACGGCCAGGAAAAGGAGCATCACGGGAACTCCGATCCGTGCAAACTCGTTAAAGGTCAGAGCGTCTCCGCCTGAACCGCCGAACCGGTTCTTTTCACCAAAATTCTCCAGGAGACTGGCGGCCACCGGGCCTGCGGTGGCCCCGAAAATGGTCGCCGACGATCCTGCCAAAACCCCCAGCGAAAGCGCCCACCACATGACATGGGCGGGCATCGCCAGGGTGAATCCCAAAGCAATGGGGAAAAACAGGGCGGTTGTGGGGCCTGCATTGAGAAAGCAGGTAATCAGCGCGGCGGACCACATCAAGATCAAACTGAGAAGCCAGGGTTTTCCAAAGGACAGGATCGCCAGTAATTCGGAGATGTACTGTATCAAACCGCAGGCCTCCAAACCGCCGACAACCACAAACAAACCCATGAAAAAAAGGATATCATTATATCCCATGAATTTTATGATTCGTTTACGGTCGATACCTGAAAACAAAAACAGCGACAATCCGCCCAGCAGGGCGATGATCGACGGATTGATGACCAATTTCTTGGCAAGAATAAACAAGAAAATCATATGGCAAAGGACAAATACGGCGCGGCGCATGGCCCTTCGCTGCTTCGGGTCAATCCGGGGGGGGGGCGGCCGCTTGATATCGGAAACGGCGATCCCTCCAAACCCCATGGTCCGCCTAAAATACATGAGCATCAACCCCAATAGAATCAAGCAAATCGGCATCATGAAAATGATAAATTCGTTAAATGAGATCCCGGCTTCGGTCGAGATCAGCATGTTCGGAAAATCCCCCACCATGGTCGAGGCGCCGCCCAGGTTGGATGAAATGACCTCACCGATGATAAACGGTTTGGGGTCAAAGCCGAGGTCGGCAGCCAGCCTCATGGTGATGGGCACGAAGATCAGAATCGTGGTCAGATTGTTGACCAGCAGCGAGAGAAAGTAGGTGATGAGGCAGAATACGACGAACATCCCGAAAAGGCTCTCTCCCGCACCCCTGCCGACCCGGTGCGCCACACGGGCAAAGAAACCGGATTCGCTCAGAACCGCCGAGATGATTCCCATCCCGATCAACAGGGAAATGGTATTGAATTTGACGGCAAACAGGGCATCCAAAGGGCCGTATCGTTTAAAGAAGATCCCCATCACCAGGACGGCTGCGCCGATCATGAGAACAATGGCGGTCCGATCCACGACATTCCGATAGAGCAGGTAGAACAGGATGACGGTCAGCTTGAGAAAAAACAAGATGATAATCACCCGTTTGGGGGTGGGAACAAATTGATTTTTCAACAAGCTTTTCCTTAACACCTGGATCTCCACCAGCGGTTTGAGGAAACGGACAAAGATATTTCGGTTGGCGCCGTTGCGTTCGACGGTTATTTTCAGTACCGTTCCGCTGCGTTTGGATCCGATGATCTGCCGAACCTTTTCGACAGACGAGACCAGCCGGCCGTCCAGACCGACAATCCGGTCGTCCGGTTTCAGACCGGCGCGGCCGGCCGGAGCGTTCAGGTCCACGCGCCTTACGATGATCGCAGCCCCCTGGCCGCCCGTCGGCACCTCCTCGATCCCCGCACCGATGGGGTTGATGGGCTGCTGATCGGAAAACGGTTTTCCATAGAAGTACATCTCGAGGGACTTTCCCCAAAAAGACCAGAAGATCAGAAAACCGATGAGTCCCAAAAAGAAGAGGACCGTGATGTCAAAACTCGCCGGGGACCGCAAGGAAACGGAGCCGATTCGGGGCCTTGCCTCTGTGGTTGCCGTCCCGAAGATCATCCCTTGCTTTCCGCCTCCATCGGTTTATAGCGCACCCATACCTGTTCCACGTCTCTCACCTTTTCAATAACCTCCTTTTTGATCCGGTTTGCGATTCGATGGCCGTCGCGTATCGTACACTGCGGATCGATAAGGATATCCAAATCGACCCATATCTTCTGGCCGATGTGTCGGGTTCTTACGCCCGAAACAGCACTGACATCCTCAACGCCTGCAACGAGGTCTTCGATCTCATCGCTGTACACGTCATTGACCGAATAATCCATCAGCGCTCTGACGGAATCCAGCATGATCTTGATGCTCACTTTGACGATAACGGCCACCACGAAAATGGCCGCAATGGGGTCCAAATGATGAAACCCCATGCTGCCGCCGATTACCCCCACGGCGACGGCAATGGATGAAAAGCAGTCCGCCCGGTTGGACCAGGCGCTGGCCAGAATGGTCTGGCTTTTGAGCTGGGTGCCGGCACAGCGCATGTAACGGAACATCATCTCATTGGTCCCGATGGAAATAATGGCCATGAGCAGGGCTGAAAAATGGGGCGGCGTCGTCGATGACGCCATCAAATGCTCAATGGAAACCGCAACCAGGGCAATGGCCCCCAGGGTGATGAAGAGGCTGATGCCGCCTGCCACCAGGAATTCCACCTTTCCGTACCCGTAATGGAACCGGGTGTCGGCCGGTTTGCTGCTGATCCGCTGGCTCAAAATGATGGCAAACGCCGTGATGATATTGGATGCGGAATGGAGCGCGTCTGCGATGCAGGCCTTGCTTCCGCTGGTTACTCCCACCACAAGTTTCAGTACGACCAGGGCCAGGTTGATCCAGATCCCCACCCAGGCCACACGCTCTCCGCATTGTTCGCATCGTTCAAAGCGCATAGAGTCCTGCTTTAAAAGTCTTCGTCGTCGGTTTCGTAAGCCCGTTTCTTCAGGGCGTTTTTCTTGCTGGCCGAATTCATCTTTGTGGCTTGCAGACGCCTTCTGAGCGCATCCTCCCGTGCCATGCCGACAAAGTGCCGGATCAGGTATCCGCCGACCCCCGCTATGGCGATAACGAATATCAGGCGGATATTGATCGCCTTTCCCCAGAAAATATACACCGGGACATGGTCAAAATTCTGCATCCCGAACAATACGCCGATTATTGTCAGGATAATGGTTGTCATGGTCTTGATCATGGCCTCATCTCACTCTCTTAGGTGTCTGTCATCAATCGTCGAAATTCAATCGCAAATGGTGCATTCGATTACACATCACGGATCAACGTTGACCGGGCCCATATATCTGCCCCGGCAGTGCGTTCCTTTGGGGAAGCGGCTGCCAAACCGGTTGGTTGATTCCTGCCGGATGATACATAAACGGCTGGGGCCCCATGCCCGGTTTCCACTCCTTTACGGGAAACATCTGGTTAAATGCCGCAGCCGCCACAGCCTGCGGGCTTTCCGGTTTCTCCCGATCATGGAGCATCACGATGACAATGATCAGCAGTACACTCAAAAAAACCGCGCCGACCATCATCCAGATGGTTCGGTCGCTCAAAGCCTCTTTGGCTGTTATGCGCATCGCTCCTCCCTTGCAGTGAAAGACGGCGTGACCAGCCGGACGTGCCCGCACCGGGTGCATTCCAGACACCGGATACATTCCGGAGAATCGACTTCCAAATAGATGTTGAGATCCACCGGGCAGGATGACCGGCAGGTGTCGCAACCATCGCAGTCGGGGTCTGCCTCCAGATGAATCATGCTGAACCGGTTAAACAGGGCCAACATGGCGCCCAGGGGGCAGGCGACTCGGCAAAAGGGCCGTTTGCTCACAACAAACCAGATCAAAAACCCTAAAAGAATCATCACCGACAGGATAAACATCATGCCCGGCCCGTTGGGCAGAACCGGCAGGCCGGAAGACGGGCTCACCGGATTCCACAGGGCCCAGGGGATACCGGCCGTCAGGGTTCCTGCCGGGCAGATTCGACAAAACCATGGATTGCCCGACATGTAGGGAATGACTCCCACCAGAACAACCAGCACCCCATACTTAACGTACCGCAACATGAAGGGTATTTTAAATTTTGTAGATTTAATCCTGTGCAACAGGTCCTGCAGAAAACCGAAGGGACACAGCCAGCCGCAGGCCATCCGTCCCACGGCAAGTCCCACGACACCCATGAAAGCCAGCACATAATACGGCAGCGTGTGGATGGTCAAAAAATGCTGGATACTGCCGATAGGACACGAAAACACCGCCGTGGGGCAGGCATAGCAGTTTAAAAACGGCACGCAGCACCCTTTTAATGCATTGGTGCTCACCGACCGGGTATAGAAAGAACCGATGTAGCTGTTGGCCAGCACCGCGCTCGATAATTGCGTCCATCGTCTGAAGGTTGAAAGAAGCATCCTCTTTATATCCGTCCCATTCGATCTTCAGTGTTTAGTGTTCAGTGTTTAGTGTTCAGGTGTCAGGAATTAAGATCCTAAACTGTGCTGAAACCTGACACCCGACACCTGAAACCTTCTTACGATTCGAAACTATGCTGACACCTGACACCTGAACACTGAAACCTCTTATCTAAAATTCCCAAAGCCCCCCGGGCCTGCGGGGGGCACTCACCCGGCTCCCGCAGCAAGGGCTACGTTCCCGAAATATCCCGGCCCACCCGGGCCGGCGGGCGGCACTCACCCGGCCCCCATAACGAGGCTCGCATTACCGGTCGGGGCGGGGTAAAAACTCATGATCCGGCCGTCCACCGGGCAATAGGGCGTTCCGGTGGCATCAAAATTCGGAAGGCCGACAGCACCGTCCACCGGGCAGACGTATTGCCCCGAAACCGCGGGAGCAGGCGCTGCCTGAAAAGGCACGGGGCCGGTGGCGGCCATCATCAGGTCCGATGCCCGCTGCATCTGGCCGGTCCAGCGGTCGAATCCGAAAACGGCCCAATATATCAGCGTGACGCCGATTGCCGCAGCGATCGCAAAACCGGAAAAGTAACCGACCCGCTTCATGTCCAGTCCCAAATACTCCTCAAACATTTAAAACCTCCATCCTTAAATCATCAATCGTCATTCGAAAATCGAAAATTCAAAATCGTCATTCCACAAGGGCTATCCTAGCCCGATACAGGCCGTTCAGAGTGTGGCCCCGTTTCGCCAGGTTTCCACAAATTCACCGCCTAAAATCCCCAGTATCATAAGGCCGATCAGTATTGCTGTAAAAATGAGCCTTCCTGTCATCGGTTAATTCCTTAACGCGCTTCGGATCATCCGGTTCACCTTACCGCAGCCTGGAGAGATGCCAGAACGCTGTTTATGGGTATGGCGAAACTGATTCCTGAATACTGATTGTTGGGCTTGTAGTAAGCCATGTTCACACCCACCGCCTCTCCCCTGACGTTAATCAGGGGACCGCCGTCGTTCCCTTCATTGATGGTGGCGTCGGTTTGAATCATATCCGGATATCTTACGCCGTCGATGGTCATCCCCCGCCGGTTGCTGCTCACAATCCCCATGGTCACGGACCGGGAGAATCCAAAGGGGCTTCCGATGGCGAAAACGATATCCCCCACTTCAACCAGATCGGAATTCCCTAGAACGATGGCCGGAAACGTTTCATTGGACCGAATTTTAAGAAGCGCCAGATCGGTCTGTGAATCCACACCCATTACATCCGCATCGTAGTGCCGCCTGCCACCTGAAAACAGGGATATGCGAACCTGTTTGGTCCTGCCCACGGTTTGAAAGGTGGTCAGCACATATCCTCTGGGATCGATAATGAAACCGGAACCCACAGGTCCTGAACTTCCCTGGTACGGGTTGAGCCGGGTCAGCCCCGAGGCTGCGGGCATCCCGTTGTTCAGCGGAGTGGTGACGGCCACCACCGCCGGCCTGACCAGGGAGACCACGTGGCTGATTCCTTCCTGAACCTGAACGGCGGTTTGCGGCGATACGCTAGCACCCCCTTGAGGAGCCGGCGGCTGATTCACAAGCGGAACCGGCCGGTTGGGTTGGGTGTTCCCTTGATAGGGGAGATGCCCCATGACACCGGCGTTGGTCCATATGGCCCCGACCACCAGGATCAGGAGGACCAGCAGGGGCCAGAAGTATCGCTTTACGGTGAAATTCTTGTTTTTCTTCATCTAAACACCATCAAAATCATCCAGAGACCGACCAGGCTCAACACAAAGGCAAACATAAACCGAAGCAGGCTGCTTTCGGCGCTGATGGATAGCCGGGACCCGATCTGGGCGCCGATCACCGTGACGACGGAAAGGCATATGGCCAGTTTGGGTTCGAAATGTCCCAAAAAGCTGTGCCCCAGGAAGCCCGCGAACCCGGTAACCGGGACCATCAACGAAGATGTTGCCACGGCTACCTTCATGGGAACATTGAGCAGCAGCACCATGATCGGCACTTTCAGCCATCCGCCGGCCAGCCCCAGCAGCCCGCCCACAAACCCCACCATGAAGGTCAGGGGCATGATCATGGCCATGTCCATCCGGACTGTTTGCCCCCTGAATTCATGCTCCCACTGCCAGGGGCTGATCCGCCATGTGGATCCGACCCCCTGCAGCTGGGCCTGGTCCTGCATCATGGAATAGCTGGCCAGAAACAACACACAGGCGAACAGGACGCACAACAGGCTGGCGTTAAAATGATCCGACAGCATGCCACCCGTAAAGGCGCCGATCATGGTTGGGAATTCAAGCACCATGGCCAGCTTCAGGTCCACCAGGCCGGATTTGAAGAATATGTAGAGCGCCGATATTTGGGCAAAGGTTAACATGACCAGGCTCGTGGTGGCTGCCGTATGAAAACCGATACCGCAGGAGATCAATATAGGGACATACATAAACCCTCCCCCCACCCCGATCATGGTAAAAACAATAGAGATCACCAGGGTTATGAGGGCGAGTTTGATGATAATGTTCGTAATAAAGTCCGCCCTCGGCTCGGGAGTGCCGGGTGGCGCCGGTACCGGCCTCACGTTGGCCACGGTGGTCGGCCCCTTGGCCACCTTGTCGTTGGTCATGATGTGGCATTTGTCACAAGCCCCCACCATGGGATGCGTCATGACCGCCTGGGTGCTGACCGGGCTCTTTTGGGTGATGGTGTGGCATTGGGTGCAATCCGAAAATTTCTGATGGACGGCGTCCTGGGGCATCGGTTTGTTCAGGTTGACGGCCTCTTTGTTCTTCACCGGAACCTGAGCGGCCGCCCGGATCGCACCGGTCACACGGGTGAAAAAATGTTTGGCCCGGTTGATGGGAATGGCAAATCCGATGCCCGTGTAGGTCCCCTCCGGTGCGTAAATGGCGGTTCCCACCCCCACGACCCTGCCGAAGATATCGATGAGAGGCCCGCCGCTGTTGCCCTGATTGATCACCGCATCGGTCTGGATCATCCCTTTATAGGAGGCTCCGCCGATCATCAGATCCCTGTGCAGATCGCTCACGATCCCGAGGGTGGCGCTGTGCTCGAAACCGAAGGGGCTGCCCACGGCAATGACCCAGTCGCCGGCTTCGATCCGATCCGAATCTCCCAGGGCGGCAGGCACGAACCGTTCGTTGCCGTCGATCTTGAGTACCGCCATGTCCTGAGACGTGTCGGAATGGACCATCCTCGCAGCAAACGCATGGTTGCGGGAACGCCAGAGGTTGACGGAAATCGATTCGGCATCCGCCACCACATGATGGTTGGTTAGAATATAACCCCGCTCATCCACAATAATCCCCGATCCGATGCTCTCATACCACATCACACCGGCGCCCGCGTCGCCGGCAAGCTGCTTCTTTTTCTTCGCCTTCACACAGACCACCGACGGCCGCACCTTGGCCACTGCATGGGATACGTTCTCCTGGAGGTTCATCAGGGGATCGCCGGTTACGGCGCCAAGCGCCGTCCCTCCCCACAGAGAACCGATCATGAAAATGAGGCTGACGATTATGATTGTAACGACACGCATAAAGTTT
>Ga0180009_10003305_pt1 | contig 18428 bp, 10 predicted proteins | sample OS_PC_MetaG_FD_123537 | JGI IMG/M metagenome (GOLD analysis project Ga0180009, IMG submission 123537) | Groundwater microbial communities from the Aspo Hard Rock Laboratory (HRL) deep subsurface site, Sweden - OS_PC_MetaG | ecosystem: Environmental > Aquatic > Deep subsurface > Groundwater... | reverse complement strand
AGCTGCGATGCAGAAAGGAAATATCTACGCAGTACAGTTTCACCCTGAAGTAGATCACACAGAAAATGGCCGAAAGATATTAGAGAACTTTGTAGATATATGCGGTGCAAAAAAGGATTGGGATCCAACAAAGGATTATGATAGAATAATTGCGGAAGCAAGTAAGAAAATAAAAGGAAAAATTGGTATTGGAGGGATAAGCGGTGGAGTTGATTCATCAGTAGTTTCTGTCTTAATAAATAAATTGGCTGGAAAGAATTATCATCCGATATTCGTCGATAATTGTTTGCTGAGAAAAGATGAGGCAAAACAAGTTATGGAATCTCTTAAACCATTTAACCTTGATGTTCACTACATCGATGCAGGCGAGCGGTTCCTCTCAAAACTAAAAGGTGTAGTTGATCCTGATGAGAAGAGAAGGATAATAGGTCACGAGTTCATAAATGTCTTTAGCGAGATTGCAAAGAATATAGGTGGAGTGAAATATCTAGTCCAAGGAACGTTATACCCTGATGTGATTGAAAGTGTTCCAGTATATGGATCTTCATCAAAGATTAAGAGACATCACAACGTTGGAGGATTGCCAGAGAACATGGAATTAGAACTTGTTGAGCCTTTTAGGAATATGTTCAAGGATGAGGTGAGAAGACTTGCTGAAAGCAAGCTTGGCATGCCAAAAGAAATAGTGTGGAGACACCCATTTCCAGGACCTGGGCTTGCAGTACGAATAATAGGAGAAGTAACACCTGAAAAACTATCAATTCTTAGAGAAGCAGACGCCATATTCATAGAAGAACTGAAGAATAGAAATATTTATTATGATGTCAGCCAAGCATTTGCAGTGCTTACAGATTCACAGTCAGTCGGTGTGATGGGTGATGAAGGAACATACGAGGGAATAATTGGTCTTCGCGCTGTAACAACAAATGATTTCATGACATCAGACTGGTACAACTTTAAGAAGAAAGATTTGACTGCAATTGCAAACAGGATAATAAACAATGTAAAAGGCGTTAATAGGGTGGTTTATGATATCAGCCAAAAACCTCCTGCAACGATAGAATGGGAATAAGGAAAGAATGAAAAATGCATAAAATAGAATTACCAAAAGACAAATTCTTTGAAAAAGTATCCGCGCAAGGCTTTGCCTTGACATTTGATGATGTAAGATTAAAGACCGGATATTCATCAGTGATGCCTGATGATGTCTCGCTAGAATCAAAGTTTTCAAGAAACATTCCTTTAAAGATACCAATAGTAAGCGCTGCAATGGACACTGTTACTGAGCACAAGCTGGCAATTGAAATAGCAAAGCTAGGAGGACTTGGAATAATACATAAGAACCTAACGCCTGAAGAACAATCGTTTGAAGTTTCAAAAGTAAAATTCTACCTTAACGGTTTGATAAACAAGCCAAAGTTTGTTCATGAAGATGACACTGTTGAAAGCATCATTAACAGAATTAAAGACAAAAAGTACAAATTTCGTTCATTTCTTGTGCTTAATAATGATAAAAAACTAGTTGGTTTGCTTACAGGTAATGACTTTGAATTCTGCGATAACTATAATCTCAAAGCAAGTGAGATAATGACTACAGAACTGATAACTGCAAAGGTAGGAACCACACTTGATGAAGCATATGAAATAATGAAGAAAGAGAAGAAGAAAATGTTGCCTTTGGTAAATAATGAAGGTAGGCTTTGTGGCCTCTACGTATTCTCTGATTTGAAAAGAATAAAGTCAGGAACCTCTCCAATGTACAACGTTGATAAGAATGGGCAACTCAGAGTTGGTGCAGCAGTAGGAGTTGGTGATGACGCATTTGCAAGGCTTGAAAAACTTGTTAGTCAAGGAGTGGATGTTGTAGTAATAGACACAGCACACGGAGATTCAAAATTAGTTATTGAAACATTAAAAGAGATTAAGAAACAATACAGTTCCATTGATGTTGTGGTTGGAAATATATCTGAGTCTGAATCTGCAAAGAGATTAATAGATGCTGGTGCTGATGGAATAAAAATTGGACAAGGACCAGGCTCAATATGTACAACCAGAATCATTGCAGGCATAGGTTCACCGCAAGTAACAGCTGTTTATAATTGTTCTAAAATAGCAGATAAAACAGGTGTTCCTGATTGTGCTGATGGAGGAATAAGATACCCTGGAGATGTACCAATAGCTATAGGTGCAGGTGCACACTCAGTCATGATGGGTGGAGTAATAGCAGGAACAGACGAGTCGCCAGGAGAAACAATTTTTTTTAAGGGGCGGCAGTGGAAGGAATACAGAGGAATGGGTTCGCTTGGAGCAATGGAAAAAAACAAAGGATCAAGAGAACGATACAATCAAAAGGAAACTGGCAAAAGCGAATTAATACCTGAAGGAGTTGAAGGACTGGTTCCTTACAAAGGAAAACTAAGTGATGTGATATTTAACTTTGTAGGTGGGCTAAAGAGAGGAATGGGATACGTTGGAGCAAGAAGCATTGATGAATTAAGAGAAAAAGCAGACTTTCACATGATAACAGCATCAGGTCAAAAAGAATCACATCCACATGATTTAGAAGTAATAAAAGAAGCGCCAAACTATGCGCCACCAACAAAGCGAGAGGAATAAAAATGAGCCTTAAAAAACTAACAAAAGATGTAAAGACAATAGCAATCGTTTGCAACCAATGGGGAGACACCGGCAAAGGAAAATTCTCAGATTATTTTGCATCAGAATGGGCTGATGTTATCGCCAGAGGAACAGGTGGAAATAATGCAGGACATACAGTAGTTGTCAATGGCAAAGAAAGAATATTTCATCTTCTTCCAGCAGGAATAGTATATGATGGAGCAGGAAAAATAAACATTCTTGGAAATGGAATGGTCATAGACCTTGAAGCACTTGTAAAAGAGATAGCTCAACTCAAAGGAGATAATATGACTTGCGATAATCTGATGATAAGCGAAGATGCACACGTCATAATGCCCTACCACGTCAAAAGAGACTTAAACGTAAACGCATCGCTTAAAAGCGGCGGCATAGGATCAACTGGAAGAGGCATAGGTCCAACATATGCAGACAAGATAGCAAGAAGAGGCATAATGATAAAAGACTTGTTCTCAGAAGATGTACTGTTTAAAAAGGTGAAAAAAGCAATAGACTTCTACCAAGACGCGCCTGTATCAATCTCAGATGTGATTGAAGAATTAAAGCCGTTAGCTAAACAAATAAAGCCTCATGTTAGAGATACAATCAAAGAGATGCACGGATTCTTAAAACAAGGCAAAAAAGTGTTGCTAGAAGGCGCACAAGGATTATTGCTGAGCATAGAATATGGAACTTATCCTTATGTCACATCATCAGACTGCTCAATAAACGGGACAGCTGCAGGCGTAGGGATATCAGCAGGCGCAGTCGACTTAACACTAGGAGTTGTTAAGTTTCCATACATGACAAGAGTTGGCGGAGGACCATTCCCAACAGAACTTGGAGGGCCTGACTCAGAGAGATACTGTTCAGAAGGACTCGCCCACAACTTAGAATTCGAGCTCAAATAATATGAGATACCATATGAAGAACACAATGGAAAGCTAGTATATGATCATCATGACAAGAGAATCTTTGAGCTAATCAACTGCAACCTGTCATTCTATAAAGGAATAGGCGTTCGACTTGCAGGCTATGAATACGGTGCAACAACCGGCAGGCTCAGACGAACAGGGTGGACAGACCTAGTAGCATTAAAATACGCGGTGAACATAAACGGACCAAACCTGATACTAACAAAGCCAGACGTCTTTACAGGTGCAAGAGAGTTCAAGCTAGGAATAGAATATGAAGGTTTAGAAGAATTCACAAGAGACTCTCAAAAACTATACAAGACAAAAGTTAATTACAAAAAATTCGAAGGATTTGATCAAAACATCGCAGGCATTCAGCAATACTACAAGCTACCAGACAGCCTAAGAGACGCAATTGCGTACATGGAAGAGTTCACAGGTGGAAATGTAAGACTAATATCAACCGGACCAGAAGCGAAAAACACAATTGTAAAGTAAAATGACTCGAGGAATAAACCCAATATACTCTGGCAAGAGAAAAGACTTCAACTGGGCAGGGTTTGGTTCAGGGAAAGGAACAAACATCCGTGAATGTGCAAAATTGATGAAGCCATCATTAATATTCTCAGACAGACCTGAGGCGGAGTTGTTAACTCTAGAAGAATTAGCAGGAGTGCCAAAAATTGTTCTTGACGGGTTTAAAGCATGTGGCAGCTGGAAGAAAGCTGTTGGAAAGCCAGAGGTAGAAAAAGAATACAAAAAGAAAAGCTTTGACTACAACTTCCAAATACTACAAGTTTTTAAAGAATTCGAAGACACTGAAGGGATATCAATAGACTTAATAGTTCTTGGCGGATACATGAGGCTTCTTGGAAGCCCAATACTAAACGCCTACAAAGACAAGATAATAAACGTCCACCCAGCAGACCTGTCAATATTAAGCGAAAAGCACAAGAGATTATACATCGGTGAGGATGCAGTAAAAGACGCGATATTAGCAGGTAAAAATAACACGCGGTCATCTGTAATAATCGTTGATGAAAAAACTGACCACGGAGAAATACTCGTACAAGGACCAAGCCTTGAAAACTATCGCTTTCTTCATAAACCAATGACTCTTGAACAGTACTCTTTAGAGCATCAACAAGCGCAAAAAGAAGTTAGTGACTGGCCAGCATTGACAACTGCGTTGGATATGATAGCAGATTCAAGGCTTGCTTTAGGAAAAAACAAATATTTTTTCAATGAGTGGAGACGAGTGTATCTGGATGGAAAACCTTTAGGATATCAAGGATACCAATTATTGGAGGATGAAAAATGAGCGGATTAGAAGCGTTAGCAGAAATGGAGTACCCTGGAAGGGTTATAATAATAGGAAAAAGCACTGAAAACCACGACGTAGTATTATACGCGGTTACTGGCAGAAGCACATCAAGTCAGGAAAGAACGATTAAAATGGATGAAGGTATGGAAAGATTTGAAGTACAACCTTTTAAGGAAGCTAAGATAACAGATGAACAACGAGCACTCTTAGAATACCCTGCAATCATGGTTAAGAATTTTCGTTCAGGAATAGTTGTTAGCAACGGAAAACAAACAACAGACTTTGTGAAGAGAAAACACAATAAGAAGTTTTTATTCTTTGGGCAGAATAATGCAGTCCAAGTGTTAGAACGTGCTCTTAAGAACTGGAGCTATGAACCTGATGAGCCAAACTACACTCCAAGAATAAGCGGTTGCATACTGCCAGGAAGTGCTGCACTATCAATAATAAAACGTTCATGGGATATGAAGCCAGAAAAACACTATTTTGAAGTTCCGCTTGTAAATGGTAAGGGAAAAATGATTGCAACCTATACAGGTGTAAATGTTAATCCTCTACCTTCATTTCAAGGAGAGCCAATAAATGTTAACATCCAATGGTTTACAGCCCGTGACGCTGTTGAAGCAATGTATGAAGCACTAGCTCCAAAAGAAGGAAAACCAGACTTTAGAGTTGCAGTTGCAGGAATATATATAAATAGGAACCAGAAATTCTACGATGTGAATGCTCATGTCAAAAACAGACATGAAGTTAGGAGGAAGTAAAATTGGAACGAGGAACTGATATCACAAATTTTAAACGAGTTTATCGCGAAAGAAACGTTGGAGATTTTCCATTAAATCTAACTTTAAGATTAAGAAAACAAGATGACAAAAAATATGGTGAAAATCCATCGCAACACTGCGCAGTCTACAAGATTGATGAAATAAACAATGAGTATGCTGGTGTTTTGCCACGTATGTTAATCATTAATTATGCTCGAACAGATGATGAAGGCAAAGGCGGATTATCACTGACAAACGAGATGGACATAGCAAGAGCAATGGATGTCTTAAAATTCTTTGATGAACCAGCAGTTGTATTAATGAAACATAACATTGTTTCTGGCTTTGCAAAACAAGTAGATTCAAATCAAACATTAGCAGACCTTTTTAGACTGGCAAGAGTTGCTGATTTAAGAAGCAATTTTGGCGGAACAGCAGTATTTAACAGACACCTAGATATGAAAACTGCAGAGGCGTTATATGAACTAAAAGGTAAAAACCCTTTCTTTGTTGATGTATTAGCAGCAATTAATTATAATGAATTAGTTTTAGATTATGTGCAGTCTCAATCAAAGAGTGTTCGAATAGCACAGATATCATCACCATATGCAATTCCAAAATTTACTGGAGACAGCACTTATAACTTGTTGTCATTTAAAGAGATGCCAACAGGAAGAGTTGGTGTTCAAGACTTGTACCTAACTTCGATTAAGAGCAGTGAGGATCTTATCATGCGTCCAATGGTTGTGGATAAGAAAGGAGAGCATTACATCAGAAGAGGAGCTGATAAAAGAGAGCTTGATGATCTCTTGACTTCATTGTACATAAACGTTGCAGGCGCAAGGAGCAACGGAGTTGTCTTTGTAAAAAATGGGGTGTCTGTTGCAATCGGCTCAGGACAAGTTGAGAGAGTTGGGGCAATTGAGCAAGCAATAGTCAAGGGAGTGCAAAAATACATGGATAAGAAAGGTTTTAAATATGATTCATTGAAAGGAATTGGTGATAACGATCTATTTATGCGTGAAGCGTTCGAAGGAGCTGTCTGCTCATCAGATGCATTTTTTCCATTTGCCGACTCCATAGAACTGCTTGCAAGAGCTGGTGTTACTGCAGTTGTACAACCATATGGCTCGGTAAACGACGGAGCTGTAATTGATGCAGCAAATAATTACCTGATAGCAATGCCTGCAACGCTTGAGCGAGCTTTTGGACACTTCTAGAATATTTTTTTCTTTTTAGAAACTTTTTTATAGTAGTTTTGATATGGTATTTAGTGAGGAGAGTGTTTTTTTTTATGAAAAAGTTTTTGTTTGAGTTGTTAGTCATCTTTGTTTTGTTGTTATCTTTAGGTCTGGAGTTGCCTTCTCAAAGTGTTGATAATTCTTCTTTGGTTGGTTCTGCTTCTCATTTCGAGCCAATGAATGATTCTTTTGACGCCGTTCAAAGCAGAGCAACGAGCACAGATGATTTGAGTCGTTTAAAAGAAGATTATGTAAACTATTTCTCAATTACAGAACGTGTAGATCTTCCTGATAAGTTTAAGATGGTTTATCCTTTTGCAAATGTGTCAGACGTAGAACGACTAAAATATGAGGGTTACATTGTGAAGTTTAAGAAAGACCCTGTTATTGAATACAAAACTAATCTTGAAAACCTGTTGGTACAGCAAAAATATGTGGGCAAGGCTGTTTCTGTATTTAGTGTGCAAGAAATAAATCAGATAGATTCACAAGTAAGGTCTTACAGGGCAGCAATAGATGCAGAGCATGAAGCTGCAAAAACGGACATTAAAAATAGATTAAATGCCCCTTTCATAACTGACAAAATCAAGGGGGAATACAAAAATACTTTCAACGGCATTGCTCTTGACATTTCTGATCAGGAAGCTGAAAAACTTAAAACATCGCCATACGTGCAGGAAGTCTATCCTAATTATGAGGTGAAAGCACTGCTTATGGATTCTGTGCCGCTGATAGGCGCGACAGACGTGTGGAAGTTGAACGCGAGCGGCCAGCCATGTATAACATATGGCGGCTCTGGCGAGTGCCTTACAGGAAAAAATGTTACAATAGCAATAATTGACACGGGAGTTGACTACACACATACTGATCTGGGTGGATGTTTTGGTACAGGCTGCAAAGTAGCAGGCGGCTACGACTTTGTCAACAATGACAATGATCCAATGGACGACCATGGACATGGAACACATGTCGCAGCAACAGCAGCAGGCAATGGAACATTAAAAGGCGTCGCACCAGATGCAACAATCTACGCATACAAAGTTCTTAGTGCAAGTGGAAGTGGTGATTCCAGCGGTATTATTGCCGCTATAGAGCGTTCTGTTGACCCTAACAATGATAGTGATTTCTCAGATCACCTTGATATAATTTCCATGAGCTTAGGAGGGCCTGGAACGCCTGATGATCCTATGAGTACTGCAGTTGATAATGCAGTCAATAATGGCGTTGTTGCTGTTATTGCAGCTGGAAATTCTGGTCCTTCTCAACAAACAATTGGGAGTCCTGGAACAGCGAGAAAAGCAATAACTGTTGGTGCAACGGATAAGTATGATAATATAATATATTTTAGTTCGCGTGGACCGGTTGTTTGGAACAATAGTTTTTTGATAAAGCCAGATGTTGTGGCTCCCGGCGTAGGTATTTGTGCAGCAGAATATGATAACTGGTTAAGTGAGCGTAGGTGCTTAGATGATAATCATATTGCAATCTCTGGAACTTCTATGGCAACTCCGCATGTTGCCGGTGTTGCCGCTTTGATAAGACAGGCTCATCCGGACTGGGTTCCTGATGAGATAAAAGCAATTTTAAAAAATTCTGCAAAAGACCTGAGTTATGAAATTTTTGCACAGGGTTATGGAAGAGTAAACGCAACTAAGATTGTGACTGCTCAAAATGCACCACCTATAGCAGAAGTCAAAACTTCCGGTTTGTTTAACAAGTCAATCGACATAATTGGAACTGCGAATGGAAGAGCATTTGAGTATTTTGAGGTTTATTATGGTGTTGCTACTTCAAACAATTGGAATATGATTTGCAATGGAATCATTCAGGTAAATGATGGGGTATTATGTTCACAGTTTGATGTAAATAGGGTGGTTGATGGTGAATATCAGTTTAGGTTGGTTGTCTATGGGACAGATGGGCAGAAAACTGAGGATAGAATCATATTCAAAATAGAATTTAACAAAATAAGAAAACCACAAGACAAAGATGTATATCGACTAGGTGATATTATTGCGTTCAACGGAACAATTTCAGGAAACAACTTAATTAATTACTCTGTTGAGTTCAAACCAAGAGATGGAAACCAATGGATGAGCAATGGTATTGTGTTGGTTAACGGGGGCACCAATTATATCTTTGACAACATCTTCGCTTTTTGGAATACAAACGGTCTTGATGAAGGAATATATGATCTGAGAATAAAAATTAATTATGCGCATGGAGTTGCTGAAAAATATATTAATAATGTTTATTTAGACTCAACGATAAAAATTGGGTGGCCTGTAACTTTATCACCTTACTATAATAGCCATTTTTCTTTATATGCAACTGTTTCAGACTTGAATGGTGATGGAACAAAGGAGGTCGTTGCGATAGCAGCGACAGACAGAATTGATAATAGCTGTACGGATCGGTGTAACCCCCATTTAATTACATCCGTCTATGTGTTTGACTCTAACGGAAATTTGCTTTCCGGATGGCCAAAAAATCTTCCTTATCATGGCTATTCCATATCAGAACCAGCAATTGCTGATTTGGATAATGACGGAAAAAACGAGATAATAATTGTAGGAAATCCAAATTTTGATGATCCGAACTGGCCTGATTCATTTGTTCAGATATTTCGTAGTGACGGAACCCAATTCAGTGGCTGGCCACGTTATATAAAATCTACAAGCCATTCGTACGGTATAACACTATCTGTTGGTGATGTAGATAACAATGGTAATCTAGAAATTGTTGTTGGCTCTGGCGGGACGTTTGGTAGCTCACAACATTGTAGTTCAAATGCAGAATGTGGCTATAATGGCCAATGTATGAATACGCGTTGCGTCTATCTTTATTCTGACATAAATGTATTTAACAGCGATGGGTCTTATTTAAATGGATGGCCTGTTTTCCTACCAGACTTTTTTAAACCGTACAGTACCCCCGTCATAGTTAACTTAGATAATAATCCTGACAAGGAAATTGTTGTATGTTCTATTCATGCTTTTCAACCCAATACTTATGGTAGTCGTGTCTATGCCTTCAAACATAATGGCACTCTTATTTCTGGATTTCCGTATTCTAATACGTTTAGATGGTGCTTTACAAACGCTGCCGGTGACATAAATAATGATGGCCTTGCTGAGATAATCACACAATTTGGAATAATAAATAGCACTGGAGACCTGTTGCAATGGAACAATCCTAGTGTTAATATGTACTCTGTTGCTGTTGGAAACGTTAATAATGACCCATACTTAGAAATAGCCTACGGCGATGTTTCCGGAGAAGCGTTTTTAGTGGACTACAATGGAAATAACTTAATTGGATGGCCTCTGAAAAAGACGTACTTATTTGCAGACGGAACGCCTCTGATTGCTGACATTATTGATGATGAAAAAAAAGAGATTATAGTTCCGTGGTGGTCTTACAATGCAAATATCGAGACAGGCTTGCATGTGTATAATTTGAACGGTACTTATGCTAGAGGATTTCCTAAGCTTGTTGGAATAACTTCTATAACTTCCTCTATTGCTGACGATATTGATAATGACGGGTACCTGGAACTTATTGGTTCCTCACGCCAGGATACAATTGCAAAAGAACAAAAAATATTTGTTTGGGACTTAGACAAACAAAATAACAACAGAATTGATTGGCCTATGTTCCAGCATGACACGCAACATACAGGTTTCTATACAAACAATATTATTGACATCATAAACCCTGTGGTTGCATCCTCTTCATCAGTTTCTGGTAGTATTGTGACGTTGACAGCTACTGCTACTGACAATGTTGGGGTGAGTGAAGTGAAGATTTACACTGCGAGGGGCTATCCTCAGGGTCATGATCCTTACGTGCTTGTTAAGACTTGCACATCATCACCTTGCTTGTATACTTCGGGCTATAATAATGGTAATTATGTTTATTACTCAGCAGCCAGGGATGCTGCTGGTAATTCTGCTAATTCAGTGGAGATGGTCTTTAGAGTCAATTCAAAGTTGCCATCACTGGTGTAAGTCTTTTGAGTTTTGCAAGTGTTGAATTTGAGCATTGTTGCTCTAAAGACTTGTTGCTTTGTCAATGACATTTGCAAATAATCATGGCATTGCTATGCCTGCTACTAAGGAGAGGGCTTTTGGACACTTCTAGAATATTTTTTTTTTTTAGAAACTTTTTTATAATAGTCTTGATATGGTATTTAGTGAGGAGAGTGTTTTTTTTTATGAAAAAGTTTTTGTTTGAGTTGTTAGTCATCTTTGTTTTGTTGTTATCTTTAGGTCTGGAGATGCCTTCTCAAAGTGTTGATAATTCCTCTTTGGTTGGTTCTGCTTCTAAATCTGGGCCAATAGATGATTCTGGGTTTGGTTTTGTTGAGAATGTTGTCGCGTCAAAGACTTTTAATGGTCAAAAAGTTTCTTTAGAGTCGTTCACTATTCCTTCTGATGATGGATTAGTGGTTTACACTGTTAATAGAGAGTTTACTTCTACACAAGAGTTTAATCTTGAAATTTCTGTGCCTGTTAATGCTTTGAGTGTTAGTGGTGGTTTAGAGCTTTTGTCAGAGCCAGCGCTTGTAAGGATTATATTAACGGATGTGGATGGTGGAGAGTATCTTGTTTATGAGTCTTACACTCCTTTAGACTCGGCTGCTGATCAGCGAGTAGTGTTTAATAATATTTGTGAGGAGAGTTGTGTTTTAAAGGGTGTTACTCCAAAATCTTTGCGAATTCAAGTAGAGAATGCACGATTAAATCTTGGATCATTGAATTATTTAAATTCAGGCAAATCATTTAACAAAGATAATGTTCTAGGATTTAAACAGCAAATGCTAAAGGGGCAAGAAACAGCTAAAATCAATTCTTTTAACACGAATCAGCAGTCATGGACTGCAGGAGAAACATCATATTCAGAATTAAGTTATGAGGAGAAGAAGAATCTTTTTAAGGATCCTCAAGGAGATCTTCCTAATCTGCAAGGATTTGAATACTACAAGGGTGGTGTGTTTGAGATAAAGTCGAATTATAATACAGAATCTACTCAAAACGAATTCGATAATCAGAATGAGATTCTGTTGCCAGAACATCACTCACGATCCGGCGATCCGCTCGCTGAGGACGACACTCCACCTATTATGTCTTTTTCTATTAACCCTGAAAAACCCAACATAAATGAACAAATCAACGTATGCGTACAAGCCACTGATAGAAGCGGAATAAGACACATGAGTTTCTCTATACACGGTATTCTTCGTAATTGTGACTTTCAGAGTTATTGTGAACTTTATCGTTTTGAACTTGATCGAGTCGGTACTTATCCATATTCTGTAGTAGCGGTTGATAATTCTTCATCATTAAATAAGATACAAAAGAACGGTACTATTTATGCTTATGGAGAATTGAATCTTCATGTAGTGATCCACAAGGATAGAGTAGATGGACCTGTTATTCTAGATACGCAAACAAATAGCGAAACCATAACTTTGCCTGCAGGTACTACTATTTTTGTGAGTCCTTTGTTTTTACCTTATGAACCCTATATTTGGAAAGGAAATGTTACTTATCAGAACCATACAAAAGACATATTTGATCTAGATATGTCTCAATATGATAATGAACTTAATGAATCAGCAACTTTCGTAGTTTCTGGAGACTCTCGTTTAGTAGTAAGTATCGAGCATCCGAATATCAGCAAAAGCATATATATAAAAATGGGAAAATATGATGGTCCTCTTTTATTATCATTTCCTGATAATTTTGACTGGAGAAATGTACATAATGAGAATTGGCTAACACCTGTTACGTGTCAATACCCATGCTTTATTAATGGACAAAAACGATGTGACATCGACAAACAGAGTTGTATAAATATGGGTGGTGTATGGGGAAATTGTGGTAGTTGCTGGGCGTTCGCTAGTACAGCTGCTGTAGAATCCAACATGAACCTTTATTACAATAAGCATCTTGATTATGACTTATCGGAACAAGAATTAGTGTCATGCGCTGCCTTTAATGGTTGTGGAGGCGGTGGTATAGATTTAGCGTTAAATTACTACAGAACAAAGGGTGTCTTGAATGAATCTTACTTTCCTTATCTTGCGTCAAATCTACCATGTAGTCTTAGAACATCTATAAACAAACCTGTGGTAAAAATAAACAACGTTCAGAAACTGATAGAAGACAAATGCAGAAAAGACCCACAGTGTGGTACAAAGATATTAATAATGAAGTATGGTGTTTTGAGTAGTCAAATAGGAACATGGAGTCATTCTATGGCACTTCTTGGATGGAAGATGGACAAAGATTTTGATAGTATCTGGATTTTCAAAAACAGCGGTGGACCCAATTGGGGAGAAAACGGTTACGGATTAATTAAATTTTCGCCTGGAAAATTCGGCTTGGAAACTGGTTATGTGTATAATCAAACACTAATAGTCAATTACCCTATATATAGTGTTGATGAAGCTGGTTCAATAATACATAATAGCATTTCTTGTGTCGACAAGGACCATGACAGCTACTGCAACTGGGGTATCTCTGAGCAGAAGCCGTCTACATGTTCTGCGTCGTGCAAGCCTGAGAAGGACTGCAATGACGCTGACCCTGGTCTGGGACCTTTTATTTCAGAGACAGACCTGAATTGCAAAATAATCTCTATCGACAAGGAACCTCCTACAGTTACAACAACAACCAACGTATCTGGCAGTATTGTGACGTTGACAGCTACTGCTACTGATAATGTTGGGGTGAGTGAAGTGAAGATTTACACTGCGAGGGGCTATCCTCAGGGTCATGATCCTTACGTGCTTGTTAAGACTTGCACATCATCACCTTGCTTGTATACTTCGGGTTATAACAATGGTAATTATGTTTATTACTCAGCAGCCAGGGATGTGGCTGGTAATTCTGCTAATTCAGTGGAGATGGTCTTTAGAGTCAATTCAAAGTTGCCCTCAGTGGCAGTGGAGGAGTAGGTTTTTTAAGTCTTGCAAGTGTTGAATTTGAGCATTGCTGCTATATTATTAGATTTCTGGCAATTATTCTTTTTTCTATTCTCAACACTTTCTTAACTAGCGTTAACTTTTTATATTATACTTGTTTTTGTAATTAACAAAATAAATAGGTGAAAAAAAGATGAAGACTGCAAAGAAAAAAGATACAACTAAGAAAAAGAGTGGAAGCGGCTGTGGATGCTGCTAATTTTTTAATTTTTTTTATCCGAAACACATAAAAACAAGTTCGTTCCTTTATTGTAAATTATTAAATGTTAAAAAGAGGTTTTTTTTTTAGAGGCGTAATTATGAAGACGACTATTGATGGTAACACTGCAGCGGCCCACGTAGCTTATGCTTTTAGTGAGGTTGCAGCTATTTATCCAATAACTCCTGCATCTCCAATTGGTGAGACTGTTGATGAGTGGGCTGCTAAGGGAAAAGAGAATATCTTTGGGCAGAAAGTCAAGGTTATAGAGATGCAGTCAGAAGCAGGCGCTGCAGGTGTTGTTCATGGCTCTTTATCAGCAGGTGCCCTCACCACTACATTTACTGCATCACAAGGGCTTTTGTTAATGCTTCCAAACATGTTCAAAATAGCTGGTGAGATGCAGCCAACGGTTTTTCACATAGCCGCAAGGTCGCTTGCTTATCAGTCACTCTCAATCTTTGGAGACCACTCTGATGTCATGGCTGCAAGGGGTACAGGCTTTGTAATGCTAGCATCATCATCTGTTCAGGAAGTGATGGACAACGCTATTGTCTCACACCTATCAACTCTTGAAGCGAGGATTCCATTCCTACACTTCTTTGACGGCTTTAGAACTTCTCATGAAATACAAAAAATAGAGCTAGTGGATTATGAAGTCATCAAATCAATGATTGAGATGAAGTACATCACAAGTTTTAGAAAGAGAGCGCTAAGCCCAGACCGCCCAGTTGCTAAGGTAGGAGCGCAAAACCCTGACGTTTACTTCCAAGGACGAGAAGTGTCAAACAAGTTTTACGATGACATACCAAGAATAGTCAAGAAATACTACGAGTTGCTTGGAAAAAAGACGGGTCGGAAGTACAAATTATACGAGTACGTGGGTGCAAAGGATGCAAAGAAGATAATAATATCAATGGGTTCATCATGCGAAACAATTGAAGAGACGGTAAGGTACCTAAACAAGAAAGGAGAAAAAGTTGGAGCATTAAAGGTCAGGCTTTATCGGCCTTTTGCAATCAAAGACTTTACATCAATCATACCAAAAACAGTGAAAAAAATTGCAGTTCTTGACAGGACAAAAGAATCAGGCTCAATTGGAGAGCCACTATACCAAGATGTGGTCTCAGCGCTAAAAGACTCAAAAAATATTACAATAATCGGAGGAAGATATGGTCTCTCGTCAAAAGAATTCACGCCATCAATGGTAAAGGCAGTCTTTGACCACCTAGACTCTAAGTGCTTCACAGGATTCACTGTTGGAATAAATGATGACGTGACACACAAATCAATACCTATAAATGGAGAGCTAGAAATCACTCCTAAAAGGCTTATGGGCTGCAAGTTTTGGGGGTTTGGATCAGATGGAACAGTTGGGGCTAATAAAAACAGCATAAAAATACTTGGTGAAGAGACAGATATGTACGTCCAAGCCTACTTTTCATACGACTCAAAAAAGTCTGGTGGAACAACAATATCACATTTAAGGTTTGGAAAGCACGAGATAAAAGCGCCATACTTGTTGACAACAGTTGATTTTGTCGCTCTTCACAACCATTCATTCATAGGCAAGTATGACATTCTTGAAGGAATAAAAGAAGGTGGAACATTCTTGTTAAACTCTCCGTGGGAGCCTGACGAAGTATTTGGTCGGTTAACAAAAGAAATGCAGGAGACGATAATTCAAAAGAAGATAAAATTCTACAACATAGACGCTTATAGCATTGCAAGGGAAGTGGGTCTAGGTCGAAGGATAAACACAGTTATGCAGGCAGCGTTCTTCAAGATATCAAAAGTGTTACCTGAAAAAAAGTCAATGGAACTGATGAAGAAATTTGTAAAGAAAACTTTTGAGAAGAAAGGAATGGATATCGTCAAGATGAACTGGACGGCCATTGATAAAGCTGGGGATGCTCTTGTAAGAATAAAAATTCCAGAAAAAACCACAACTTACAAAGAACACAGGATAATAAGTGACCACTCAATATTTGCTGATAGGATAATACAGCCAATCATGGACTTTAAAGGAGACAACATACCAGTATCACATATGACTCTTGATGGTTCAATACCAACAGGAACCGCCAAGCTTGAGAAGAGGGGAATAGCAATAGACGTTCCAAAATGGCTGCCAGAACACTGCATACAATGCGGATTTTGCTCGTTTGTATGCCCGCACAGCGCTATAAGGATGAAACAAATAAAACCAGAAAAGTTGGTTGGTGCTTCAAAATCATTCAAAACAATAAAATCAAACACGAAGAATGATAAAGAACTACAGTTCAAAGTTCAAGTGTTTCCAGAAGACTGCACCGGATGCACACTATGCATTGATATCTGCCCAACAAAAGAGAAATCACTAGTAATGACAGATATTGATGAAGAGAGACGACTTGGTGAAAACGAGAACGTTACACTCTTTGAATCACTGCCAGATAACATTGTAGATGGAGTGCCTGAAAACACTCTTAAATGGACTCAACTAAGAGAGCCACTCTTTGAATTCTCAGGGGCTTGCAGCGGATGTGGAGAAACACCATACATCAAGTTATTAACACAGCTATTTGGCGAGCGGATGATAATTGCAAATGCAACTGGTTGCTCATCAATATTTGGAGGAACATTCCCAACCATACCATATACAAAAAACAAAGAAGGAAAAGGGCCTGCGTGGGCGAACTCTTTATTTGAAGACAACGCAGAGTACGGATTTGGAATGAGAATAGCAGTTGATGCAAACCGGGAGCAACTATTATCAAACATTAAAAAAATACTCGTTGTTGGAACAACACCAAAACTAGTAGGCCTATTAAACCATATAGTCTACAAGTGGAACGATGTATCTGATGCTGCGCAAATACTTGCAAAAGAGATACGAGCAGAGCTTTTAAATGCGTTAAAGCAAAGCACTGGAAAACAAAAGGAGATAATAGAAAAGATAATAGAACTAGAAGACTACTTTGTGGACAGGACAGTTTGGGCGATAGGTGGAGATGGCTGGGCTTATGATATTGGCTTTGGAGGACTAGACCACGTCCTTGCACAAGGAAAGAAAATCAATGTTCTGGTACTGGACACTGAAGTTTATTCAAACACAGGCGGACAAGCATCAAAGTCAACACCTATAGGTGCAGTTGCAAAGTTTGCCGCCGCTGGAAAAGAAATAGCCAAGAAGAACTTAGGGCTTATGATGATGAGCTATAAATATATCTATATAGCATCTGTTAATCTTGGCGCAAACAGAAACCAACTCATAAAAGCGATGGTTGAAGCAGAAAAGTATGATGGGCCATCAATAATAATCGCGTACTCCCCATGCATAAATCATGGAATAGACCTAAGCAAGAGCGGACAGATAGAGAGAAACGCAGTCAACTCAGGATACTGGCCGCTTTACAGGTACAACCCAGACTTAATAAGAGAAGGCAAGAACCCATTTGTCTGGGACTCACCAGAAGTAACTATTCCACTAAGTGAATACATGAAAGATGAGAAGAGATATACAATTCTTAAAAACGAGTTTCCAGAGAGGGCTGAACGGCTGTACAAGCTAGCAGAAGAAGAAGCAACCAAGAGATTTGCAGAATTCAAGAAGATGTCAGAGTGAACTTTTAATATTTAAACTTCTTTTCATATTCTTTGTGAGGAAGCCATTCTAAAATGATGCTGAGAACGATTATCTCTTTATCTATTATTGTGTAAATAAGTCTCCAACCTCCAGGCAGGTTATATTTCCATAAATTACTAACATCATATTCTTGAATGTATTTTTTTGGAGTTAGTTTTTTAGGAATTTGTGTTCCCATAAATGCATTTTCTTCTAACCTTTTGAAAGCTTTACAGATTAGTCTAAAAAGTTTCTGTTCTGAATATGTACCTTTTTCTAACTTATAAAATGATTCTTGGAGTTTTGTATTTATAAATCCTATTCTTGATGGAAGTTCCATTAAAACTTTATGTCAGATTGAGGTTTATATGTTCTTTTTAGAATTTTTCGAAGATTTTTCGGTTGTTTGTCTCCAGAATAAATCAGGTCTTTTAAGATATCTTTTGACTAGTTCTGGATAGTATATCCATCCTATTTTTCCTTCTGCATCAACTGATATCTTTCTTGAATGAAGTAGGTATTCAAAGGTTATGCAAAATGTTTGATACATCATCTTTTTTGGCAGTGACTCCCAGAGTTTTCTCTTCTTGAATTCACCATCATGTTCTTTTATGAATTCTTCAACCATCATTATTGTGTCTAGCTGTGGATAGTGTAAGATTTGCTTTTGTTTCATTGTTATATAAGTTTGTATAACAAGATATTTAAATTTTTTGGTTGTTTTTCGAAGGTTTTCCGGAAAAGTTTTTTTTTT
>Ga0180009_10003304_pt1 | contig 18429 bp, 16 predicted proteins | sample OS_PC_MetaG_FD_123537 | JGI IMG/M metagenome (GOLD analysis project Ga0180009, IMG submission 123537) | Groundwater microbial communities from the Aspo Hard Rock Laboratory (HRL) deep subsurface site, Sweden - OS_PC_MetaG | ecosystem: Environmental > Aquatic > Deep subsurface > Groundwater... | reverse complement strand
TTCTTTCCGCGCTCATCGTTCCCGATTTCACGACCCTGCGCGACCACACATCGTCCCGGGGAATCGACCTGAGCGGGGACGCCGACCTCATCCGCCATCCCGAGGTGATCAAGCTGTTCGATGACGTCGTCCAGGAGCAGAACCGCAACCTCCCCGGCTTCAGCCAGATCAAGAAGTTCAGCCTGCTGGACCGGGAGTTCTCCCTCGAGGACGGAGAGCTCACCCCCACCATGAAGGTCAAGCGGTTCGCCATCGCCAAGAAGTACGCGAAGGTCATCGACGCCATGTATCCCGGCGACCCGGACCGCGATGCCGATTGAGGGAAGTGAAGCTGCGGCGCTGATATGAGCACGACCCATGAGGCGAAACGGGCCTGGATATTCCGGCCCTTCGGCTGCACCGTCATCGGGTTGGCGGGCAACGTGGTCCTGTCGGCCGGCAAGCTCGTCGTCGGCCTGATCGCAGGTTCCACCGCCCTGGTCGCCGACGCCTTCCACAGCATCGCCGACGTGCTGAGCGACATCGGAATCCTGCTGGCGCTCAAGGCCGCCAACCGTCCCCCCGACGCCAACCATCCCTACGGCCACCACAGCTTCGAGACCCTCGGCGCCATCCTGGTGGCCGCATTCATGCTCCTGACCGCCTTCTTCATCGGACGCAGCGCCGTGACCGACGTCCTCGCGGGCCGACACGTCGCTCCCGACCTGGCGGCCCTGTGGGCCTCACTGGTCTCGGTGGCGGCCAAGGAGGTCATGGCGCGGTACACGATCCTGGTCGGCCGCCGGCACCACAGCCCCGCCCTGCTGGCCAACGGCGCCATGCATCGCAGCGACGCGGTCAGTTCCCTGGCCGCCGCCGTGGGGATCGGGGGTGCGATCGTGGGGTGGCCCATCCTCGACAGCATCGCCGCCCTGGTGATCGCCCTGTTCATCACGAAGATGGGCTGGGATCTGCTGCGGGAGAACGTGATGGTCCTGCTGGACACCATGCCCGATGAGGCCCTGGTGGATGCCATCGCCAAGGCGGCCGGCGGGGTCGAATGCGTCCAGGAAGTCAGGGATCTGAAGGTTCGCCAGCGGGGATCATGGTACCTGGCCGATCTGCGGATCGCCATCCACCCCCACCACACCATCGAGACGGCGCACGACATCGCCCACCGGGTCGAGGACGAGGTGAGGATGGGGGTTCCCCAGGTGGCCCGGGTCTTCGTCCACGTCGAACCGGGAGACGGTTCGGTGGATCACCGCTGCCCCCAGTTCACTCCCGATCGGCGCGATCACCCAGAACGACCGTGAAGTTCAGTGTCTGCCCCCGGCGCACGACTTCCAGTTCCACCAGATCGCCAGGGTCATGGGCGCGCAGGGCCGTGGTGAAGGTCGCCAGGTCGGCGACCGGATGGGATCCCATGCGCACCAGCAGATCCCCCTTCTCCAGACCGCAACGGGCGGCGGGACTGCCGTCGAACACGCCGGCCAGGAGATACCCCCGGACCTCCTCGGTGAAGTCCGGCAGGGTGCCCAGCCAGGTGGCGCGGTTGGACCCAGCGGCGATCTCTCCGTCGTCCCTGAGGTTCTTCTCGGCCACCATCACCCACACGAGGGGTCCGGGAACGGTGCGCAGGGACGCCAGCAACCGGTCCGTGTAGGCCGTGACCGCGGCGACGGAGCCCGGATCGATGGTCTCCCAGGTATCGGCGGGTCGATTGTACTCGGGATACGGGCCTCCGAAGACGAAGAGGACGGGGACCTCCCGCGTGTTGAAGGTCATGTGGTCGCTGCCGGACCAGCCCCCCCGGGCAAGGGACAGCGTCAGTCCGCCGGTGTTCGCGGCCCGGACCAGACTCTCCAGGCCGGCGGCCGTTCCCACGCCGCTGACGTAGAGCTTCCGGTCGGTGAGCCGGCCGATGGTGTCCAGGTTGATCATGGCGTCGATGCTGTCCAGTGGCACCGGCATGTCGCGGACCATGGCCGCAGAGCCCTGCAGACCCACCTCTTCGGCATCGAAGGCGGCGAAGAGGACGCCGCGCCTGCCCTGGCCTCCATTGCCGTGGCTGCGGGCCGCATCCATCAGGGTGCGCAGCACCGCCACCCCTGCGGCGTTGTCGTTCGCTCCGGGATAGTAGTCCTCCGGGCCCGGCAGGCCCGTTGCGCCCGCGGGATCGACCAGCCCCAGGTGGTCGAAATGGGCGCCGATGACGATGAACCGTCCGGCGAGGTCCCCCTCACCAGGCAGAACGCCGGCGACGTTGCGTCCGGTGGCGCCAGCCAGTCGCTGGCCGGCCCAGCCCTCGCCCTGCAGGGGGAACTCCTGGTACCAGCCCCCGGCGAAGGCGGGCCGCAGGCCGGCGGCGGACATCCAGGACGCCACCGAATCGGCGGCGACGCGTCCTCCGGCGGAGCCGGCGCCCCGGCCGGCGAGCTCCGGTCGGGTCAGGATCCTGATCGTCTCCAGCGGGTCGGAGGCGGCCAGAGCGCCCGGACCGGGCCGGATCAAGAGCAGGGCGGTCACCAGGAAGACCGGGAGGAAACGGATCGTCACGGTGTCCCTCCTCGGGGCAGGACAGCTGAAAAAACGGGCCGGGCGCCGCAATGCACGGCGAAAACCTCGCCGAACCGATCGGTGTGGGCGGCCATGGCGGCGGGATCGAATCCCCCATCGGCCATGATCACCGCCAGGACGGCGCGGGTGTCCTCCCCGACGCTGGTCCGGGCCGAATCGCTGGTGGGCGACCCGAAGGGCCCCTGGGCGTCGAACAGACCGATGCGCCCGCCCAGGTTGACCGGGCCCTTGCGGATTCCGGGATAGGATTCCCCGTCCGCGCCCACCCTCAGGACCACGTCCCCTTTCACCCTGTCCAGATCGTACATGCCGATGGGCAGCACGAAGGAGAGCGAGGCCAGGTTGCAGGAGTCCACGGCGCTGTTGATCCGGTACAGGTCGTCCCCCTTGAGCACGCGGCGAAGCAGGGCCTCGCTGCTGGGCCGATGGCGCGAAGGATCCATGCCGAAGGCCTTGTAGAGGGCCCGGGCCGGCGCCAGGGCGGGGATCTCCGACGGTTGCAGGCCGCGGTACCGATCGCGCAGTCCGGGCGCCAGGGCCGCCGTCTCCTCGGCGGCGCCTTCTGAACCGTCCACCCGGACGTCCTGCATGACGACGACTCCGCAGAGGATGCGGTCGGCAGCGTCCTCCCCCACCTCGAAGATCCGTCCGTCCGGCAGCCGGCATTCCCGCACCCGGATCACGCCCGGTCCTCCTCCCGCCCGTACCGGCCCCCGGCTCCGTAGAGGCGCTCGTAATAGGCGGTGTAAAGGCCGCTGCGGACCTGCTCCAGCCAGGCTCCGTTGGCGAGGTACCATTCGATCGTCCCGGACAGTCCTTCGGCGAAGGTCACGGTGGGCGCCCAGCCGAGTTCGGCCATGATCTTCCCGGCGTCGATGGCGTAACGGCGGTCGTGGCCGGGGCGGTCGGACACGAAGGTGATCAGGTCCCGGCTCTTGCCGAGCCGGTCGACCAGCAGCCGCACCAGGTCCAGGTTCTTCAGCTCGTTGCAGCCGCCGATGTTGTAGATCCCGCCGGGGGTGCCCCGCCGCAGCACCAGGTCCACCGCCCGGCAGTGGTCGCGGACGTGGAGCCAGTCCCGGACGTTCTGCCCGTCGCCGTAGACGGGCAGGGGCTTATCCTCCAGGGCGTTGGCGATCATCAGGGGAATAAGCTTCTCGGGAAACTGATAGGGCCCGTAGTTGTTGCTGCAGCGGGTGATCAGGACCGGAAAATCGAAGGTCTTGAAGAACGCCCGGCAGAGCAGATCGGCCGCCGCCTTGCTGGCCGAGTAGGGGGAGTTGGGTGCGAGCGGTGTGCTCTCGGTGAAGGCCCCCTCGGGTCCCAGGGAACCGTAGACCTCGTCGGTGGAGACCATGACGAACCGCCCGACGCCTGCCGCCCGGGATTCCTCGAGCAGGATCTCCGTTCCCAGGACGTTGGTGGTGACGAAGACCTCGGGGCCTTCCACCGAGCGGTCCACGTGGCTCTCGGCCGCGAAGTGGACCACCGCCTCGATCCGGTGGCCGGTCAGGGCGGCCCGGACCTGGGACCGGTCCCGGACGTCCCCCCGGATGAAACGGTAGCGGGGATCGTCCTCGCAGCCTGCGAGATTGCCGAGATTGCCCGCATAGGTCAGCAGGTCGAAGTTGACCACGACGTCGTCCGAGCCCTCGAGCAGGAGGCGGATGAAGTTGGAGCCGATGAATCCCGCTCCCCCGGTGACCAGGATGTTCATGCTGCGCCTTTCCCGCCCCGGGCTTGCGCCAGGGCGTTGACGAGTCGTCGGGTCAGGTCCCTTGAAATCACGGAGCCGGCCGCGGCGGTTTCCTCCTTGAGGGACGACCCCACGATGAAGCCGTCGGCCGCCGGGACGAAGCGGCCGACCGAGAGGGCCGTCACCCCGCTGCCGACCAGGACCGGGCAACCGGGCAGGGCGGCCCGGACGGCGGCGACCTCGGCCGGATCGGTTCCGCTGCCGGTGGCGGCCCCGGTCACGATGACCGCGTCCGCGAGCCCGCGCAGGCGCAGATCCTGGGCCTCCTCGGCCAGGGGCCGCTCCACCAGCGGCCGGGCGTGCTTGACCCGCACGTCGGCCAGAATTCCCACGTCGGCGCCCAGCTCCCGGCGCAGGCGCAGGGTCCGCCAGGCGGCGCCGGTCAGGGGACCCTGATCGGTTGCGGCGGCCCCGACGTGAACGTTCACCCTGATGAACCGGGCCCCGGTGACGGCGGCCACCGCGAGGGCGGCCCCGGCGTCGTTGCGCAGGACGTTGATCCCCAGGGAAACGCCGGGATGGCGCCGCCGGACCGCGCCGGCGAGCTCGGTCATGGCGGCGATGGTGACCGGCGGCACCCCGTCGGGGTAGAAGGGCACGTCGTGGTAGTTTTCCAGCATCAGGGCTCCGGCGCCGCCGGCGACGAGGTTGTCGGCGTCGGCCAGGGCCGCCTCCCCGACCGCGGCCAGGGATCCTCCCCAGGCCGGGGATCCGGGCAGGGCCCGGAGGTGGATCATGCCGATCAGCCCGCCTGGGCAGAGGCGGCGGAAATCATCCTGGGTCCACATGGTCATCCGGGCATCTCCTCGAGGATGGGGTCTGCCGGCAGGGATCCGGACCAGGTTGCACTGGCTCCTGGCGCTGCGGGCATGTTAGGATAAATTAGATTCCCGTGCAGATAAAACCAGGAATGGGGACGCCATGCATATTTTCAACGGCAAGGGCGGCTGGATCGAGGTGATCTGCGGTCCCATGTTCAGCGGCAAGAGCGAGGAACTGATCAAGCGCATTCGCCGCGCCCAGATCGCCCGCCGCCGGGTCCAGATCTTCAAGCACGGCATCGACGCCCGCTACGACGCCACCGACATCGTCTCGCACAGCCAGCAGAAGCTGCCCGGCCTCGCCGTGACCGTGGTGACCGACATCCTGGAGATGGTGGACGACCGCACCGAACTGGTCGCCATCGACGAGGGCCAGTTCTTCACCCAGGACCTGGTCGAGGTGGCCAACAAGCTGGCCAACCTGGGCAAGCGCGTGATCGTGGCGGGACTCGACATGGATTACCGGGGCAAGCCCTTCGGCCCAATGCCCGCCCTGATGTGCAGCGCGGAATACGTGACCAAGCAGCTGGCCATCTGCATGACCTGCGGGGATCCGGCGAACTTCACGCAGCGCCTGACCGCGTCCAAGGACCAGATCGTCGTCGGCGCCTCGGAGATCTACGAGGCCCGTTGCCGACAGCACTTCGAACCGCCCCACGAGGAGACGGCCGGACCGGGCGCGCAGGCGGTCGCCCGGGACGGCTGACAGCGGTCCGGGACGGACCCGCCCTCAGTTGAAGAAGTGGGGATCGATGGTCAGTTCGGCCGCCTGGCGGCGCAGCTTGGCGATGGTCCCCGGACCGAAGCCCAGGAACCGTGCCGCCGCGCTGGGTTCCTCCAGCTCGGCCTCCTGGCCCGGACCCGACTTCGCGGCCTCGCCCTCTTCCGCCCCGCTGCACCAGGCCACTTCCTCCCCCAGGGCGATCATCGCCGCGACCCGGGCGTTCCGGGCGTCCGGATGCTCGAACCGGTGGTGCCAGAGCACCGCATCCTCGAGTTCCTGGCTGAGATTCCATTCCCGGATCAGCAGAGCCCCCAGTTCGCCGTGATCGAAGCCGAGGATACGCCGCTCGATGGAGTGGTAGGGCTGGCGCGTGTTGGTGGATTCCATCAGGATCTCCTGGAAGAGCTCCGGGTGGTTGCGCGCCAGGACCAGCTGCCCGATGTTCTGCATGAGCCCGCCGATGAACACGCTGTCCGCGTCCATGCGCCCTGCGGCCTGGGCGACCAGCTGACCTGCCATGGCCGACAGCACCGATTGCTTCCAGATCTTCCGGTACAGGATGCCGGCGCCGGGGGCCAGGAACACCGACCTCGCCGCCGTCACCAGGGTCCAGTTGCGGATGGCCACGAAACCCAGCCGCACGATGGCCTCGCTGACGGTCTTGATCTCCCGGACCGCCCCGTAGAACGGGCTGTTGGCGATGCGCAGGACCTTGGCCGTGAGGGCCTGATCCATGGCCAGGGCCTTTTCCAGGCTCGTGGCCGTGGTCTTCGGGTCCTCGATGACCGCCATGATGTGGCAGGCGGCCTTGGGCAGGGCGGGCAGTTCGCCGCTCTGTCTCAGGACGTCGTGCGGGGTCAGCGGCTTGCCGCCAGGACCCAGCGGATCCCACTGGGGAGTCTCGGGCAGGGCAGCGGTGGAAAGGGAATCCTCGGTCCCGGTCTCGGCGGCGCAGGCCATGCGTCCGCCGGTCTGGACCGGGACGTCCTGGGTCCCCGTTTCCGCCTCCGTCTCCGGAACGGACGCCGGCCGGTGCGTCGCCTGGCGGGGAGGGATCTCCCGGAAGGGATCCGGCTCCCAGGTCGATCCCGCCGGCGGAGTCACCTTCGGCGGGCGGACGAACGTCAGGCCCTCCCCCATGTTCCCCGTCGCCTCGGGATCGGGTTCCCCGGCGACGTCGCAGGATGGAGGCTCGTTGCCGTGATCGCTGGGCCCGGCAGGGGGCCGTTCGCGGTCCCGCTCGCGCTCGCGGCGTCGGGCCAGTTCCTCCCTCCGCAGGGACGCCACCCGGCCCTGGCGGACCTTCTCCCCCTTGGCCAGCAGGCACATGCGCGCCAGGGCGTAGCGGGCCAGGGTCTCGGCCACGGCGAACTCGGCGGCCTGATCGTCCCCGGCGTCGAGATAGAGGAACGTGTTCCAGTGGTTCTGGCTGTGCAGGGGGAGGATGATGATCTGGCGTTCCCGGCTGTTCCTGCCCAGCAACAGGGTCAGGTCCAGGGGGAAGTTCTTCGTGGGGACGGGACCCGAGTAGACGTTGATCTCCTCCCCGACCGCGGCGAAGATGTCCGTCTTCGAGACGGGAATGGGCGCCCGGCCGTCCGGCCGCTTCCGTCTGGCCTCCTCCGGGAGGTTGAGCCCCTCCTCGACGTAGACCTGGAGCCCGCTGGTCCAGCGCTTGAGCAGCAGAAGCCGCAGCCCGTTTTCCCGGACGAACTTGACGAAGAACCCCGGGATTTCCTTGGTGCTCTGGAGGTGGGTCAGCTCGGTCATGCCCTGGCTCAACCGGGCCATGAGCTCCAGATCGCCGGCCGGAACAGCCTGGGGGGCGGCCGCCTGCTCCGGGCCCGGCGCCGCCGGAACGGCCGGAGTGTCGGTCAGTTCCCGGACACGGGTCTGGAGACGATCCAGGGTCGTCAGGATGTCCTGAAGCTCCGGGGTGCTGGTGGCCAAGGCTTTCCTCTCGGATCTGGGCCGGTCCTGCGGCCGGCGGCTTTCCGATTGCAGGGGGACGCTCCCCTTGCATCGGCAGAATGCACGATCGGTTGACGGTTATTTCCCCGCGAACCGTCCCCAGGTTGCGCCAGGCGCGATCTTGGGCTTATCATGGCCATGCCATGCAACTGCCGGACCAATAACCGGGGATGGAGATCGTTTTGCGGATCACGAAATCCTTCACCTTCGATGCCGCCCACTGGCTGCCCAACGTGCCCGAGGGGCACAAGTGCAAGCGTCTGCACGGTCACACCTACGGGGTGACCCTCGCCGTCGAGGGCCCGGTGGACCACGCCATGGGCTGGGTTCTGGATTACGGGGAGATCAAGGCGGCCTTCGCACCCCTGCTCAAGAAGCTGGACCACCACTGCCTGAATGAAATCGAGGGGCTGGAGAATCCCACAGCGGAGGTCCTGGCCGGCTGGATCTACCGGGAGTTGAAGCCGGTCCTCCCCCTGCTCGACGAGGTCGCCGTGCGGGAAACCCCCACGACCGAAGCGGTCTTCCGGCCCTGAACCCTGCGGTCCAGCCCGGAACCTGCCGACCCGAGGACTCGCATCGGGCTGGATGTGTCCGGTTCAGCGGAGGTCGACCGCCTCGACGCTTTCGGCCGGGAGCCAGCCCACCCATTCCCCGCCCAGGCTGACGCGGACCCATCCCTCCCGTTCACCCTCGAAGTTCACCGTCAATCCGTCGTGGACCTCGAAGAGGACCGGGAAGGTGGGCGCCGGACCCGAGCGGACCGAGGCCTCGGCTGCAGTGACCACGCCGAGAGCCCTCACCTCGTCCTGGTAGAAGCGCCAGCCGGTGGCCGCCGAGGCCAGGGCCAGGACAGCCAGAACGACCAGCATGATCCGGCGCAAGCCGTCGGTCACTCCCCCTGCATACCACGACCAGCCGACCAGAGCCGCCAGGATCCAGACCAGGACCAGGACAGCCGTCCCCCACTGGTCGGCCGTGAGCGACCGGACCATGCCCGCGATCTGGGCGATGAACAGCGGCAGTTCCCCCTCGTTGAGTTCCAGATCCTGGATGTGCCGCCGGACCCAGGCGAGGTTCGCCTGGATGTCGCCATCCCCGGGGGCGAGCTTTTCGGCCCTCAGATAGCTGGCGACCGCCTTGCCCAGCTGACCGGAACGCGCGAAGGCGTTCCCCAGGTTGTAGTGGAGGACCGGATCGTCCACCCCGAGGTCCCGGGCCTGGAGATAGAGATCCAGGGCGCGGTCCACCGCGCCCTCGGTGTAGGCCTGGTTGCCCTCGGCGAGCAGGCGGACGGGATCGCTGCCGGGCCTGGGCTGGGCCCAGACCCGCCCCTGTCCGGGGAAGAGGCACAGGATTCCGCCCAGGATCAAGAGAGCCGCACCCGCAGCGCCTGGGACGCGCCGGGCCTTCCCCTTGCCACCTGCGGCATCCAGGGTCCGGAGAATCCGGACGAGATCCTCGGACAGTCCGGAGAGGGCCGCCCCCTTCCCCCCGCCGAAGCGGGCCGCATCGCACACCGCGAGAATCTCCTGGAGCGCCTCGCCCTCCGCCTGATGCCCGTGATCCCTGGCGTAGGCGGCGACCGTCTTGCCGTCCACGGCCGCGGAAGGCAGGTCGAGGCAATCGGCCACGTAGCCGCAGAGAGCCCTGGCCAGGGCAGCACCGGCCAATGCGGGATCACTCTCCTCGGCGCCGGCTTTCACCTCGCCCAGGGCCTTCTCCAGGGCCCGACGCCGGCGCAGTCCGGCCGGATCCCGCAGTTCCCGGGCGGATTTCTCCAGGACCAGTCGCCAGCCCCCGAGCAGACCGAGCGGCGCCAGGAGCAGGATCCACCACAGAGGACCGCCGGTGAAGGCCGCTCCGGAGGTGGACAGGTCGCGAGGCACGGGGTGGATGAAGGCGAGATCCTCCCCGAGGCGGGCGATCTCGCTGCGCAGGAAGCCCGAACTCTCGGCGCCGCGAATGGAGTCGTCACCCGGCTCCACAGGGAGCGGATCGAACGCCGCCACGGCGGTCCGGAAGGCGCCGGCCTTGGTGTCGAACCACACCACCTCGACCGGAGGTATGACCAGGCTGTCGGCAACCGACGGGACGATGACCTTTTCGGTGACCACTTTTCCCAGCAGCCGCGAATCCTGGATCGAGGTCTCGAAATGCTCGGCTGCATCGTGGATCCTGCTGCCGGGCGGGCCCTCGACCTTGAGCCCCGGGAACCCCTTGAGGAATCCGTCGGAGACCAGCTGGACCTTCAATCCGATGGGTTCCCCCTGGACCGCCGCCTCCTTGTCCAGGGTACCTTCCAGATCGAGACGGCTCGCCACGATGCCGCTGAACCCCTCGGGAACGGGGCCGGGCAGGTCCGAAACCCGAATGACCAGGGAATCGGTCCGGAGCACGCGCGGACCCCGTTGCTGCTGGCGGGAGCTGAAGAACCGGTCGAAGACGTCCTCCTGGAAGGTCAGGACGGCAGGCTCGATGACGAGGTCTCCCGTCCGGGTGGGGAAGAGGGCGTATCGCTTCTGGGTCACGTTGTAGGAGAGGCCCTGCACCACTTCGCGGAAGTTGCGCTCGGTGCCCAGGTCCTCCCTCCAGAACCCCTCGGTCCGGGGTTCGGTGAACCCGGGGTTGTTCCAGGGCCTGACCCGCCACCAGTACCGGAAGGTCAGGATGATCTGCTGACCGACATGGGCCTCGTTCCTGTCCGCCTCGAGAGTGATGAAGACATCATCGCCCGGCGACCCCGACCGGATCGCCCCGCCTGGTCCCTTCCTCGAGGCCGGAGTCCCCGGACCGCCTGGACGGGGAACGCGGTTGCCGGAATCTGCCGGAGGAACCCCGCCTCCCGATCCGGCGTCCACCTTGATGGGAATGGCCTCGGTCCGGCACTCGTCCCGGCCCGAAACGATGAGAACCGGGGGAATGGTGAAATCGGCGTCCCCGACGACGGTCAGATAGTAGGTCCGGCTGACGGACGTCTGGGTCCGCCCGTTGACCATGGTCATGCTCTGGTTGGTGCCGCCGCTGGCCAGCCGAACGCCGGAGGGTGCCTCCAGGTCGAATTCCGCCGACCAGCCGACATCCCCCTCGGCCTTGACCGTCAGGACGACCACGCCCCCGACGGCGACGGTGGTGCGATCGACGGCCGCCGAGCAGGTGAACGCCCGCGCCGATCCCGGTCCGGACAGGGCCGCCAGCGCCAGGGCGACCAGACTCATCAGGCCGACCATGAATCGTTGCGGTTCGCGGTTGCCGACCATCCTTCTCACCATCGTTTCCCGCTCTTGGGCTTGCCGCCCTTGAGGCGCTGCTGGACGGAGCGCTTGAGCTCCTCCTCGTCCCGATCGAGGGCGTTGAGGATCTGCATGGCCTGATCCTTCGTCAACTGCTCCGGATCGGCCTCCTGTTCCTGCTCGGAATCCTGGTCCTGCGGCGGGGATTCCTGTTGCTGCTCCTCCTGTTGTTGTTCCTGTTGTTGTTCCTGTTGTTGTTCCTGCTGCTGTTGCTCCTGCTGCTGCTCCTGTTGCTGCTGTTCCTGCTGCTGCTGTTCCTGCTCCTGCCGGTCCTCCCGGTCCTGTTCTCCCTGGTCCTGGTTCTGCTGCTCCTGGTCCTCCTGCTGCTCTTCCTGCTGCTGCTGGTCGTCCTGGCCCTGGTCCTGCTGCTGTTGCTGCTGTTCCTGCATCATTTTCAGGGCCAGTTCGAGATTGAAAAGAGCGTCGGTCTGTTCCGGATCCAGGGCCAGCGATTCGCGGAGCTTGGCTGCGGCGGCCTCGGGATCTCCGGCCCCCAGGAGCGAGGTCCCGGCGTTGTAGAGAGCCTCGGCCCTCAACTCGGGATCTTCGGTGAGGCTCAGCGACCGCTCGAACTCCCGGATCGCCTCCTGGTACTGTTCGAGACGGTGCAGGGTTTCGCCCATGGCCAGGCTGACCAGGGGGTCTTCCGGATCGAGGACCAGGGCGCTGCCGAACTCGGTCAGGGCCCCTTGATAATCACCCTGATCGTAGAGGTCGCGGCCCCAGGCCATGGCCTGGGATTCCGGGGTGACGACCCCGGCCGCGGCCGTGCCCGGAAGGCCGGAACCCGCGGCGAGACCGGCCGCCACCGCCAGCAGGAAGGCTGCGGGCAGGGCGCCGCCATGGTCCGGCCGCCTCCGCGGCCTCAGGACCAGGCGCAGCCCGAGGCTGGCGAAGGCCAGCAGCAAGGGAATCAAGTAGCGCTCCTGATAGGCGGAGATGCGCCGGTCCTCGAAGTCCCTCTTGCCCAGACGCTCGAGTTCGACGAAGAGGCGGTCGCCCGCCAACCCGTCGACTCCGATCCGGAACGGCGACCCGCCGCCCAGGGCAGCCATCCGATCCAGCGAGGCCATGTCCAGCCTGCTGAGAACGACGCTTCCTTCGGCGTCCTTCATGAACCCCGCCGAACGGCCCTGGTTGTCGGTGACGGGGATGAGCCCTCCGGCCTCGTCTCCCACGCCGACCGGGATGATCCGGATGCCGGCGTCGATGCAGGCCTGCGCGCTGGCCTCCCAGTCCCCCTCGAGGTCCTCGCCGTCGGTGACCAGCAGGACCGCCTGGAAGGAACCCGAGGGTCCCCCCTCCTTGCCCTTGGCCAGCAGTTCCCTGGCCGCATCGAGCGCCGAGGCGATGGCCGTGCCCTGCTCGGAGAGCATGTCGGGGTCCGCCATGTTCAGGAAGATCTGCGCCGTGCCGTAATCCAGGGTCAAGGGGCACTGGACGAAGGCGGATCCGGCGAAGAACACCAGACCGATCCGGCTGTCCTGGAGCCGGTCCAGGAAGGCTCCGAGTTCGGCCTTGGCCCGCTCCATCCGGTTGGGGACCACGTCCTCGGCGAGCATGGAATTGGAGATGTCCAGGGCGACGACGACGTCGGATCCCCGCTGGGTGACGGTGACCTCGCTGGCTCCCCACTGGGGCCGGGCGAGGGCGAGCAGCAGCCAGAAGATCCCGCCGATGAGCAGGAACCTGTCCCAGGATCGCAGACGCCTGTTGTCCCCTTCGACGTGGGCGGGAGCCTGCTCCCCGAGCAGCCGGGTGCGGCGCCTCCGCGCCCTGCGGTCCCCCGACCGCAGCAGCAGCCAGAGCAGGGGCAGCAGGGGAATCACGTAGAGCCAGACCTCCTGGGCGAATCTCAAGAAGGACACCTCCCCTCGGTGATCGGACGGCGGGCGGACGTCACGGCAACCTCCTCAGCCAGGTGGCTGCCAGCAGGAATTCCAGCAGGACCAGGCCCAGGGCCGGCCCGGCGAACCAGGCCATGCGCTCCCGGTACCAGGTGCTGATCGAGGTCTCGAAACGGGCCGTCTCCAGCTCGTCGATGGTCGCGAACACCTGCTGGAGCATGTCCGCGCTGGTGGCCTGGAACATCCGGCCCCCCGTCAGCTCGGCGATCCTGTCCAGGAGGTCGAGGTCCAGCTTGGTCTCGACCTGGCGGGTCCGCCGACCGAACACGGGATCGTTGACCGGGTAGGGAACCATCCCCTCGCGGCCGATGGCGATGGTGTAGACGCGCACGTCGAGGGAGCGGGCCAGCTCGGCGGCCGTCTCCGGTTCCAGGGTGAACACGTTGTTCACCCCGTCGGTCAGCAGGATGATGGTCTTGCTCGGGGAATCGGAATGCTTCAACCGGGCGACGGCGGTGGCCAGCCCCAATCCGATGGCGGTGCCGTCGTCGATCAAACCCACCTGCACCTCGTCCAGGAAACCGGTCAGGACCGGGTGGTCCAGGGTGAGCGGACACTGGGTGAAGGCCTTGGCCGCGAAGACGACCAGGCCGATGCGGTCGTGCGGCCGGCCGCCGATGAACCCCCGGATGACGTCCTTGGCGGATTCGAGGCGGTCCTTGGGGTGGAAATCGAGGGACCGCATGCTGCCGCTGATGTCCAGGGCCAGGACGATGTCGATCCCCTCGCCCTCGACGTCCTCGCTGCGGTGGGCGATGCGGGGACCCGCCGCCGCGACGACCAGGAGCACCAGGGCGATCCCAGACAGCAAAGGCAGCCAGCGGTAGAGGCGCGCACGCAGGGTGGGCCTGACCCCCGCCAGGAGAGCAAGATGGGAATGCCTCAGCACCCCGGGGCCCGGATCGGACCGCAAGCGGAACCAGGCCAGGGTCAGGGCCACGGGCAGGAGCAGCAAGAGCCAGGGACGGGCGAACTCCATCATGCGGCGCCTCCCCCGCCCGGGACGGCCAGGGCGGCCTCCCTTTCGAACCGTCCCTTCAGACCCGCCCACGCCTGGGCGGCCTCGATCATGACGGCCGCGGGAACGGGGGTCGCCACCGGCTCGATCCGCACGGCTTCCACCCGGACCAGGAATTCGGCCAGGGCGGCCCGGCATTCGTCCGCAGCTGGTCCGGCGGGGCTGAACCTGGCGAGATCCGCGCGGTCGATCAGGCCCGCGAAGGCGGCGACCGGCTCGTCGGGATAGCCTCGCGCCCGGCAGGCGGCCACGATCTCCCTGCCTGTCATCTCCCGCGCGCCGATGAGATATCGATCCGCCACGAAGGCCCGCATCACACCGGCCAGACGATCGAGCAGGAGCTGGTGACGCCCGGCGTCCTCCAGACCTTCGGCCAGGAGTTCGCGGAGGGCGAGGGCGGCCGCAACCCAGGCCGGCGGCCGGACCGGACGATGGGGCAGCTCCCGGGCAGGCCGGCGGCGGTTCCACAGGATGAGCCAGGCCGCGGCCAGCAGGATCCCCGCGATCAAGAGGAGCCAGAAATCCCGGGTCAGGCGCAGGCCGAAGGGCCGGGGATCGCGGATGACGGCGGCCTCCCCGGTTCCGGTCACCCTGCCGTTCACCGCGACGACCCCGCTGGATGCGTCGCCGACCGTGACGATGAAGGGGTGGGGGCGATAGACCCGGAAGGCGCGCAAAGTCGCGGAAACACCGGGTGATAGGGATGACGGCGCGGGCAGCATGCCTTCCTGACCGGCAGGCAGGGGAACCGTCGCCAGCCAGTCGGCGTCCGGAGCCAGAACCGAATCCGGAACGGCTGCACCGGCCGCAGCGTGGACCACCTCGATCAAAAGGACGCCGCCGAAGGCCACCGAATCGGACAGGGCCCGGACCGCGGTGATCCCCGGACCGGCGGAAGGCCAGGACAGCCGGACCACCGCGGTGTCGGCGGGAGCGGCCGTGGCCATGGGGGCGCCGGTCATCCCCCCCGGGTTCATGCCGGCCGGGCCGCCTGGACCGGCGCCTGGGAAGATCCCACCCTGCCGGGCTGCGGCGGTGGAGCCGAGACCTGCGCTCACGAGCAGACAGGCGGCGGCGAGACCCATGACCGGGACCCCCGGGACCGTCCTATTGCGCCGCGGTCCGATCATCGGCTGCGGCTCCTTCTGCGCCCCTCGCGGGCCAGGAAGAAGGCGCGCAGGGGCTCGACGTAGGAGGCGGTGGCGTCGACGTCGACCAGGTCCACCCCGTGAGCCAGGAAGACCCTCTCCTGGGCCCGATCATGCCCGGCCGCCGCCTGCGAAAGTTCCGCGGCCAGCCCCGGGTCGCTGGTGTCCAGGATCATCTCCCGGCCTGTCTCGGCGTCGGCCCAGCGCACCAGCCCCACCGCGGGCAGGCTCGTCTCACGCGGGTCCCGCACCCGCACCGCGACCATGTCGTGGCGCCGTCCCAGGACCGACAGGCTGGTGGCGAAATCCGGGGCCCAGAAGTCGGACACCAGGAAGATCGTGGCCTTGCGCTTGAGGACCGACCCGAGCAGGCGGAGGGGCTCGTCGAGGTCGGTTCCCCTGCCCTGGGGCCGGAAGGCCAGCAGTTCCCGGATCAGCCTCAGGACGTGGTTCCTGCCCTTGGCCGGCGGGATGAACTTCTCGACGGTGTCGGTGAAGATGACCAGGCCCACCTTGTCCTTGTTGGCGATGGCCGAGAACGCGAGCACCCCGCAGAGTTCGGCCGCGATCTCGGCCTTCAGGCGACTCCCCGACCCGAAGTTCCCGCTGCGGCTCATGTCCACCGCGAGAACCACGGTCAGTTCGCGCTCCTCCTCGAAGAGCTTGACGTAGGGGTCTCCGGTGCGGGCCGTCACGTTCCAGTCGATGGTGCGGATGTCGTCCCCGGGGACGTACTCCCTCACCTCGCGGAACTCCATGCCGGTGCCCTTGAACACCGAATGGTACTCCCCGGAGAAGACCTCCTCGACGAGCCTGCGCGTGCGGATCTCTATCCGGCGGACCGCCGCCAGGATCTCGGGAGGAATGCCGCTGCCCTGGACGCGTCCGCTCATGGCCTCAGGGCACCGCGACGTTGTCCAGCAGGGCGCTGACGATGTCGTCGCTGGTCAGGTTCTCGGCCTCGGCCTCGTAGGTGATCAGGATGCGGTGCCGCAACACGTCGTGCCCGACGGTCTTGACGTCCTCGGGGATGACGAAGGCGCGCCCCTGCATCAGGGCCCGGGCCCGGGCCAGCTGGGTCAGGGCGAGCGTGGCCCGCGGCGAGGCGCCCCAGGCGATCAGCGGGGCCAGGTCGAGCCCGGCGGCCTCGGGATCACGGGAGGCGAACACGATGTCGATGATGTAGGACTTGATCTTCTCGTCCACGAAGACCGCGTTGACCGCGGCGCGCATGCTGCGGATGCCGGCGGGATCGACCACCTTCGCGACCTCGGGCACCGCCTTCCCTGCCATGCGCTCGAGGATGGTCCGCTCCTCTTCCCGGGTGGGGTAGCCGATCTTCAGCTTGAGGAGGAATCGGTCCACCTGGGCCTCGGGCAGTGGGTAGGTCCCCTCCTGCTCGATGGGGTTCTGGGTGGCGAGCACCAGGAAGGGATCGGCCAGGGGGAAGGTCTCGCCCCCGATGGTGACCTGCCGCTCCTGCATCGCTTCGAGCAGGGCGCTCTGCACCTTGGCCGGGGCCCGGTTGATCTCGTCGGCGAGGATGATGTTGCTGAAGACGGGGCCCTGCTTGACCTTGAACTCACCGGTCTCGCGGTTGTAGATCGTCGTCCCGGTGATGTCGGCCGGCAGCAGGTCCGGAGTGAACTGGATCCTGCGGAACTCGGTGTCCACCGTCCTGGCGAGGGTGCTGACGGCCAGCGTCTTGGCCAGCCCCGGCACGCCCTCCAGCAGGATGTGGCCGCCGGTCACCAGCCCCATCAGCAGCCCTTCCATCATCTCGCGCTGTCCGACGATCACCTTGCCCGTTTCCGCCAGGACGTCCTGCAGGCGGCGGGAGAACTCCTCGGCCTGGATCTTGTCCAGGGATTGGTTTACGGTCATGACTACCTTCCGTGAGACCATGGTGGGGCATCCCGGGGGAATCCGGGATGACTCGTTGACGTCTTCGCCGACCGCCTTGATACGGGTTGGAGGGACGGGAGTTCCCACCAATCGCGGATGCGGCGGACCCGGACCCTCCGGATCCGGGGCTTCCCAAAATACCCAACCCCTTTTTTCTTGCCAACCCCTTTGAAAAGTCTTTCAATGAGGCTGTCGTCCGGATCGCGAGCACGGATCCCGCCGCGAATTTTCCTGGTTTCCCGCCAAGTTTCCCTGACCGGAGGCCGCCGTGAGGCTCAGCAAGAACAAGATCGGTTATCTGGCCCACCGGGTCCTGAAGATGGTCCAGGAACATCCCAGGATCCACATCATCGCCAACGAGGATCTGCTGCTGCGCGCCGTGGACGACGCCATCTACGACAACATGCACGAAGAGGACGAGATCGACGAACAGGTCGAGAGCCTGATCAAGCAGAACGTGAACGAGATCCGGGCCATGGACATGGACGTCGGAGCCCTGCGCAACAAGATGAAGCGCGAACTCGCCCGCAAACGGAATTTCACCCTCTGACCGGATGACAAGGAGCACGCCGTGCGATTGACCGAGGAACGCATCGCCGTCCTGGCCCGGCTGGTCAGCGACCGGCTCCTGGACGAGGAGATCGTCGACCTGGAGATCGGCGAGGGCGACTTCCGGCACCTGATCGAGAACCTCATCTCGCGCGATCTGAAGATCGAGGACGAGATCGACGAGGAAGCGACGGCCTTCCTGCTCAAGAACCGGCCCAATCTCGAAGAGGGTTCCACCGAGTGGGACGTCGAACTCGAGCGCAAGAAGGAAGATCTCTGCATCGCCCGCGGATACGTGGCCTTCTGATCCCCTCCCGGAGCACCATCCCATGCGTATCATGGTCCTGACCCCCTACCTGCCCCACCGCCGGGTGGGGCACGGCGGAGGGACGGCCGTCCGGGATCTGGTGACCTGGCTGGCCCGCAGTCACGAGGTCCGTCTGGTGTCCCTGGTGAGGCCCGGGGAAGAGGGACTGGTGCCCGAGGTGGAGGCCCTGGGGGCGTCCGTGGTGGCCCTGCCGTTCAGCGACGCCGGCGCCCGCGGCCTGGACCGCCTGCAGCTGGCCGCCGGGCGGGCGGCCTCCCGGGTCCGCTCCCTGGCTTCAGGCTACCCCCATTACGTGCAGAAGTACTGGTCCGCGGCCCTGAGCCGCCGCGTCCGGGCGGCCGTCGCCGAATTCCAGCCGGATGCGGTGCAGGTCGAATACCTGCAGATGGCCCTGTTCTGCCGGGATCTGTTCCGGGTGCGGGAACGCACCGGTCGTCCCGGTCCCCGGCT
>Ga0180009_10003303_pt1 | contig 18432 bp, 16 predicted proteins | sample OS_PC_MetaG_FD_123537 | JGI IMG/M metagenome (GOLD analysis project Ga0180009, IMG submission 123537) | Groundwater microbial communities from the Aspo Hard Rock Laboratory (HRL) deep subsurface site, Sweden - OS_PC_MetaG | ecosystem: Environmental > Aquatic > Deep subsurface > Groundwater... | reverse complement strand
CTCCAGGAGGACCGCCGCATCGGCCGCCTTGTCCTGATGCATCAGCACCGTCGCCAGATTGACGGTCTGTTCGAGGGACATGCCCTCGGCCGCGGGGGGAACGTCCTGGGTCGAGCCGCCCGACAGGTATCCCAGCGACCGCAACATCTTCTCCCGCCCGGCGACGGCCTCCAGATCCCTCCGGGGAGCCGCCTCCCTGACCAGGGGACTGGTCTCGTAGGTCGGCACGAGGGCGACGGGGAACTCGTCCAGCCGTGCGGGCGCGAAGGCGTCCGTGAGCACCCGGCCGTGCATGTCCTCCGCCACCGGCAGCCCCAGGGCGTAAAGCACCGTGGGGGCCACGTCGTACACGTCGGCCCCGGTGATCCTCGCCCCGGGAACCACCCCCGGACCATTGATGATGACCACCCCGTCGGGCATGTGGTCGGCGTCCGCGGTCTCGATGGAGAACTCGTCCTCGCGCCGGCGTTCCGGCCCGAGCCGGAAGCCGTGGTCGCTGACCACGACCACCAGGGTCTGCGGCCCGCGCTGCTCCAGCAGCTTGCCCAGCAGGGCATCCTGCCACTCCCAGTAGGCGAAGACGGCATCCCGATAACGGGCGAAATCCCGGTCCGGGACCCAGGAAAGCTTGGGCGGCATGAAGCGTCCGCACAGATGGGCCACGGTGTCGGTGCCCTCGTAGTAGACGGCCAGCAGGTCGGGCCGTTCCTCGTCCAGGCGCTCGATCACCAGGTCGGTGTAGGCCATGGTCGTGCTCATGGCCTGGCGGAGGTTGGTCAGGATCTTGGCGGCCGTGCTGTCCGGACCGGTCCCGGCGAGCTCGTCCAGGGGAAGATCGATCAGGGGGGCCAGCGCCTCCGGCGCGATCCCCTCCTCGCCGGGCAGCAGCCGCATCACGTCGGCCATCAGTTCGGATGGATGGGTCTTCCCGGCGTCGTGGGCGCCGCTGCCGGTGATCCCGAATCCATGCCAGCCCACGTCGTCGCTCACCATGAAGCCGGCGATGGGTTCGGCGGGCCAGGTCGCCCACCAGCCGACCACCCCGCTGGTGAGACCGGCTTCCGAGGCGATGTTCCACAAGGCGCGGACCTTCCGGTCGGCCGTCCCCACGGGAACCTTGCTCCCGTCCGGGGCGTCGGTCATGAACCAGGTGACGCCGTGCTGGTCGGCGGTCTTGCCGGTGGCGATGCTGTTCCAGACCACGGGAGAAAGCATGGGTTCGTCGCTCAGCAGGATGCCGTGGGCGCCGCCGTCCCGCAGGGAAGCCAGATGGGGCAGGCGGCCCTGGTCCATGAGGGGGCCGATGAGATCCCAGTCGGCGGCGTCCAGACCGATGATCCAGACCTCGGGCCGGGAAGATTCCCGGCTGCAACCCGCGGCCATGAGGACGAGGAAGGATAAAAAGACAAAAACCGCATGGGGCGGGCGGAATCCCCTGCTGGTGAACATGATGCACTCCAGTGTTTTCGGTCCCGGCCGGTGGAGAGCTGCGGGATCCTGTATCGATACGAGTGATGTCTCTTTAAGTTACAAAAAAATTCCGGAAAAAAAAGCCGCCAGGGGGCGGCTCGGGAAAAAACTCCCGGTTCAGGGCTTCAACCGCAGGAGGACCGGCAGGTGATCGCTGATGTTCTTGTCGTACTCCGACCACCCGCTGGACAGGTAATCGTAGAGCCGCAGCACGCGGACCTCGGTATCCGGCCGGGCCATCGCGTCGAACAGGTCGCTGGTGATCAGGATGTGATCCAGGTGGCTGGGCCAGGTAGGATACGACCAGCCGCTGTCGGGACCCGAGGCGATGTCCAGATCCACGAACCGGTAACGGTCGGGCGCCTGCAGGAACACGTCGAAGACGTTGTCTTCCTGGTCGTCCGTCAGTTCGTCGTTGAAGTCGCCCACCACCACCACGCGCACGCCGGAGAAGTTCCGGGCGATGTAGTCATCGAGGAGGATGCTGGCATCCCGCCGGCGGGTCTCCTCGTCCCGTTCGTTGGTCGGTTCGATCCGGTTGTCCCCGCAACACTTGTAGTGGTTGTTGATGACCACCAGCGGCTGGCCGGCGAAGGATCCCTGCAGGACCAGGGGGCTGCGCGGCAGGGCGTATTCGTCGGTGAGGATCTCGTAGATGGATTCGACGACCAGGGGACTGCTGTTGCGATACAGGTACGCCAGATTCATGTCCGCGTAGGCGGTGACGGCCCGGTACCCGTCCCAGCCGGGCAGGGCGTCGTCGAGGGCGCGGAACTGCACCACGTTCATCACTTCCTGCAACGCCACGATGTCCACGTCCAGGGCGCTGACCGCGTCCGCGACGTAGGCGACGGTCGCGGCGCCGTTCTTGGCGAAGTTCTCCAGGTTCCAGGTGATGATCTCCAGGGTGGTGTCGGTGCCCACCGTGGCGGCGGCGAAGGGATTGACGTCCTCGGGCGCGGTGCTCTTCTCCGTGGTCCCGCAGGACCCCAGGAACAGCAGCAGCGCGAGGGCGGGCGCACAAACGACGATCAGCAAGCGGCGGTTCATCGGCAAAGGCCTTCCTTCTCCCCGTAACCCGGATTCCAGCTGACATTATAACCCACGGACCCCGTCCAGCGCAAAACCCGGACGCATGATCCCTCCCGGAATATCATCCGGACGGTTCCGCAGCGATCTCAGGCGCCGGCACCCGGATCCGCAGGCAGATGAAGAACCCCGCCAGGGCGATGGCCCCCGCCAGCAGGAAAACGTACTGGTGGCCGTAGCGTTCCCAGATCCAGCCCGACAGCACGGGCAGGGACATGGCCACCGCGTGATCGATGGTGATCCCCAGGGAGACCGTCGGGGTGATGTCGCCGGGATCGACGGCGATCTTCTTCAGGTACGTGGTCCGGGCGACCCGCAGGGCGAACAGGACGTGGTCCAGGACGTAGGCCCCGTAGAGGACCCGCAGATCCCACGGCTGCGGCAGGACGTCCGAGGCGAAGGCGTAGACCAGACACACGGCCAGCAGCAGCAGCTCGTCGGCCGCCAGGACGGTCCGTTCCCCCAGCCAGTCGATGACGTCGCCCAGCAGGGGCCGCATGATCACCCCCAGGGTGGAGGCGATGAAGTAGAGCAGGGCGATGGTGGACACCGGGACGCCGTGCAGGGAGACCAGCACCCAGGTCCCGAAGACCAGGAAGATCTGCTTGCGGATGCCGAACAGGGCGCTGATGGCGTAGAAGATGCGGTATTCCCGGCGGTAGACCAGGCGCCGCGACGGGGGGTCCTGCTTGCCCAGCTGCAGCCGCCAGTAGAAGAAACCCGCCAGGGCCGCGAAGACCGCCCCCAGCAGGTAGAACAGGTCGTAGCGGTCGCCCACCAGCTTGGCCAGCAGCCAGACCACCGACACGCCCAGGATGGTGCCCAGGTTGCGGGCCCCTCCCAGCTGGCCCAGACGCCGGCCCTCTCCCCCCTTCTTCGCCAGCTTCAGTCCCAGGGGACCTTCCACGGCGAAGATGATGTGGTCGCCCAGCGACCAGATCACGATCACCAGGACGAGCAGGACCATGCCGCTGGACAGGAATCCCAGGCCCAGGGCGCCGGCGGCGGTCAGGACCATGGCCAGGACAGCGATGCGGCTCTCGCGCAGGCGCACCAGCAGCAGGCCCATGACGAAGAAGATGAGGAACCCGGGCAGCTCGCGGGGAAGTTCCAGCCAGCCCCGGTTGCCGGCGTCGAAGGCGTGGACGTCGGCCAGGTAGTTGTTCAAGGTGCTGGTGAAGATGCCCGCCACCGCCCCGAAGAAGAGGGTGGCCAGGAGCATGCGGCGGAAGTCGCCGCTGATGGTGCGCCATCTGTTCAACGGAGGCTTTCCGCCGGAGGGGGTTCGGGATCGACGCGTCCGGCGGGAGCCTGGTCGGGCCGCCGCCGGTAGAGCCAGGTCAGGCGGGCCAGCCGCTCGCCGCCGGGATGGTCGAAGACGTCGCCGCCCATCCGCCAGTTCCAGTTGCCCCGGCCCTCGCCCGGCAGGTTCATGCGGCCTTCGCGGCCCAGATCCAGGACGTCCTGCATGGTCGCGATGAAGGTGTGGGCCGGGGACATCATGCCCAGCCTGATCAGGGTCCAGTTGGGTTCGGCGACCTCGCAGCCGGCGTACTCGGCGACCAGTTCGCGGGTGTCGGCGTCCGTCAGGTGCTTCCACCAGCCCAGAGCCGGATCATTGTCGTGGGTCCCCACGTAGACCACGGCGTCGGTTTCGTGCTCGTGGGGCAGGAAGGCGTTGTCCGGCCCGCTCCAGGCGAACTGCAGGACCTTCATCCCGGGCAGGCCGAACCCGCGGCGGAGTTCGTCCACCGCCGGGGTGATCACGCCCAGGTCCTCGGCGATCAGGGGCAACTCGTCCCCGAATTCCCGCTGCAGGCGCGTGAAGAACGCGGCCCCGGGTCCGGGGGCCCAGCGGCCGTTCTCGGCCGTCTCCGCCCCCGCGGGCACCTCCCAGCAGGCCTCGAAGCCGCGGAAGTGGTCCAGCCGCACCACGTCCACCAGCCCCAGGCAGGCCTTCAGGCGGCCCACCCACCAGGCGTAATCCTCGGCGGCGGCCGCCCGCCAGTCGTACAGGGGATTGCCCCAGAGCTGGCCGGTCTTGCTGAAGTAGTCGGGCGGCACGCCCGCGATGCTGGTCGGTTGACCTGTGTCGTCGAGCTGGAAGAGATCCTGGCGGGCCCAGACGTCGCTCGAGTCGTGGGCCACGAAGATGGGAACGTCGCCGATGAACCCGACCCCCCTGTGCCGGGCGTGCGCCCGCAGGCGAGACCACTGACGGTGGAACACCCACTGGACGAAGCGGTGGAAGGCGATCTCCTTCTCCAGGCGTGCGGCCGCGTCGGCCATTTCCCCCGCGCTGCGCTTCACCAGTGCGGTGGGCCAGTCGGTCCAGGGCTTGCCGCCCTGATCGTCCTTGATCGCCATGAACAGGGCGAAGTCGTCCACCCAGGCCGCGTGCTCCGCGGACCAGGCGCGGAACTCCTCCCAGACCGACCCTGCGGCGCGGCCGAGGAAGCCGGCCCAGGCTTCCCTCAGCCTGCTCGTCTTCCAGGCGATGACCGCTCCGAAGTCCACGCGGTCCGCGGCGAAACCGGGGCGGGCGCCCTCCTGCACCGGACCGAGCCAGCCGAGATCCTCCAGATCGCCCAGATCGATCAGCAGGGAGTTGCCCGCGTAGGCGGACAGGGTCTGGTAGGGGGAATCGCCGAAGCTGGTGGGGCCCAGCGGCAGCATCTGCCACCAGGTTTGGCCGTTGTCCGCCAACCAGTCCACGAAGCGGTAGGCGGCCGGCCCCAGATCGCCGATGCCGTCGGGGCCCGGCAGACAGGTCGGATGCAGCAGGACTCCGCTGCGGCGGGGGAAGGTCGAAGTGCGGTCAGGCATGGCCGGTATCCTCGGAATGACGGTCGGTGCCCAGGGCGACACCCAGGATGGTCAGGAACAGGAGCATCGATTCGGCGTCGCCGAAGTACCACTCGGTCAGGCCGGCGGTGAAGAAACCGGCTGCGGCGCCCGCCGCGCCCAGGGCCCACCCGCGCCGCCAAGGCTCCCGGGGCGGGCCGGTCCCGCCCAGCTGCACCCACAGGCGCCAGGGCCGCACCAAGGTAACGAGGAAAAACCCCATGGCCAGCAAAAACCCCGGGATGCCCCAGATCACCGCCAGCATCACCAGGTTGCTGTGCAGGTGGCCGAAATAGACCGTGTCCTGGTCGCCGTAGTAGGCGGGCAGGACCTCGGTGAGATCCCGGTCCCCGATCCCGGTGACGGGATGGTCCCGGATGATCTGCCAGCCGGCCCGCCACATCTCCAACCGGCGGCTCGTGTTCTGGCCCTCGGCGACGTATCCGGGAGTCAGGCGGCCGGCCAGGCGTTCATCGGCGTTGCGCTCGGCCAGCCTGGGCACGACCACCAGGACCGCCACCGCCCCCAGGATGTAGACCGCGAGCCACCGCCGATCCCGCAGCAGCAGGATCAGGCCCGATCCCGCGGCCAGGCCCAGCCAGGCGCTGCGGGTCATGGTCTGGATCAGGCCGACGGCCACCGGCAACGCCGCCAGGCCAAGCAACCAGCGCGCCCGCGCCCCGATGCCCGGGGTCAGCAGGATTCCCACCACCACCAGCAGGACCAGCATCAGCAGGCAGCCGCTGGTCATGGGGTTGGACATCTCTCCCAGCCGCACGTCGAACAGGGACCCCGTCTCCCGCCAGATGTTGACCTGACCGTAGACGCTGATCAGCACGGCGCCGGCGAGCAGGGCTCCCGCCAGCCCGCGGCGGCTGCCCTCGCCCCTGGCCGCTGCGGCCCCCGCCCAGATCGCGCCGAACAGGAAGAAACGCCGGTAGAACACCAGGGACTGGACCGGATCGCTGGAAAAGGGCAGGACCGCCAGGGCCCAGAACGCCAGCAACAGGACGGGCCATTCCAGCCCCGTGACGGGCAAGGTGGTCCTGGCCACGAGCCTGCGGCCCAGCATCACCGCCAGGGCCACCCCCAGGAGGATCTGGCTGAGCGCGATGGACAGGTTGGCGGCGACCAGCAGGAGGGCGACCGAGGTCAGCTGCCAGGCGTCCCACCTTCCCGGGCGGGCGCCGTCCCTGCCGGGATGTTCTGCGTGCGGCGTCATGCCTCTCCTTCGGGGATGGTCCGGGGCGGGGACGAACTCCGCCACAGCCGGTGCAGGCGGGGCAGCGGCGGGGGCAACCACGGGGAAACCTCGGCTCCCGGCGTCCTCGCCTCCTCGAGCAAGGCGAGCAACCGGCCCAGATGATCCCAGGCCCGGGGCACATGGTCCAGGAACTTCCGCTTGCCCTTGACGTGCCCCAGGAACCCGTAGGCGCCCAGGGCCTGCATGATCCGCTGCAGCCCGGCGCCGATGCCCATGGCGTGCAGGTCGGGCTCCGTGAACCGGCCTCCCTCGCGCCGAACGACCCCCTCGTCGAACCGCATCCAGAGCTCGCGGCGCGCCCGGTCGGGCAGGGGAACGTAGGGGTCCCACAGCAGGGCCATGGCGTCGTAGGCGACCGGGCCCAGACGCATCCCCTGGACGTCGACGAGCCGGGGACCCGCCCCCGTCAGATGGATGTTCTGGGACTGGAAGTCCCGGTGGATCACCACCAGGGGCTGACGGGCGACGGCGGCGGCCAGAAGTTCGCAATCGCCGTCGAGATCGTGGATGTCCCGGGCCGGCAGGCCCAGGTGCGTGGCCAGGAACCGGGTCTGGAAGTACTTCGTCTCCCCCCGGAGCTGGTCCCGGTCGAGGGTCCGGTCCCCGCAGGCCGGACAGGCGCGGACCAAGGCGTCGGACGACCCCTGAAGCCGCAGCAGGAGATCGATCACCGGTTCGTAGGCCTCGAGCCACCGGGCCTCTTCCCCATCCCAGGCCGGGTGGCAGGTCCACAGCGAATCCGACCCCAGGTCCTCGGTGAGCAGGGCGCGACCGGGCACGTCCACGGCCAGAACGGCCGCGCCCCCCAGGCCGCGTGCGGACAGGGCTCGGGCCACCGCCTCCGCCCGCTCGAATTCGGGGTCGTCCCGGGGACTGAGCATGGCGACGGCGGACCAGTCTCCCACGCCCAGCCGCCAGAACCGGCGGTCCGAGCCGTGGCCGGTGATGGCCTCGACGGGGCCCCGTCCGGCGCCGGGTCCGGATTCCGGGGCCGCGGCCACCGCCTCAAGGTAGCGCCCGAGGGTGCCGAGATCCGACCAGACGAGGTCCGGGGGCTGATGGGCACGCACGCCGCCGGGGTCGCGCACCAGGGCCTCCACCAGGGGATCGACCAGCGGACCGGGACCCTGCCCCACCAGGTCCAGGAAGGGACGGGCCAGCACGGCGATGCCGGTATAGGTCAGCGCGCGCTCCGCCGCGGCGAAGCCGGAGCCCGCTGCCGAGGCCGCGGGGCGGCCGGCGATGGACACGACCCTGCCGTCCCGGGCGACGCCGACCGAGTTGACCTCCGGCCAGTCCGCCACCAGCAGGGTGGCCAGGGCCCCGCCCTCGAGGTGGGCCGCCAGCAGGTCCTCCAGATCCACGGAGCACAGCACGTCGCCGTTGTACAGGACCACGTGGTCCGCGCCGGCGAGGTGCGCCCGGGCCCCATCGAGGGCGCCCCCCGTGCCCAGGATCCGCGGTTCGTGGCTGATGACGACCTCCCGGGGGGCCGTCCGTCCGGCGAGGTGTCCGGCGATCTTGTCGGCGAGATGGTGGGTGTTGACGACCACGGGGCTGCAGCCGGTTTCGAGCAGGGCGTCGACGGCGCGGTCCAGCAGGGTCCGCCCGCCCACCGGCCACAGGGGCTTGGGCAGGTGGTCGGTCAGGGGGGCCAGCCGGGTGCCGAGCCCCGCAGCGAGGACCATGCCGGCGATCCGGTCACCCATAATGGCGGATTCCCGCGGTCAGCTCGGCGAAGGCCTTCAACTGCTCCAGCCAGCCGGCCTTCATCTGCCAGGGCGAGAGGTCCGCCTCGACCGCCTCGCGCCAGGCCGGCCCGCCGGCCAGGATGTCGATGGGCAGCTTCACGGTCTCGTACTCGTAGGGCGGCCGCCGCCAGGCGAAATCGCGCGGCCAGAGCCGGCGGACGGCCCCGATGGCCGCCGTGTAAGTCGCCACCGGCTCGAAGACCCGCCAGTCGGTGATGTGGACCTGCAGGCCGCCGCAGACCTCGCCGGCGAACTTGTGGAAGGTGGGCTGGAAGTAGAGCGGTCGCAGGCGGCACCCGGGCAGGTTCCAGCTGCGCAGGAGCCCGCACAGCGTCTCCGGTTCGACGAACGGGGCGCCGAAGATCTCGAACGGGCGCGTGGTCCCCCGGCCTTCGCTCAGCAGGGTGCCCTCGAGCAGGCATGCCCCCGGGTAGACCAGAGCGGTCTTGACCGTGGGCATGTTGGGCGACGGCAGCACCCACGGCAGGCCGGTGGCGGTGAAGTCCAGGTCCCGTTCCCAGCCCTCCATCCAGACGACCTCGAGATCCAGGTCCAGCCCCGACCACTGCCGGAAGAAGACGGCCAGCTCGCCGATGGTCAGGCCGTGGCGCATGGGGATCGGGGCCAGCCCCACGAACGACCGGTACGCGGGGTCCAGCACGTTGCCCTCGGTGCGGCGGCCGCCCAGGGGATTGGGCCGGTCCAGCACCACCACCCGCTTGCCCAGTTCCGCGCAGGCTTCCAGGCACAGCAGCATGGTCCAGATGAAGGTGTAGTAGCGCGCGCCCACGTCCTGCAGATCGATCACCAGGGTGTCGACGTCCGCAAGCATCCCGGCCGTGGGCTTGCGATGCTCCCCGTAGAGGGAGTACACGGGCAGGCCCATGACCGGATCGGTGAACCCCTCCCACTCGATCATGTTGTCCTGGGTCTCGCCGCGGATGCCGTGTTGCGGCCCGAACAGGACCCGCAGATCCGCCAGGGGGGCGTGGAAGAACAGCTGCGCGGCATGGCGCAGCCGCCTGTCCACGGACGCCGGGTGCACCAGCAGGCCCAGCCGCTGGCCGCGCAGGCCGGCGAAACCCTCGTCCGCCAGCCGATCCAATCCCGTATTCACGTTGGCCAAAACCGACTCCCGGTCAGTTGTAGTAATCAGGCTTGCAGCCGCCTCACCCGTCCCACATGCGTTCGTAGGCGGCCAGGCGTTCGCCCGCCAGGGCCAGGGCCTGCTTCCGGCCCGGCAGGGGCCTCACCACCCGTTCGTCGGGTTTGCTCTGCTCGACCAGGGCCCAGCCCGGTGTCCTGCCGCCGGGGACGGGCCGGCGCACCAGCAGGATGTCCCCCGCCAGACCCGTCGGGATGGTTTCGACGACGGTGAAGGCGCCGGCCAGGTTCCGCCAGCGCTCGACCGGCAGGGGAACGATGCGGCCTGCCGCCAGGGCTTCGATCAGGTCGGTCAGATCCAGCTTCTTCTTCATCGGCCTTCCTCCCGGCCCCCGCCCGCGAGGCCTTCGATGGCCTCGGCCATGGCGTCCCAGGAATACTTCTTCTTCTGCGCCGCCACGGCGCCGGCGAATGCGGCGGCCTTCTCCTCGCGAAAGAACCGCGTGATGGCGGCGGCCAGGGCCGCCGAGTCGCCCGGCGGCACCAGGAAACCCGTCCGCCCGTCCTCGACCACTTCGGGCAAACCTCCGACGGCGGTCGTCACCACGGGCAGGTCGTAGTTGTAGGCGATCTGGACGATCCCGCTCTGCGTCGCCGAGACGTAGGGAAGCACGACGAGGTCGGCGGCCACGAAGTAGTCCTCGACGATCTCGTCCGGCACGAAGCCGTCGACCAGGCGGACGACGTCCGACCCGCCCGAGGCGGCGATCCGGTCCAGGTAGGGCTGCTTCTCGCCGTACACGTCGCCGACGATGAGGATCTCGAGGTCCCGGCCGAACTCCCGCCGCAAGGGACCGGCGGCGTCGATCAGGTGGACCACGCCCTTGTAGGGCTTGATGAACCCGAAGAAAAGGACGAGGTGCGCGGCAGCCTCGAGACCAAGGGCCTTCCGCGCTTCGGCCCTGGTCTTGCGGGGCCGCCCCGGCTCCCCGAAATCATAGACCGGATGGGGCGCATCCACCACCGCCGCCGGATCGGTACCCGGCAGCACGGTGAACAGGTCCCGGCGCACCTGGGCACTCTGGGCGATGTAGCCGTGCCCCTGCCTCAGGGCCAGCCGGGTCAGGAACATTCCCAGCGGATACTTCTCGTGGGGGATGACGTTGTCCAGCAGGTAGACCACCCGCACGCCGGTGTCGCGACGGAGCAGCCAGGTCACCGCGAAGAAGCCCGGCGCGAAGAACGGGATCCAGTACTTGATCACCAGGGCGCGGGGGGACGCCCGCTTCAGGTCCCGGTAGGTGCGCCACCAGCTCCAGGGCGACCAGGCGACGAACCGGGGATGGTCGGGGTGGTCCAGCCACGCTGCGGTCCGCCCTTCCTGCTCCGTGCCGGGAAAGAGGAAGCGAGGGTACTGCTTGCGGAACGAGGCCCAGAACACCTCGTGGCCCCGGGCCTTCAGGGCCCGCGCCAGCATGCCGTAGTAGGTGACGATGCCCCCCCGGAAAGGCGGAGCCGGGCCCAGGAAGGCCAGCTTCATCGGGAACCCAGGAGGTCGCGGACCGCCGCCAGGACGGCCGCCGGACGCAGGGTCTCCATGCAGAAGCGGTCGCTGGTGCAGCGCGGCTGGAAGAAACAGGTGCACGGCTGTTCGGGGGCGACGATCCGCCCCCTCCCGTACAGTTCGAATTCGTTCGGATTGAAGATGTTGTTGAAAAGGACCAGCTTCTTGCCCAGGCCCAGGGCGATGTGCATGGCCATCGTCACGGCCGTGACCACCAGGTCGCAGCGGTCCACCAGCCCCACGAAGGTCTTCAGGTCGAAGTGGCCGGGATAGGCGGCCCCGGTCCGGGCGGCCAGCCGCCGGTTCTTCTGGTCCTCCGCCGGCCCGCCCAGCAGCACCACGGCGTAGCCCTGGTCCTGCAGGTCGCCCGCGAGTTCGGCCCAGGACTCCTCCGGCCACAGGCGACTGGTCCAGCGCCCCCCGCACCCGGTGTTCAGACCGACGATCCTGCTGCCGGCCGGCAGGTCGAAATCCCGGGGCTCCTGCGGGCGGTCCAGGACGTATTCCTCGCCCTGGAACTCGTAGCCGCAGATGGCGAAGATCTCCTGGGGATAGCTCAGCCTGCAGGCCCGGTTCACGTCGTCGAACAGACCGGTCAGGAACTTGTCCTGCGCCGCCTGGACCTGGGCCGCCGTCACCCCCTCGGTCACGGGCCGGCAGAGCCCATCGTCCCCCAGGGTGAAGCCCCAGAGGCGGTCCGCCTGCACCTCGCGCGCCAGGGCGCAGGCCTGGCGGTCCTTGTCCAGGTTGATCACCAGATCGAAACGGGTCCGGCGCAACCAGAGGATCGTCTCGTGACCGAGCTTCAGGGGATCATCCACCGCCCCGGGCAGCAGTTCGGGGAAATCGGTCACCCAGCTCAGGGCGTGGTCGGGGAAGTCCCTCCGCAGGGGGGCCAGCAGGGGGGTCGTGCGGATGACGTCGCCGGCGGCGCCCAGCTTGATGATCAGGACGCGTCCCCGGCGGGCCCGGAACTCGGGACACCCCTCGCAGTGCACGCCCCGTCGCTTGTGGGGGGTGCAGGGCACGTGGCCCCGGAAGTGGAAGCAGTCGGTCCGGACGATCACGGTCGGCATCCTCGCTTTGCTGGTCCCCGCTACTTGCCGAGCCGGTTGCCGATGGTCACCAGGGCCTCGCGGGCCTGGACGTCCAGGCCGCTGGGCAGGCCGTACTGCAGGGCGATGGTGTACGATCCCTGGGCCTGGACCAGATTGTCCATCTTCAGGAAGAGCCGGCCCATGTGGAAGTAGATGACGGCGTCGGCGTTCCGGTTCCGGCTGAAGCTCAAGGCCTGGGTGAACGCGTCCACGGCCTCGAAATCCCGCCCCACTCCGTCCAGGGCCTGGCCCCGCAACATCTCGATGCGGCTGCGGGCCTGGCTGGGCAAATCGGCGTGGTCCTCGGCCAGCCCGCGGCAGATGTCCAGGGCCTGCCGGGCCTGTCCCTTGCCGAGCAGTTCCTCGGCCCGGGCCACCTGGTCCGCCACCGGCTTGGGCAGCGGGGCCCGCAGCAGTTCCAGTTCGGCCGCCAGCCCCTCGGCCAGGGTGCGCATCTCCGGGGGCAGGTCGTCCTCCAGCGCGCCCTCGATGTAGGTGGAAGCCCGGGTGTAGAAGTTGCGGTCGCGGAGGAATCCCGCCAGCAGCACCTTGGCGACCCCGTCGGCCGGATCCTCCTTCAGCGCCCGCTCGCACTCCGCCTCGGCGTCGAGCCGGCGTCCCGAGGCGAAGGCCTCGAGGGCCCGGTTGACGTGGTAGGAATAGGCGGCGTGGACCTGGTCCCGCGGCGGCCCCAGCAGATTCACCGCGAAGGTGGCCTGGTGCTGCCGGTTGGTCATCACGACGATGATCTCCTCGCCCTCTCCCCAGGGGATGACGGCCTCGTGCCGGGACTCGTCGGTCTGGTAATAGATCAGGGACTCGCCCTTGACCCGCAGGACGCTCAGATCGCACCGGCTCAGACCCCCGTCCACGACCAGCTTCCAGCTGCGCACCTGGATGTCGGCGAACCCCACGCGGAACTGGAAGGTCTCGCGCGGTTGCAGGGTGAAGGTGTCGGACGACCAGGTCTCCCAGGCCGTATCCGCCCGCAGGCTGCCGGCCCCGAACACCAGGAGCAGCGCCAGGACGGCGCCCCGGGTACGGGAATTGCGTGACAGGACGGCCGGTTGCGATATCATGATCAACCTTTCGGGGCGGCGTGCCCAGCGCGACGTTGAATCGGCGGCCCAGGACCCTATACTCTGCGGGAATGTATCGGAAGTCCCGGGTGAACTCAAGCGGACAGGAGACTCCATGCGAAAAGGATGCCACCGGACAGGCCGTTCCGCGATCATTGCATCCTGGCTGCTCCTTGCCGGCGCAGCGGGATTCCTGCCCGCAGCGGGCGGCGCCCAGACCCTCGACGGTTTCCCCGAGGACGTGCGGTTCGAGATCATGAACGCCACCACCGGCCAGGCCGGCAACTGCGAGCGCCTGACCATCGAGTACCTGGCCGAGACGGCCGTGGTCATCACCGACATCCGGCCCGCCGACTCGGTCTTCACCGTGGAGTCGGTCCCCCTGATCGCCGGTGCGCAGTACGTGGTGACGGCTTGGTGGCGGGACGTTCCCTATTACTTCAGCTTCCGGGGACGGGATCTGGCCGAGGGGGTCCACACCCTGCACGTCTTCGACACCACGCCGGACAAGTCCGCCGTGACCGTCATGGGGCTCAACCTCGTCCTGCAGCGGCAGGACACGGTCCTGCGCCTGGAATACCTGCTGCAGATCGAGAACGCCACCGGTCCGCAGCTGACCGTCCATGACCCCGGGGGAACCGTGGTTCTCGCTCTGCCCGCCGGGGCCGAGGACATCACCGCGGAGTACCGGCGCGGGCTCCTCCCCACCCCCGTCCCCTTCCACCGGACGTCCCCGGGGAAGCTGGGGCTGGACGTTCCGCTGGTCTGGGGCAACAACAGCGTCCGCGTGACCGCGGTGGTGCCCTGGCAGGAGGGCATGGCCCTGGAAATGGGCTCCGACCTGCCCATCGCCGCCTGGAGCATCCTGTCCACGCCCTCGTGGCTCGAGGTCCGGGGCATCGGTCTGGAATCGGACAACTACCAGGACGCCGCGGGCTACAGCCGGCACACGGGACCCGCCCTGGAGGCGAACCAGGTATTTGCCATGACGCTCATGGGAGGCGAACATATCCAGGGGCCCGAGGGCGAGATCTTCGCCCAGGCCGATTCGGCGGCCGCGGAATCCTCGCCCGAGGAGACCGCCGACGCACCCTCCGGCGCCGGCGGCGCGACCCGCCTGCTGCTGCTCGGGGCCCTCGTCCTGTTGATCGTTCTGCTCGTCGCGTCCCTGAAGAGGCGCCGTTGACCAAGGAGTATCCATGTCCGGAACCATCGAACTGACCCTGGGCCACAGCCCCGATCCCGACGACGCCTTCATGTTCTACGCCCTGGCCAGGGACAAGATCGAGACCGGCCCGTACCGGTTCACCCACGTGCTGCAGGACATCCAGACCCTCAACGAACGGGCCACCCGGGGGGAGCTGGACATCACGGCCATCAGCATCCACGCCTACGCCTACGTGCTGGACAAGTACGCCCTGCTTCCCGCCGGGGCCAGCATGGGCTTCGGCTACGGTCCCATGGTGGTCGCCCCTCGACCCATCGCCCCGGCCGACCTGAAGGGTTCCACCATCGCCGTGCCCGGCCTGATGACCTCGGCCTACCTGGAGCTGAAGCTCGCCATCGGGGACTTCGAACCGGTGGTCGTGCCCTTCGACCGGATCATCGAGAAGGTGGCCGCCGGCGAGTTCCCCGCGGGGCTCATCATCCACGAGGGACAGCTCACCTACCGGGAAGCGGGCCTCCACGAGTGCCTCAACCTCGGGGCCTGGTGGTGGGAAACCACCGGTCATCGCGACTGGCCCCTGCCCCTGGGCGGGAACGCGATCCACAAGAAGCACGGCGACAAGATGAAGGACATCAGCGACATCCTCACCGCGAGCATCCGGTACAGCCTGGAGAACCGGGCCGCCGCCCTGGACTACGCCCTGGGCTGGGCCCGCGACATGGGCGTCGGACTGGCCGACGAGTTCGTCGGGATGTACGTGAACGACTGGACGCTGGACTACGGGGACCGGGGCCGGGCGGCCATCCGGGAACTGCTGGACCGCGGCCACGCGGCCGGGATCATTCCCGCGGTCGAGAAGCTGGAATTCGTCGCCTCCTGAATCCGGCGCACGGCACGAAGGGCGGGTCTTCAGGCCCGCCCTTCGCTGTTTTCCTGCGGTCGGCTAGCGGACCTCGGAGGCAGCCACCTGGATCTGGTTCTCCAGCATGGCTCCCACCTCCTTCTGGAGCCGGCGCACCAGCTCGAACTGCCCGGCCTTGCGGGCGTGCTTGATCTGGATCTTCAGGATGGAGAGGGTCTGATCGAACTCGACCCGCTCGATCCGTCGCACCAGGGCGACGGCCTCCTCCTCCGTGGTGGCGGACGCCAGACGGTCCAGCAGCTGCTGGACCTCCTCGGCGGTCTTCTCCTTCACCAGGCGGATCTCCTCGTGGATGGAGGACAGGGTCAACACGGCGAAAGGCAGATTGGGCGGCAGATCCTGACCGGGACGGTCCAGGACCACTTCCCGGGGACCGGACACGTACTCTTCCGCGAAGACGGGGACACACAGGGCCGGAACGGCCACAAGCAGGATGATGAGGACCGGGAACTTCATGGCGTACCTCCTTGCCTGGGGTGGGGCCAGGCGAGTTCCTCGAACTCCCGATGAAAACATTCTATCAGAAGATGGAGACGCCGTCAAGAGTATTGTTGATATATTATAATTTTTTCTATTTGGACTCCTTCACGAAGGGTGCAGGTTCGCCCCAAGCCGGTCCATAGACGGTCTCTTCCAGGGCGCGGCGCACCCGCGGCTCCCGGTCCCGGTCCCGCAGGGATTCCGGCAGGATCCCGGGATCGCCCAGGCGGCCGATGGCCAGCGCGGTCACGGGTTCGAAATCCGCGGGGATGTCGAATTCCTCGCGCGCCCGGTCCGGGAGGATGCCGCCCATCTGATGGACCGACAGCCCGCGGGCAGCCGCCTCGATGGTCAGCTGGGCCGAGGCGAGCCCGACGTCGTGCAGGGCCTTGCTGTTGGGCTTCCCGTTGCGGGTCAAGGTCATCCTGGCCACGGTGAGCACGAGGACCCCCGCGTGCTGAGCCCAGACCCGGTTGGCCTCCACCAGGCACCCAAGAAGCTTCCCGAAGGAGGGACCGTCCTCCCGCCTGGCCGCCAGATAATGCCAGGGTTGCTCGTTGTAGGACGAGGGGGCCCAGCGCGCAGCCTCGAAGAGGCTGAGCAGATCCTCCACCGGGACCCCTTCGGGAGCGAAGGCATAAGGGCTCCAGCGTCCGCGGATGAGCTCGTGGATGGGATGGTCGGCGGGCGCCCGCCGGTCTTCGGTCCTTTCGTCGTCCATGGCTTCCTCCCGGTTACTTGAGATCGAAGAAGAGGATTTCGGCTTCTCTTTGGGCCTCGAACCCGAGGCCGGGCAGGCCGGACACCGCAGCGCCGTCACCGGCCTCCAGCACAAGGTCGTCCAGGCGGATGGCTCCGGCCACCACTTGCACCCACGCATGGCGGGCGGGATCGACGGGTACGCTCCAAGATTGACCGCCCGCCAGCCTGCCGCCCCAGAGCCTGACGTCCTGGCCCCAGACCAGGGATCCGCCGGCCCCGTCGGGCGAGGCCAGCTGGACGAGGGCGCCCGGCTCGGCCAGCGCCGCGAAGGCCCTCTGGTCGTAGCGCGGCTCGACACCCTTCACCGCCGGCAGGACCCAGATCTGGAGGAGGCCGGCGGGCCGATCCGGATCCGGATTGAACTCGCTGTGCGTCACTCCCCGGCCGGCGCTCATGACCTGGACCTCTCCCGGCCTGATCACCGAGCCGTTGCCCATGCTGTCGCGGTGCTCGAGGGCCCCGTCGGTGACGTAGGTCAGGATCTCCATGTCCCGGTGGGGATGGGTTCCGAAACCCTGGCCCGGCTGGATGACGTCCTGGTTGATGACGCGCAGATCCCGGAACCCCATGTGCTCGGGATCCACATACGATCCGAAGGAAAAGGTGTGCCAGGTCTGCAGCCAGCCGTGATCGAAGCGGCCCCTGTCCCCGGAGCGGCGAAGCTTGATCATGTCGCCTCCTTTGATGTTTAACCGTTAATCGTTAAAACAAATATAATGGAGAATCGCCGATCCGCCACCCCTTCTGAACGGCAGCGGGATCGGCAGGTGTTTCCCGGATCAGAACCAGCGGGCGAGGTAGGGCAGCACGAGGGCCAGCGCCACCACGGCGGCCAGGGCGGCGAGCCAGGGCGCCAGGGATCTGGTCCGGTGCTCCGGCCGGCGGAACAGGGATCCGGGCCTCTCGGGGGGCGATCCATCTGCGGGCGGGCGGGGCGACGGGGGCACGACATTCCTCCTGGTGGACCGGGTGCCGTCATTCAAGCTCCCCCGGCAGGCCCGGTCAAGTCCCCTCTTTCCACCCGGCCCGACGTGTGGCAAAGTGCTGGCAGCGATGTCCGGTAGTCCCGCAGCGTACGAGGAATCCGCCGATGAACTCCCGCTCCACCGCCGGTCTGGTCATGCTGTTGCTCGCGGCCGTCCTGATGGCGGTCTTCTTTCTCGAATATGATCCCAATGCGGTCCTGCAACCCGGGGATCCGGAATCTGCGCCGGCGGAGCGCCCTTCCGGGGGGATGTCGACGGCCCGGGTGGATTCCTTCCTGGAGGATTTCAACGCCGTCTTCCAGGCGCTGAAGTCCGCCTCCCTGCGGACGGGTTTCCGGGCGGCCGTGGAGGGCGGCCGGAGCCTGCGGGCTGCCGCCTCCGATTCGCTCTTCGTCCTCCACGCCTACTGCGGCAGCAGGACCGTCCTGCAATCCCTCGGGCCGGCCGCCGCCGTCGGCGGGCTCTCCGAACGGCAGGACCGGCAGGTCCAGGCGATTCGGCGCGAGGCGATGCGGCGGCCCGCCGTGCTGCCCTCGGTCCGCCTGGAAACGCTCGACGCCGCGATGGCCTGGCCCGAATCCCTCGCCCGGGCCCGCCTCGAGTACCATCCCCCCGGTCTCGGGGCGGAGATGATCGACCTCAACGGCCTGACCATGATCCTGGCCTCCTCGGGCAAGCCCGCTCTCCGCAGGGCGGCCTGGGAGGCGTTCGCCTCCGGCAGCGGGGCCGCCCCTTCCGATCTTGCGAGCTTGTCCGCCGCCCGGCTGAGTGCGGCACGGGCCATCGGGTTCCCATCCGTCAATGATGCCCTCACTGCCGGCCTGGGCCTCACTCCCGAGGAGACACGGGAGT
>Ga0180009_10003302_pt1 | contig 18434 bp, 19 predicted proteins | sample OS_PC_MetaG_FD_123537 | JGI IMG/M metagenome (GOLD analysis project Ga0180009, IMG submission 123537) | Groundwater microbial communities from the Aspo Hard Rock Laboratory (HRL) deep subsurface site, Sweden - OS_PC_MetaG | ecosystem: Environmental > Aquatic > Deep subsurface > Groundwater... | reverse complement strand
TTTGCCAGAGTCTGCGCGAATAGCGCAGGCGGAGGCAAAATACAAGGCATCGCGACACGGCGTAAAGCCATTTGTGGGAGTGCTACGGAGCCGCATCGAGTATACGATGATGTGGCGTAGTGGAACGGACGCAGGGCGAATCCGGGCCGCCGAAGGCAATAAACGCCAAGTCATTTTTCGCTGCTGAAATCGGACGGACCCATTTCAGCTTTCGCGAAAAATCTTGGCGCGCTTGGCTTCCTAAATCCTTCATGCAAGAATCTTTCGTAAGAAGAAAGCGGCACGCCCCGCTTCTCCTGACAGATTAATCTTATTGGCCAGTATTTTAAAATCATCCATTTCTTCTTCGGTAAATAGTGAACTATTTTTGTTAATCCATGGTGAGTTCTTATCGGTCAAAGGAATTCCTCTGGCATACATTTCACTGCCATAAAATTCGAACGCTGTAGTGTCATGTTTAATATCGAAGACTTCCAGTCCAGTTTTGCTTGCCAGTAACTTTAAGCTTTTTAGGGAATGGAGATACAGATGTCTAGGAGGGTCAAATTCCACCCAGTTAGTTCCATATTTTTCCCATACAAACGATGAAACTATAGGAATACGAATCAAACAGACGCCATCAGGCAATAGATGTTGCTCAATCTGTTGAAGAGTAGCTTCTTGATCAGGAATATGTTCCAAAGAGTGGTGTAGGGTAATTAAAGAAAACTTACCGACTACATCGCTAAGCTCGGACGCAACGATTTTAACTTGCCCATACTGTTGATCGCCCATAATGATAGGATCTGCACCTAGAAGCCTAGTAAATCCGATTGACTCTAGGTTGGCTAACCATTGGGAATAGATGCCACAACCAACATCCAATATGGGCTCATCAAAATTTTTTAGGCCAGCAGTATTGATTATCTCTTTAATTAATAATCCTTCATTTACTCTTTCATGTAACGAAGTTGGAAGATCAACTATTAATTTCAAAAGGTTATTTAGTTTGTAGTACTTACCGAAAATAGCAGTTCGGCATCGCTGTTTTTGAAGGAAACGAATAAGCCAGTTTCTACCTTGAGTAGTGATTTCTGATGGAGTATGGGCGTAGTATTTTGGTGGGTAGTATTCACTTAGATTTTTTGGAATATCAGTAATTTGCAAACAGTCGCAAGTATTACACTGGAAATATTCAAATTTTTCACGGGTGCCAAACATCATTTCGTATGCTATAAATGTTGAATGATTATCTTCAGTCTTACAAATACGACAGCTGTGTAGAGATATTGTCATGATGTTAGGCCTCTATTTCTGAATGTGTGTTGTTTTCCAATTGGCATCCAGAGCGAAAAATCCGTCACGTACTGTAATAGGTATTTTACCAACCACCTGAAAGTGTTTTAGGTTTTCACCATAAAAAATTGTACGCGCTGCTTGACCTGCGGTTATGCCAAATCGGATTGAATAGACGCCAGTAAGAAGTGGTAGTCGATTGATTGTGCAGGCAATTTCGTATAACCCTTGGGCGAGGCAATGTATAGTGAGTTGTTCTTCGCTGTTGTGGGTGGTCAAGTATAAAAAATCTGTTGTATGAAAGCCAAAGCCAAAAGTCACTTCATCTAATTCTTTAAGTGCATGAATTATAAAATGGATTGAGCAATTTTGATTATACGAAAGGCTTTCCACTTTTTGTCCAGAATGATCAGACAAAGATATCGACACCAGTTCAATTTCACCACTACCTTCAGTGCGTGTCTGGACTAGTTCAGTGTTAGTTTTAATTTTTCTGTCGCTCTGTTCGTAGAAGCTGTCGCATACTAATTGAGGATCACCTTCCATATTGATACGTCCATGATCAAGTAAGATTACTCGGTGACACAATCGTTGGACTTGCCGTATGTTATGACTAACCAAGAGTACGGTTTTGCCTTGCCTTTTTATTAATTCTTCCATTCGATCAAAGCACTTACGCTGAAAGGCTAAATCGCCGACCGCCAGTACTTCGTCAACAATCAAAATATCCGCTTCCATGCTCGTTGCAATAGAAAACCCCAATTTAACTTTCATGCCGGAACTGTACCGCTTGACCGGCGTATCGATAAACTGTTCCAATTCGGAAAACTCGATAATTTCGTCCATTTTTTGTTTGACGACTTTTTTCGGTATGCCCAGTATAGCCGCATTCAGAAAAATATTTTCCCGGCCTGTCAATTCTGGATTGACGCCTGCGCCAACCTCAATAAGTGGCGCCACGCTGCCGCGCACGATGACTTCGCCTTTGGTCGGTTTGCTGATGTTGGCCAAATGTTTCAGCAACGTGCTTTTACCCGCACCGTTATGGCCGATGATGCCGACCACTTCGCCTTCTTCAATCGAAAAGCTGACATCGTCAAGCGCTTTGAATCGTTCCCGTTCGTGGACGGGCCGGAAAGTAAGCCGTCTTAACGTATTCAACGCCGTTTGCTTTAGGCTGGTTAAATGACCGAGTTTATATTCTTTGGTCAGGTTTTTGACTTCTATGATGGGCATTTTGAAATTAAATAATAAGAATTTTTGCTTAATGTTTTGTGTTTATCGTTAACTCAAAAAATCAACAAATTATAGAAATGGTTTATTGGGTTTAAAGCTCATTAAAATGTGTATCTTGGCTATAACGATACAAGATCCTGAATTGTGCCTATTTAGCCACCATCCTAAAATGAGGGATTGATGCGCCCAAACGGGCATAAAAAAACACCAAGCCGGGCTTAAATGCTGAGCAGGGTCAACCCATAAATAGGCTATAACATATTCACCCACTGGATGTTTGTAAAATCCCGCTCGCCCTTCAAAATGCTCTGCACGCACGAAGTTTTTCAATGCCTATCTGCTATTCTAGGATCTTTGTTCTCAGTTAATTATAGCCCCTCTTTTTATTAAATCTGCTCCTGATTAGTAAGTAGTTTCAGCTAATTCAATGGCGCGTCCCTTAAGTCGTCATTTCGGCATGGATTGCCGAAATCCAGACTGCATGGATAGCTCGAAGCTTGCCATCCATGCCACTGGATGCCCGTATCCCTGCGTGCATGACGGTCTTTTTTGGGTTTAGCTGAAGCATCTTGCTAATCAGGAATCTGCTTTAATGTAATGACCCGTTTTTTATTCAATTGCTGCGCATTTTTGTACTCTGTAGCTCAGTTTAATCATCCGCAGTCTTTATACAGAGATAAAGGGCATCAATCGCTTTGCAATAAAGGGGTAAATCGCTGTATATTGTTATAGCCAAATCTGAATCATAGGTATGCGACAATCGATTTCGGGCTTGCAGCATTTGTAGCCAAAGCACTTCATTCGTTATCCAGCCCATTTGAAATGCCTGTTTTAGGCAACTTTTGGGTGATAGGCAATCCATGCCTTGTTCTGCGCTGATTAATTTGATACTTTTCCAGGCCTATTCAAAACAAAATTCAAAATATTGGATGCACCCAGCTTTGATCAGATTAGTTTCTGCTTTTATTGATAAGGCATGCTTCAATTCCGAGATGGCTTTGCCAAGATCGGTCAAAATTCGTTCATTATCCATAAATCAATCGTCCTTTTTTGAGTGCCTGCTCCTGTAAATTCTTGGATGAGCGATTGAGGTCGACCCAATCGATTTTGTATAAAGTAGGCAGGTTGTCTAATTCGTCTTCAATTTCGTAGAAAAGCTTTAAATCGACGGGCCGGTTTCCGTAAATGCCGATATCGAAATCAGAGCGTGAATGTTGTGTTCCCCGGCTTCTTGAACCAAAAATGTATATTTTGTAATAGCATAGATCATCTTTATGGCGTTCGATGACATTTTTGCTTTGGAATTCTTAGAGATTTTGTCGCTTTTAATCAAATTACGTCGGCAAACCAGCTTTCGGCACGTTTGAAGTACCAGTAACTGAACGGTAGCACCACCAAAGTCAATATCGCGCCGGGATACATTGCATCGAAATCAGGCGGCAAGCCTTTGAGCATGACGCGTTGAAAGCTGTCGATGATCCCGGCCAACGGATTGAGTGTATAAAGCATGAAAAGTCTTTCCGACCATTCGCCAGCGGCTTGCTCCACGATCAATGTTTTATAAACAAGACTCAAAGGATAAATGACCGGCGAGGCATACATCAAGAGCGATAGTGCAACCGGTAGAGCTTGCGAAACGTCGCGATAATAGACGTTCAATGCCGCTCCGAAAAAACTGATCGTCAACGCGACGATCATCGTATATAGAATGATTGCCGGCACCCAAAAGGCTTGAACGGTCGGCATCATCCGGTAATAGACCATCATGCCGGCAAGTATAAAAAAGCTGATCGCTAGTTCAACCAGTTTGGTCGCCATCGCCGTCAGCGGAAAGACTTCGCGTGGGAAATAGATTTTTTTGATCAAAGCGGCATTCGACGTGACGCTATTAACACCCTCTGATGCGGACTCTTGAAAAAACACCCAGGGCAACAAGGCGGCAAATGTGAGTATAGGGTAGGGGATGTCGCCGCTTTCGATACCGACGAAACTCTTGACTAGGGTAAAAATCAACATCAGCATGACTGGTTTTAATATTGCCCATAAGATACCAAGATATGCCTGTTTATAGCGGATGACGATATTTTTCCATGCTAGTGCGAAAATAAGTTCGTGGTAGTGAAAAAGATTTTTAGTTTTTTGTTTCATGTGGATTGTATAAGGACCAACAATTTGTAGTATTCAATTGTTTTAGAGGTTCTTTGATATTCAATAAAGTATTTGCATTAGTAACTGACTACAAATTCAAAGTGGCAAATATAACTGCTAGGATTTTGACATAATAATTGTAAATGAACAGTGTCATTGATATATAAAAGATTATACGATGATGGTTATTTTCATTAGTGAGTCAATACTACGCGTCCTTGTAGTGGTTTCCATCGTTTATTAGGATTTAGATTTCCCTTTTTTTGTAAATTCTTGATTAATAACTTTCGTTTGATATATTTTAGATTGATAAGATCACGAAGATAATAGAATATAGGTGATTGCCTTAAAGATATAAAGGATAATTGTTTAGTACCCGATTGTTTACCCAATGTAATATATGATTCCAAGCTATGTTCACTGACCCAAGCCGCCTTTGGCGAAACTATAGCATAAAACTTTATGGGATAAGGAAGATGATCATAGATATCTATGGGTTTTACCAAAGGATAGGCTATTTCTAATCTTTTCTTCGCCGCTTCTAATGTAATCATATATGCATGAAGCGCTTTGGGTCCCCCTGATAATTCATAAGCAATAAAACCGGCGCCCAAGTTTTGTCCAGAATCGGCGTCATAAAATACGGGGCCATTCCTATTAAAATCCATACAATCAAGGAAGCAGTAATCCCAGTTGCTAAACAAAAGGCCTTCTGTCAATAGTTTTACAATATTTGGGTTGAGCCGGGCGTCATCTTCAAGAACAAGTGCAACAGGAATATTTTCTTGTTCCATGATTTTGTAGGCCTGTATGTGTGATAAATAACAACCTACAGCACCTCGAGGTAATTTTATATTTTTAGCGACAATTGCATTGATATCATTTTCTGACATGGCTTCACCATCGACAGCATCTATAAGACGATATTTAACATTTAACTCGGATAAATGTTGAGTTATTGCTAAGCGTCGGCTAGGGGCACGTGCGAGGCTGATTACAAATACAGGGATAAGTTGGCGATTAGTCATTTTTTAAAATCGCTTTTTTGTTTTCAATGGAACTTAAACAATTTAGGTGCCTCGTGCAAGAAATTCGCCCGTTAACGGAAAAAGACTTCAGTCGAATGACTACGATAACTATTTCCATCGAATTATCAGTTAGGTACTTAACACCAAAATCTAATTGTTTATGTTTCTATACCAGTTGCTTAAATTACGTTCTGTTAGTTTCTCAAGATCCTTTATTTCCGAAATAAAAATAGACTCAAGTTTTGTTCTTGCATCTGTTGTCATAGGAGGAGTCGTAATTGGCGTCTGCTCTTTTGCGTTAAATTTTTCTATAAGTTTATGCAGTCCTAGTTTTTTTATTTTTTCCACGTTTTCTTCATTGGCATATTTGTGAATCATACCCTTAATAAAACGATAGGTCTTATCCAGTCTTCGACTTTTATATGTTCTGGCTATATTAATTTTTGTATTTATTGTACTTGGTATAAATTTATCATCCAAATTAAGAAATCTATATAGATCTACAAGTACTTTATCTGGGTTTGACGATATGTCTTCTTGAAAGGTGATAAATATTTGTTCTTTTTTAAAATACTTTAAATAACTTTTCAAATGTGACGCATAGTAACCTTGATCAATGTATGTAGGATTTGATTCAACCGCTAAATCAAAATTTAACAACTCCCCTGTAACCCTACCTCTTCTTACTTCGTGTTGATGCTGTGAATAAGCTCTATCAATTGGGTTTCTTAGGCACAAAATTAGTTTTATATCAGGATTATATGAATAAAGACGTTCCGGAACATTTTTATCATAAAAATAGAGTGTTGAGAATTCTCCAGTTTTCCAGTCGCCAAATTGAAAAAGATTATGGTACCAATGATATCCGAAGTGGTATTTGAAATTAAAAAAATTGACTTCTTTTTCTTTGCCAACTTTAATTTCCGGATGCTCTAGCAGGCATTGAAATAACCAACTCGTAGCGGCCTTTTGGACGCCAATCCCAATAAAATCGAGTTTTTTCATAAATTTATGAACTAATGATTGGTTAACAAGGATGTTGTTATCTTTTTAGCAAGTTGAGGATAAATCAATTTATGAAACCTGTTTTCACCAACAAAATGTAAAAAAGTTGCATTATCAACTAAATGGGCATTTGCTTGAGTAAACACGAAATATTTTTCTATAGGCAATGCTTCTGCATTTTTTGAACAGAGTATTAAGCCATGCGTAGTCTGTTCCGCTCCCCATAAAAATATTTTGTCTCCAAATTTTTCATGCAACAATCTGAAGAGTTTATCTAATTCATCGAAGTTGATCGTCCCTTGATCATATCCGATAAAGCCGGAACAAAATCCTTGCTGTAAATAATAATTGCTATTGAGGGTGGAATTAATTTCATCCAAATCGTTCATGATTAAAGTTTGAATATGAACTTTCTGGAGATTTGCATATTGCGAAATCTCGAGCTCTTTTTGGACTTTCATTTTGCCCCTAGGTGCCAAATGGTACCAGGGGTTGCCGCCGTGCTTCGACCATTCAATTATTTCATCGGGCCTTCTTATGAAAAGCGTGTCGGTATCTAAAATGATGATCCGCTCGGTTTTATTGAAAAATGTCGTGTCGAACAATTTGAGGTAGCTTGTATAACTCCCCCGTACTTTTGAAAGAAATGGATTTTTGACTAGTCTATCGAATTCAGCATTTGCAAAATTTCTATCAATGATAGTCGTATGGGGTAAGTGTTTTTTTATCAGTTCTTTATCGGCATCGGTTAGACTACCGTCGTCATGAACGCATATCGCAAAGTCGTTTTCATATTGAAGAATGGATTTGACCGCTGTTAGATATGCATACACATAGCGATGGGGTACTGCTGAATGAACAGTAGTCGATGCTTTGGGATTGGTTTCGATAGGCGCTGTTTTGGTAATTCTACCAAAACAAATTTTATCGCCGTATGTATTTAGAAAAGGGGTGAGTCCTCTCAGGCTCCATGGAATAGGATTCTTAAACATATATTGTCCGGTTTGCATAAATTTATTGGTTAACTCTTAAACCAGGTGACTCGTTCTTTTAGGTCTATGTTTTTCAATAATCCATTTGTTAATAATTGTTCCAAGTGACGTTCATGACCGGCTTGTCTGTCCTTGACTTGATAAAGCTTGCCTTTACTTTCTTGAATGGTTCCGAATTTATCGCCGCTTTCCAGTCTGTCGAAAAGTTCGCAAAATGCCTGAGTGCTGCTTTTTACCGCCCGCCAGAACAACTCGAGTTCGGTATCGGTTTCTTTGACTTCGGGACTAACGTGGGCAATCAATTTACCTGTATCAATGCCGGCATTGATGTAATGGATCGTGCAGCCGACTTTTTCCGGCTCCTGGTTGTAAAGCGCCCAGAATGTGCAGTCGGCGCCCCGGTATTCGGGTGAGAGTCCGCCGTGTAGGTTGATAATGCCGAGTCTCCCTTTTTCCAGCAACGGCCCTTTGATCAGTGACGTACCGAATACCGCGATGACGTCGGGTTGATATTGGTCGACGATGGATAGAACCTGTTCGTCGTTGATATAAGGGATTTCGATGCCCAATTCCGCTCGGTCTAGTTTAGGCTCATTTTCGCCGAAATAATATTTGGCTTCCGGATTGCCTCTATAACGCTTTCGGTCGCGCAGCCAGCGCGAGATTTTCTGCCAAAGTTTTTTAGGGTCTTTGAGCAGTTTGAATATTTTTCCGACAAATTGATGGCTGCCCGTTTCTTGAATGATCGCTTTCGGTTGGCAATGGCGGCAAAGCTCGTTCGCAAAGTAAATGTGTCTCGGCGATTGTCCGCATAAGATGATCACTGAAAGATTGGACATTTCTTTAGCTCCTGGCCGTTTCGGGAATCGATTCGCCCGAGATTCGTGTCATAAGTGCATCCGCAAAAAATTTTGCGGCCCAGTTGGGATATTCGAACATGGAATAGCGTCCCCAAATCGGCGCGGAGCCGGCTATAGCGCCGTCTCGGTGATCCATATTTCCGGTGATGCGCTGGTTGGATTTAATAAACTTAATACCCGACTCGGCGTTTTGTTCGAATTCTTTCAGGCCGCAGGCTTGTGACAGTCTTAGCCATATAATGCTCATTTGAGCGAGGCCGGTCAGGCAGCAATAATTGGCTTGCGGTTGCCAGTTATCGGCATAGCGTCCCGTCAACCAACCGTCTTGCCGTTGTTGTACGGCTTGCGCCTTAGCGGCTTTAATCGCGGCGTCGAGCATTTCTTGGTTCTCTAGCAGTAACCCGCTTTCCATAACGCCGCGAATAGCATAAGCGATGTTGTGCGTAAATGGTAGGCCGTCGGCCGTAAATGCGTTCGTTTTATACCAACCGGATGGTGTTTGCTGGGTAAGTGCCCAGCGGATATTTTTTTCTGCCGCGTCAACTAAAGCCTTTTCGTTGGCAATCAGGCCAGTTCTCAGTAAAGCCCAGGCCGCTCGGGTGTTGTAGGTATGCGGCGTATCGTTATGGACCGATTGTCTCCAGCAACCGTCGTCGTCTTGTTTCGATATCATCCAGCGGCCGGCATTGATGGCCGATTCGAGGCATTCGTTGCGCTGGAAATTAAGGTATCCGGCAAGCATGCCGTGCATGATTTGCCCGGTGTTGAAAATAACAGGTTTGCTGCCGGATTCGCCGAAATGGCCCGGAAACGAGCCGTCCGGGTTTTGAATCGAGAGTTCCCAGTCTATGATGCGTTGTGCGCGTTGGGCGAGTTCCTGTTGTTTTAGGATTTTTTCGGCTGCCAGAAACGTTTCGACGATATAGCCGCTGGTTTCCGGATAACTGGGCAGCCAGCCGTCTTCGAAACTCCATCCTGCCGAGACGCCGCCTTGGTCCAGCTGTCCGGTGCGTTGATCTTGAGCTCTGCATAACCAATCGATTGCGGCTTTAAGATGAACTTCGTCCGAGTTGACTGGTTGTTTGCTCAAACCTTTCAGGTCGTCGACAATGATGCTCAAATGTTCCGGGCGCCAGGGTTTGTATCTGAAGGGTAGGGCGATCAGTTTTTGGAGTGTATTTGCCATCGCTTTTTTATTATTCTTTCAAATTGAACAGTTGTTTCCACGCTTTACCTCACTGCTATTAAGTTAACCTGTCATGCCGGCATGGATTGCCGATATCCGGATTACATGGATGTATTCCATGCTTGCCATCCTCGGCGCTGGATTCCGCCACTCCCTGGCGGAATGACGGGGTTAATTTCTGTAATTATTCACACCCCCTATCGTTCCCACGCTCCGGCGTGGGAATGAAGACCGAGATGCTCTTGCGTCTCGTACCGCTGGAGCGGTACTCAGGCGTTTCCATGCAGAGCGTGGGAACGATAATTGCCAGGGGACTGAATAGTTACTAATTTCTTATTGGCAGTGATACTTTACTTATAAATATAACGGTCAGTCTAAAGTCGCGATCTGGGGATCGCTCCCACAAGTAGTTGTTGAAATTTGTTGTAGGTGCAACGTCTTTATAGCAAATTGGACAACGGTCGTCTTAATAATGTGTTTTCATTTTAGTACTAAATTAAAAACCGGTTTGAACTTTTGAGACGACTTGTCTAATTTTTCCCGATGCTTCCGGCGGAATATCTTCCGCCATGTTAATTTCGATGCTGCATGTTTCGCCGAAACGGGATTTAAATTTTTGATCGATGCTGGTTTTCGCTTGATCGGTCCACATAGGATTGGCCACGATCTGAATTTCAAATCGGTCGATGTCATGCTGAATGATTTTGAATTGTTCGACGCCCGGCGTTTCGCGAAGTACATAAATTGCTGCGAGGGCATGCACGATCGAGCCGTTCCGATGGACTAAAAAGTCGGTGCTGCGTCCGGTAATTTCTTCGATCACATGCAGCCCGCGACCGTCTTTATCCGTTTCTTCGGATAATTTCATTATGTCGCCGGTGCGGTAGCGGATGAAAGGTTGGGCTTCCGAGCACAAGCCGGTCATGACCGCTTCGCCGGTTTCTCCGGGTTTTACCGGTTTGCCTTGCGGGTCGAGCACTTCGATGATGATGCTTTCGCTCATTTGCAGCATTTGATGATGGCGGTTTTCATGCGCAGTGAAGCCGATGTCGCGGCTGCCGAATTCGTTGGCGACGGGTACCTTAAAAATCTCCGAAATTAACTGGCGTTGTTCCGCATAAAGAGGTTCTCCGGTGGTGCAAACCACTTTCAATTCAGGCAATTCTATATTTTGGTCGGTTTCTTTGGCAAATCTTGCTAGAAGAGCAACACTGCTGGCGTAGCCGTAAATGCATTTAGGTTTGAACTTTTGTATGGCTGTCAGATAATTCGACATCATGTCGGGCGACATTTGAAAGGCATTCAAAACAAGCTGATTCAACAGTCGGTCGCGCGTTGTTTTTATTCTATCGGTTTTGTTGAGCTCTACAGGCGCTCCCCATAAATAGACTTCGGGATCGCCGACATCGACGCCCCACCATCTTCTGGCGCGAATGCGTCCGGCTGCATCCGATGCTTGGCGATAACGTCCGAAATGGAAAATTAGAGGTTGACCGCTAGAACCGCCCGTTGTGTATCGAAATATGCCGCCCGGGACATTAAGCCATGCCATTTGTTCGCCATGCTGCTGAGCGTCTGTTTTGGACATCGGTGGGAGTTTTTGTAATTCGGTAAAAGTCAGGTTTTCGAGATCGATGCCGGATTCGAGGATTCGAGTTGAATGCCAACGGCAATGTTCATTGGCGATTTTCAGCAGCGTTCGTAGTTTCTTGAGTTGTAATGTTTCGATTTCTTCTCGGGAAAGCCATTGGGTTTTTTCCAGTTCTTTTAGATAGGAAAAAGTCGGTCGGTTCAAGAGTTTTTCTTGAAGGGGGTATACGATATTCCGGGAAATGAAAGGATGCATTATTAGTATTATTAGAAAAATGTGGCGGTCTGGTTTAAAGGTAGCATAAAGAAAGCAGTGGCCAAGAGAGATTTAAAAGTAAGTATTCAGATTCTCTTTGCTGTTTCCCCAACTACGGTTTGGGAAACTCTGTACGTGTAAGTATTAAGTCCCCCTCTTTGAAAAAGAGGGGCTAGGGGAGATTTTTTAAATAAATCCCCCTCAATCCCCCTTTTTCAAAGGGGTCGGCTAACAATTACGCCTGAATTGCGGTAATTTGCCAACGGGGTCTGAATACTTACATTTACGTAAGTTCTTGCTTATTGGTTTCGAGAAGCTAGAGCTTCTCGAACCGCGTTCCCAAGCAAAGAGCTTGGGAACGCGCGAAACCTATCACTATGTTTCGCGCGGCCATCTTTGTGGTTTTTCTCCGCTGTTCCCCAAGCTCCTGCTTGGGGAACCGATACGTGAAGCTCTAGCTTCTCGAAAATGAAAAAGAAGCTAATGTTCTTTTAAATGGCTGCTCACTTAACGCGGGACAGTTTAAGGTTAGTCCGTTCATGGTGAGTCCTTCGGCTGCACTCAGGAGAGCCGAGGGCTCAGGGCGAACGGTTTATCCTTAGTGCTTTTGTGCCGCCTTAAGTGGAAGCCCTTAAATTACAGCGTTTACAGATGAGTCAAGTTTAATCGGTCGATTAGGTCTCGGGAAGCCAAAGCTTGGGAACGAGCGAAACTTTTCACTATGTTTCGCGCGGCCACCTTTGTGGATTTCTGACCTATCTTTTGTCCGATAGTGAGGTTGCTCGGGTTACGCTAGTGCTAACCCGACCTACGCGACTGTCCTAGTTCAATAGCTTGTCGTAGACCGCTTGCACTTTTTCTGCATGCGTTTCGACGTCAAAGGTTTTCAAGGCATGTTGACGGGCGTTTTTTCCTAGCGCTGTTCGCAACTCACTGTCCTTGTAATATCTTTCAATTTGTTCGGCGAGTGATGCGGCATCTTTCGGCGTGAATAGCAGGCCGGTTTTGTCATGTTCCATCATTTCCGCAGCGCCGCCGTGATTAGGGCCTATTAACGGTCTGCCCATTGCCAATGCTTCGATGACGACCGTTCCGAGGGGTTCGGGGCTGGTCGAGGCCGATACGATGACGTCGAGGCCGTTGTAGACGGGTTCCATTTTTGCGACATGGCCGGTAAATACGACGATGTCGCCGAGTTGTTCGTCGATGACTCGTTGCCGGAGCGCGGCTTCATAAGCTTGGCATTCATCCGGAGTGCCGCCGATGATAAGCATTTTTAAATGGGGTATTTTTTCCTTTAATAGTTTGGCGGCATCGAGAAACATTTCTTGGCCTTTCCACGGGATTAACAGGCCGATTAGGCCGACGGCAAAATCGTTTGCAGTAATGTCATGGTCTTTTCTGAATACATTGCCGTCGGCTTCGATGTCCAGTTTTTCCAATTCTATGCCATCGTAGATGACGTCGATTTGGTCTTCGGGAAATTGTAGTTTTTCCCGCACGCTTTTGGCGACCCAGTGCGATACCGATATCAACCGATCGGGAAGGCTGTAGGCCCATTCCATCAATCGAGAGCCTTTTTGATCGCCGCGAACGTGGCAGACGGTGGGTATGTTTAGGATTTTGCCGACGAGTAGGGCAGCTCGGTTACAAAGAGGTTCGTTGTTGGCATGAATTAAATCGGCTTTAAAGTTTTTCGCGGTCCACAGCAATCGAACGAAAAAAGGCAGGAAGTTCGCGGTATCGTCCGTTCTGGCGAGTATTTGATTGATGACGAAGCGTAAACCGGGGATTTTATCGGGCCATGTTGCGGGGTCTAAGTTTCGATGCGCGCCGACGATGTCGATATGTCTATCGGGTATGTGTTTCCATTCCGCTTCTTGGGCGATTTCTTTGTAGTGCGGGCCGGTTCTGCCGGTGACGACCATCGGAATATATCGTTGACGATCGAGATTTCGAACCAGATGACGAAGACAAATGATCGCGCCGCCGTAGCCGATGCCGTTTTCTACGTAAAGAATGCGTTTTGGGGGCGGGGTTTGCATGTTTTACTCACCATTCGGTCGTTGTTTTACGGTTTGTTTATTGTAGTCGAAATTAACCGATGGTGTTTTGTGTCTTACTTAGGGGCGCTGTTTTTTAAACTTGGGTTTGGTAGGTCTTCACGTTAGTTTTTGCTTACCGGTTTCGAGAAGCTGGAGTTTCTCGAACTGCGTTCCCAAGCAACGAACTTGGGGACGAGCGAATGTACCTCAAAAGCCTGCCATCCATGGCACTGGATTCCGCCAGTCCATGGCGGAATGACGGGGGTTGTCCGGACATTTCGAAAGATCATCACCGCAATTCAAGCAGACAATAATGACCGTTATTAAAATTTAAGGATGAAGTATACACAATGGTTATGTATCCTGCGGCGCGTGGCTAATATAATTTTTAGATTTCAAAAAGGACAGAGTATTAGTTGCTGTTTCTAGAAGCATCGGGACTAAGTCCCTGCCGCGTGCCAACGCTAACCGAAATTCTTCCGGATCTGTCATATATTCATGTACCATTCGGTTTCTCAATCCTCGCGCCTCAGACCACTCGGCCACGCTAGGCAGCCAGCCCAAACGTTCAGCTCGGCCCAAATTATCAAGCGCAGTGCCCAAGGTTTCCTCTTCAATCACCAACACTAAAGGAATCAACTTATCGCCTAAAGTATCTTGGAGACGACCGAATCGACCGACGAAAGCCTCGACTCTTTCAGAGAGATCTATATCCTGCTCTAAACGGCTAATCCAGCTCCAATCATCTTGAGCAAACAGCCGACTGGTAGTTTGTTCTAGGTGTTTACATTCTTTTGATACGATGCTCGCTAGAGTCCGTAGCTTAAGAACTTTATCATCGGTCAACATAATCTTATCCCCTGCTTTTTGGCCACATCATGTATTGGCAAATTTGCGGTATCGATGTCTTTAACGAGAATATCCAGGCGCTGTTCGCCTAAGACCATTTGAATTTTTGCTCCTATTTGGCAAGCTGAAGCCACTCGATTCTCTAATTTACGATTCACTTCGATGAGCAAATCGATATCTCCTCCACGCAATTCATCGTTGACTCTGGAGCCAAACACCCAAATTGCAACATCATCGCCTACAATCGATTTAGCTTTATCGACAATCACTTTAATCATTTGCGTGGTAAGTCGCATATCATAAACTCCAGCTTTTCAGGGGCTTAACCTCTTTTATCCTAAAAAGAGCAGTTGGCAAGTGTTGTAGACCGTTCGTGCTGAGCTAAGTCGAAGCATGAAGGGTCTACAACACTTTCACCGGCCTGGTGAAGCCTCAAACTACCGTTCACCCTTCGACAGGGCTCTCCTGAGCGTAGTCGAAGGGCTCAGGGCGAACGGTAGTTTGAGGCTCTCAACTGCTCTTTTTAGGTTTATTCTTTAGCCTCAGGCCGCCCGATTACCGATTCAAGCGGCGCTTTAAATCCGCTGTTTCCCAAGCTCCTGCTTGGGAAACCGATACGTGAAGCTCTAGCTTCGCGATACAAATGAAAAAGAAGCTAATGTTCCTTTAATTTCAGCGTTTTATTCTTAGACGGTTTTCAATCAAAAGGGAGTAGATATGTGTAGATTTGTTTAATGTATTCGATGAAGTCTTGTGTGTGCTCTTTGGCGATCGTGTAAGTTATATTGATATTGATTTCATCGTAATTGTGTCCGGCAATATTTCTGAAACCAACCGCCTTTTTCATTTTTTCGGATACTTCGGGGGGTAATACATGTATTTCGCGTAATCTTTCGAAAGCTTCCCCCATAGTTTCCGGAGTCGGGAGCTGGGTTGTCGCGTAAATATGCATAGCCAAATCGACCGAGAGTTGAACGGTCCGAGAAATATTTAATACGATGATGTCTTGGGCGTCGAGATCTTGTGCAAAGGCCTCTTTCGTTGAGGGTATGCGGCTGTTTATCCGTTCCAGGCAACGTAAAATCGAATCGATTTTCTTTTCTAAAAGGATTTGATCCATTTTTCTCTTCGCATTTTTAGGTTTCGTTTGATATATGGCAGAAAGTCTTCATTGGTGTAAACGTTTTTGATTGCTAGTTCGGTAAAGTGTTGTCCTGTGTCTTTTAGAACTTTGCCGTATTTAATAATTTGGCCGAGTAGCGGTATGCCCACTTTTCTTAAATCGATCAAGTCTACCGGTCTACCGAAAATGAGCGCGGTTGTTTCGATCATTTGTATTTTTTTGTTTTCTTCTAAGGGGTGGCGTGTTTGAACGGCCAAGTCGATGTCGCTGTTTGGGTGTACGGTTCCCGTTGCGAAGGAGCCGAATAAAATGGCTAAGGTGATTTCGCTATCGTTTTCTAGTATTTGTGACAGTTCACGAATTTTGGTTTCTTCGGCTTGGGTCATGAGCGATAAAGTCATTGAATAGTGTGAATTGAGCTTCGTTGATTTCGAAGTCGCGATCTGGGGATCGCTCCCACAGAGGCTTGCTTAAATCGCGGATAGAGCTGTTACCAAATTTTCGGTGAAAATTTGCCGTCGTTGCGGATTAAGACGGTGTTGCCGCTTTGGGCGAGTACGTATAGGCCTTTTCGGTAAGCGTAGCGGGCGACCTCATTCGGCATGACCATTGCGGCGACGGCGCCCATTAGTTCGACGTCGCGGTATTTGGGCAGTAGGCGTTTCAGTTTGTCCAATCGGTTTAAGTGCTCGTTGACGTCGTCGATTGACATTTGGCTTTTGCATTCCACGGCAATCGCGGTTTGTTCTTTGACGACTAATAAATCGATTTCGGCCGATTCGCCGTCGCGTTCGACGTAGATATTCGGATGGACTTCGTGTATGTCGATGCCGTGTTCGCGAAACAGGTTGACGAGCGCCGGCCTAACCATTTCTTGTACGAAATCGCCCAATCGGTTGCCCAGGTCGCCGATGCTTTTACTGACTTCTTTAACTAGGCGTTCGGTGTCTTTGAATTTTTTATCCGTTTCTTCGAAGCGGCGTGCGACTTCGCGAAACATTTCCCAAACTTCATCACGGGTTACGGTGGTCATGGTCTTGCTCTTTAAATTCTTCACTATAACGGGGTTGCATTTTTTTACCTCTTCTTATTCTTGATCGCTCCGACGACCAGAAAAGAAACCCCTTTTAGGGCTTCTTTGAGACACATGTTAATAAAATCGTATCCGTTTTTCCCGCTCAGTCAGTAAAAAAAACTTCCTCAACGATTTTTTGATGAAGCGCTTGCTGATAAGTCGTCAATAACTCACTTTTCATTTTTTCGTATTCGTCTTGATCGGAATAACACATTTGAAAAAAACTCCCGTCCTTAAAACCGAAAAGAATATAGTTTGAATCAATTGCTTTGACAAAATCCTGTTGTGTATCTTCCGGAAATAATTTTTCCCACTTATCTTTGTTGCGTTGTTTTGCTATCCAAAAACCTTCGGCAAAGCCCATCAGAAAATTAGCCAATACATTCATTTGCTGCTCGGATAGTTCATCATCGAACGGCTTATGAATCATACTGGTATCAAAACGCGTTTCATCAGCCTCAATAATTTTATAAAAACGAAACTCTACAGAACCACGCCAACAGCTTATCTTGATAAGATAAGGAATGACCTCGTCATTTTTCAAAATACGAAGAGCGAATGGGAAAGAAAAAGCACCCTTGTAGCAATCGTACCAATTGCCGCTTGGGCCAAATGCATTCTCAAAAATCATAAAGAAGAAAGCTAGCGGCGCCGCCCTTAATTCCTCATTATTGCTAGAACGAAGATAGTACCACCAGGCGTCCAAGCATTCCGTTAAGGCGATTTTATGACGGTCTAACGCAAAATAATCGTCATCATTGATTCGCTTGATTTGGCAATTAATGAGATCATGATCTAACGATATCCAATGCATTTGTTGATTTTGCAGCATTCTGCACCTTATTACCGTATATCAGAATTTCAAAATACTATTATAAACACTATTTTTATAACAGCCGTTTCATAGGTTAAACGTCGTCGTGAAAACAACTGCGTATCCTGATTTATTTGAATGCCGGTTTTGGTCAATTTGAACATTCCTTAGTCCCGTAGGCTCTCCTATACAACTACAACACGGTCCGCCTTAAGGTAAGCGAATCTTTCCAGTCATTCCAAAGCGCCGATAATCTTCTTATTCTTTAATTGCACCGACGGTAAGAAAAGTAACCCGACCCTGAGGTGTCCCCACGAAATAGCCAAATAAAACAACTTTTTGGCTGAAAATTGGTTGATATATATTGATTTTTTTTCATCGTTCCTACGCTCTGCGTGGGAATGCATCCCGGGACGCTCTGCGTCCCCAGAAGTCGATAATCCCGACAAGAGCAACCAGGCATTCTCTATAGTTTCTTAATCCAATTGCCCGAGGCAGTCGACGCAGAGCGACTAAAGCGGCATTCCCATGCAGAGCATGGGAACGAGCGTTTTGAGGGGATACCTCAGAACCCGATTCCTTTTACTTATTAATTGGTAGTTATTTTAATGCGCTTGACCAGGACTTTTATAAGGGGTCATCTGAAATGAAATGCGCAAGGTTAGCCCGTATTTCGGCAATGACATCCATGCTGAGTCCAGTCAGTTCGGCTATGTCTTCATCGCTCATCTCCCGGCGGATCATTCTGATCGCTAAGTTGCGTTTTTCATCTAGCCGGCCTTCTTCTCTTCCTTTTTCAATGCCTTCTTCCCTACCTTCATCCCTCGCCGTGTCGATTACGTTTTTTAGATCGCGGTAGTATTTCAGACTGGACTCATAGGCGTCGCGCTCTTCCGGCTGAAAACGGGCGATCCGGGCTTTTTCGAACAGGCTCAGGAAGACCCTTTCGCGC
>Ga0180009_10003301_pt1 | contig 18440 bp, 18 predicted proteins | sample OS_PC_MetaG_FD_123537 | JGI IMG/M metagenome (GOLD analysis project Ga0180009, IMG submission 123537) | Groundwater microbial communities from the Aspo Hard Rock Laboratory (HRL) deep subsurface site, Sweden - OS_PC_MetaG | ecosystem: Environmental > Aquatic > Deep subsurface > Groundwater... | reverse complement strand
TGGCGAGTTCCTCTTCTTGAAGGGAACTCCATGATCAGAGCGCGGTCCCACCCCGCGCAAAGCGTTCGACTGTCACGGCTACCTCGCCACCAGCACCCTCCCGCGTCAGCGGGTTCGTGCAATAGGCGCGAAGCCGTCATTCGACAGGCAGTGGACTGACGGATAGATAGCAGGTTGCGCTTCTCGCCTGGTGTTCGCGGTTTTGCACAGAAGTGGTGTCGAATTGGCGCGCCACTCAGAACAAAACTGCGAACACCTTTGTTATTGAAATATCAAGGTCCTTTCGAACAGGTTTAGCAACGGCCACACACCTGCCGGCGACTTCGCTCACCGCACTCGAATAACTGAAACGGGGCCGGGAACGGATGGGCGGCTTTGCACGTCCGGAAAAGGACTGCGGACGTTCAGGCGGCGTCGCTTGAAGTTCGGATGAGTTTGTTGCCGGCATGAGGCAAACCGAGGCGCAATACCGAATTTGCCGACTCGCTTGTAGTCCGGCTGACTGCGGAAACGAGTTCAGCGCCGCTCTTCTTCGGCCAGTTCGGCGATGGCGGCCACGTCGTCCCCCATGATGCCGATCGCGCCGGTGTCGAAGGCGCGTTTTGTTTCGATGCGCGTCAGGGGTGCCCAGGCCCAGATCTCGATGCCTTCGGACTGGACGGCGGCGACGATCTCGGGGGTCAGGTCGGCGAAATGGTGCTCGATGACCGTGGCGCCGAGCGCGCGTGCCTGGGCAATGAGCGCCGCGGCGCTCGACGGTCCGTGTTCGGGGTTCCGGTCGGGTGCGAGCCGAAGTCCTGGCACTGCGGCGGCGGCCGCGGCGAGAACGCCGTGGTCGAAGGCATTGACGATATCGAGGGCAAGCCGGCCCCGGCGCGCGATCCGGTCGGCGACGCGCTGCGCCACGCGTCCCTTTTCGACTCCCGCCTGTTCCTTCGCCTCGAGGCATAGCGAGATGCCGTTCTGCTCGGCGAAAGCGAACAGTTCTTCGAGCGCCGGCACGCGCGCGCCGGCGAAAGCCGGGCTGAACCACGAACCGGCGTCGAGCCGGGCGATATCCGCCCAGTCCATGGCGATGACGGGGCCCTGTCCCGAAGTGGTGCGGTCGAGGGTTTCGTCGTGCATCAGAACCAGTACGCCGTCGCGGCTCAGCTGCACGTCGGCCTCGATGATTTCGGCGCCGAGCGCGACGGCGCGTTCGAAGGCCTCCATGGTCTGCTCGGGCGCCCCGGCGCTGTGGCCGCGATGGGCGATGATCCGTCGCTTCAGCATCTCTTGATAACCTGATGATGACTGGCCGGAGGACCGGCAAAGAAGCGGCGCGACGTCGGTCGCGCCGCCAGAGGATGAAACGAGCGGCAGCAGCTCATGCCGGAGAGGGTCTAGTGCTGCAGGACACTGGCGACGAACTGCTCGCCGAAATACTGCTTGTACGGCGCAGGAACCCAAGCCTGACCGTTGGCCTGGCGCTGCTCCTCGGAGATCAGCGCACTTTCGCCCTTGACGTCGACGCGGGCCAGATAGGGGCCGATCATGGCATTCATCTGCTTCTGCACCTCCGCCTCGGTCAGATAATTGATGAAGGCGAGCGCCGCCGCCTTATGGGGTGCATTGGCCACAACGCCGAGCGTATCGCCGCCGCCGGGAAGCCCCATCTCGGGAATATAGAGCTTCATGCTCGGCGAGAGCGTGCCCTTGGAGAGCGCGATCTGGGTGTCGTCATCCCAGGCGACGACCATCGAGACCTCGCCCTGGTTGAGGCGCTCGATCGAATCGAAGTTGGAATTGGTGATGATGACCTTGTCCTCGATGGAGTTGAACCAGTCCCAGACCTTGCCCCAGTCCGCGACCTTGGCGTCGACGAGTTCGGTGTCGCCGGCATAGCGGGTCTTGTCGCCGAGCACGCCGAAGATCGCGGCCTGCACCATGGCCTGGCCCGACCCGCCCTTTGTCGGGTTGGTGAAGGCGAACTGGCCGGGATTGTCGTTGATGAAGGCGACGAGTTCGTCCCAGCTCTGGGGCGGGTTGGCGACGCGGTCAGGATTGTAGAGCAGGCCGGTCTGGTTGCGGTAGACCGGGATGACGTAGCCGGTGACGTTGACGCCTTCCTGTTCGACGCTGAGCTTGGGGTCGAGTTGCGCCTGGTTCGGCACGATGTCCTGAACGCCCGGCATCAGAAGCCCGGCGTCGATCACGGTCTTGACCGCCGAGCCGCCGAAATGGAGGACGTCGATCGTTCCGGTGTCGCGGTCCTTCTCGGCGAGAATCTTGGTCACGGTCGGATCGGTGTCCCCGATGACGACGTTGACCTTGATGCCCGTCTGGTCCTGAAACTGCTGGGCGGCGGTACGCCACCACTCCTCGCCCCACCACGAGAAGAAGGTCAGTTCGCCTTCCTTTTTGGCCTGGGCGGTGATCTCGTCCCAGCTCATGGTGCCGAAGTCGGCCGCGGGCGCCTGGGTGGCCGCAAGAAGGCCGACTGCCGCGGCAATGGCGGTCAGATGTCTGCGCATATCTGTCTCCTGTTTGGTTCCTGGTTTGGTCGGTCGGCGGCGATGCGGGCGGAGCCCGCATCCGGGATCGGAAGGCGTGGGCGATCGCAGGGCGACTGCGGGAGGGCGCCCATCACATCTTTCCGAAGGCTGAGGCGAGGTATTCCGTCTTGAGGAAGCGCTCGGCTGCGAACAAAAGCACGATGTTGGGCAGCATCAGGATCGCCGAGACGACCGAAGCGTCCGTGCGGATGAAATGCCGTCCGAGAAAGCCGTAGAGGATGGTCGGGATGGTCTGGTAGTTCGGCAGGCCGATCACGAAACTCAGGTTGAATTCCTCGAGGCTGGTGATGAAGGTGAAGATCGCCGCCGCGAACAGGCCGGGCATGATCAGCGGGATGAAGACTTCGGCGAACAAGGTCCACCGGGACGCGCCGAGGTTTTCGGCGGCGTCGATCACGTCCTGCGGGACTGCCTCGAAGCTGACGGTCAGGATGCGGAGCATGTAGGGAATGCCGAGAAAGGCGTGCCCGATCACCAGCCCCGCATAGGTCTGGGCGAGACCGAGCATGGAAAAGAGCGGGCTCAGAAACAGTGCGATCACCATTCCAGGCAGCATGATCGGCAGGAGGATCAGGATCTTGACCGTCTCCTTGCCGGGAAAGGTGTAGCGGCCGAGCAGATAGGCCGTCGGCAGCGACAGGAGGAAGGCAAGCAGCGTGGCCAGCGGCGCGACGCTGAAGCTGACCTGAATCGCGCCGAGCACGTTGGTGACGCGGAAGACGCTGGACCAGTTGTGGAACGACAGCGCGCTCGGGAACGTGTCCGGATACGACCACGAATGGCTCGGATCCACGAAGGACCACAAGAGCCCCATGCCGAGCGGCACCAGCACCCACACGAGCAGCAATGCGGTCGTAAGGCCCGCGAGCAAGCCGCCGGCACGCAGGCGGGGGCGCGCCGAGGCGGCGGTCGTCGGAACGGCGGGCACGGCCAGGTCGCTCATGCCTCGGCCTCCTGGATGGCGCGGGCGAGCCGCGTGTAAAGGAAGACGAAGACGATCGAGACCGCCATGATGAGGACGCCGATGCAGGCGGCGAAATTCCATTCCTGCATCAGATTGGCGCTCGTCACCATGAGCACGGCGAGCGGTGGCGGATAGGTCGGTCCGGCGATGGTGTTGATGGCGAAGTCGCCGAAGGCGCCAATAAAGACGAGCACCACCGCGATCATGATGCCTGGCATGGAAAGGGGCAGGAGGATGTGCCGGAAGACCTCGAACCGGCCCGCGCCGAGATTGTAGGCGGCCTCCTCGATGTCGGTGCGGATCGTCTGGACGACCGAGGCGATGATCAGCAGCTGGAAGGGCACGTTCTTCCAGATCTGGATGAGGATGACGATCGCACCCCATTCGTTGCGCAGCATGCGGACGGGCTTTTCGATCAGCCCGAGTCCGACCAGCGTGCCGTTGATCAGCCCGTTGTAGTCCATGATGTTGACGAGGATGAACGCCGCCACCAGCGCCGGCATGAACAGCGGCACGCGCAAAAGCGTGTTCATGAACGCGTTCCAGGGCGTCCGGCGCCTCAGGAACAGGGCCAGCGGATAGGCAAGGACGAGCGTGCCGAAGGCGCTCGCGGTCCCGATCCAGACCGAATAGACGAAACTGTCCCAGACCTGGGAGGAGAAGACCTTGCCCCAGTATTGGAGCGAGAACCCCGACGGGCCGGTCATGTTGTAGTAGCCGACGCTCTGGAGGAGGCTCATGCCGAGGGCCGCCGCCAGGAACAGGGCGATGAAGCCCGCTCCAGGCAACATCAGGACGATCGCGGCGGACAGCGACGGCCGGCGCATCAGTTCGGCTCCAGCACGTGGATGCGATCAGGTGGCACGCTCAGCGCGATCGGCTGGCCGGCGCGGATCGCCGTGTCGCCGGTGACCTGGGCCCGGAGCGGCACTCCGTCGACATCGATGAAGACATCGACGAGATTGCCCATGAAGATTGCCTGACGGACCGTGCCGGCGATGCGGTTCGGCATCTGATCGTGCCACGGCACCATTTCCTCGGGGCGCCAGCACACCAGGCTCTGGCCCTGGGGCAGGTCATGCGTCTCGGGGAGCGTCAGCAGGCCGACGCCGGTCGCGAGCGCCGCTGACCCGTTCCTGTGCGCCGGCACGATGTTGGCTACCCCGATGAAGTTGGCGACAAAGGCGTTGCGCGGGCGGCGGTAGATGGTCTCGGGATCGCCGATCTGTTCGATCCGGCCGTTGTTCATGACCACGATCCGGTCTGAGATCATGAGCGCCTCGGCCTGGTCGTGGGTCACGTAGACCGAGGTGATGCCGAGCCGGCGCTGCAGATCGCGGATCTCGACGCGGACATGCTCGCGCAGCTTGGCGTCGAGATTGGACAGCGGCTCGTCGAAAAGCAGCACGTCGGGGTGGGTGGCGACGGCCCGCGCCAGCGCCACGCGCTGCTGCTGGCCGCCCGACAGTTCCGCCGGACGTCGCGCCTCGAGTCCGGTCAGCCCGACCATGTCGGTGACGGCCGCGATGCGCGCCTCCTGCTCGGGCTTGGGCAGGCGCTGCATCCTCAGGCCGAAGCGGATGTTTTCGCGCACCGACATATGCGGAAAGAGCGCGTAGGATTGAAAGCACATCGCGGTGCGGCGTTTGTTGACCGGGATGTGCCTGGCCTCGGCGCCCCCGATCCGGAGCGTGCCCGCGTCGGGGGCGATGAAGCCGGCGATCATCCTCAGGATCGTCGTCTTGCCGCAACCGGAAGGCCCCAGAAGCGTGACGAACTCCCCATCCTCGATGGTCAGGGAAACCTCGTCGACGGCGGTGACCTCGCCATAGCGCTTGGTGATGCCGGAAAGGTCGAGCACGGCCATGGCTCAGTCCCCGCTCTGTACGATGCGGGGCCCACGCCACTCGCGGATGCCGCCGGGACCCGCGCTCATGTTGGTCAGCGTGCGATCGGCATGGAGCATGCGCCAGGTCAGCATCTTTCGGGCGTAGTCGAGCTCCCGGTCGCGCAGGGCCGGATCGCCGGCGCGGTTGACGAGCTGGTGCGGGTCTTCGCGCAGGTCGTAGAAGGCCGGCGGCAGCCCCGAGAAATGGATGTATTTGTATTGGTCGTCGCGGATCACGGCGAAGGCGCACTGGTCGGGCGAAAGGCCGAACCACCGCTCGGGTTCGAGATTGCGGACGTCGCGGAAGTCCTTTTCCCAGTGCACGGCGTCTCGCCAGCCCTCAGGGTTGCGTCCGCGAAGGAACGGAAGGAGCGAAGCGCCGTCGACGTCCTCGGGCACCTCCAGTTCGAGCCAGTCCAGGATGGTCGGCATCAGATCGATCGCTTCGGTGAACGCGCCGATGCGGGTGCCGCGCGCCCCGGGTGCGGCGGCGGGGTCGCGCACGATCAGGGGGATGTGCACGGCTTCGTCGAAATAGCTCGACTTGTTGCAGAGGTAGTGCTCGCCGAGTTCGTCGGCATGGTCGCTCGTGAAGACGATCAGCGTGTCCTCGTACTGCCCGCGCTCCTTGAGGCGGGCAACGATCCGCCCAATATGGGCGTCGACCTCGGCCATGAGGCCATAATGGGTCGCCCGCAACTGCCGCAGATCGCGCTCCGAGACGTCGGCCATCAGGCCGTCGCCGCCGGGAACCAGTTCATCGAACCGCTTGGTCCTGATGAGATAGTCGGTGAACGGGTGCTGGCGCGCCTCCTGCTCGCGCGTCGCGGCGCGGCGCGGCATCGGCACGTCGGCGGGGTCGATCAGGGCGTTGTAGGGTTCGGGCGCGATCAGGGGCGGATGCGGCCGCAAATAGCAGAGCAGCATGAACCAGGGCTGGTCGTCGAATCCGGCGAGCCAGTCGAGCGCACGGTCGGTCAGAAATGCGGTGTCACTGTGCTCGGCGGCATAGATGGGAGGCGCAAAGCTGGCGCCGCGATCGGGCGGGATCACGAAGTCCGGGCGGGCCCGATAGGCGGTCTCGCGGGTGAGATCGCCCGGGTAGCCGAGCGCGCCGAGCGCCGCAAGCCAGGGCCTGGCGTCCTCCCGCAGCACCAGCCCCGGCGTCACTCCCGGCAGTACGCCCTCATAGGTGTGGCGATGCGGGTCCGCCGGATGGAGGCCGCGCGGATCGTGCGTGGTGTCGGTGTAGCCGAACAGGACCGGGTCATAGCCGGCCCGGCGCACCTGCAGGGCGAGATTGGAATGGCGGGCATCGAGCGGCGTGCCGTTGCCGGCGACGCGGTGGTTCATCAGGTACTTGCCGGTGAACAGGCTCGCCCGCGACGGCGCGCAGGGAATGGCCTGGCCGTAGTGGGACGTGAACGCCACCCCGTCCGCCGCCAGGGCGTCGAGCGTGGGCGTCACCACATGGCCGGCGCCCAGGGCATGGATGCCGTCGCCGCGCCATTGGTCGGCGACGATCATCAGGACGTTTTTGCGACCCATGGATGAATGCCCCCCTGTGGCGCCCGCTTCCCCGATCATCAATGATCATTTATGTTGATCGATAGTGAGCGCTCATGACACAATGAGCATAGTTGTGTGAAACTTTTATGTTTGCTAGTGAGCAGTGCACCGGAATGTGCCATGAAGCCGGCAGCAGCCGGAGCACCGGCCCATCCGAACCCGAACAGCCAGGCCTGGACGATGCGCAACCCTTTGACCCGCCGCCAGAATATCCGCGAGGCCCTCAAGCGGGACGGTGCGCTCTCGATCGAGGAGCTTTGCCAGATCGTCGATGCGTCCCCGGCCACTTTGCGCCGGGATCTCAGCCAGCTGGAAAAGGAAGGAAGCATCGAGCGCAGTCGCGGCGGCGCCGCGCCGCGGCGCCAGCATCCGGCAGAGGTGGCCATCGCGCAGCGCGTGCAGCAATATGCCGAGGAAAAGGCAGCGATCGCGCGGCTGGCCATGCAGCTGATCAACCCCGGTGACACGGTGCTGATGAGCGACGGGTCGTCCAATCTGGCGCTGGCGCGGCTTCTGGTTCAGTCGAACATTGAGGTGTTCGTCGCCACCTCCGGCCTCAATGTCGCGATTGCGCTGTCCGAGGGCGAGAACGTGCAGGTCTGCGTCGTCGGCGGCATGCTCCGCGCGATGTCGCTTGCCACCGACGGCGAATTCGCCCTGAGGACGCTGGACTACCTCAATGCCGACATCGCCTTCGTTTCCGGCGATTCCTTTGGCCTGGAGCAGGGGCTCAACTTCCTTTATCCGGGCGATGCGACGATGGCGGCGGCGATCCTGGCGCGGGCCCGGCGCAAGGTGGCGCTCACCATCTCGGCCAAGACCGACTGGAAGGCGCGGGTCAAGTCGACAGACATCGAAACGCTCGACATCGTGGTGGCCGAGCACGCAACACCAAGGCTGGTTGCCGATTGCGAGGCCGCCGGCATACGCCTGCTGACGCCGGAGACCAATATGAATCCGATGCCGGACGATGTCGCATCGACCGCCACGCGCTGATCTGCGTCCCGACGGTCCAGACGATCGGGGCTTGAGATGAGCGCGTCACACCCTTTCCAGATCATGGCCAAGCCCATCGGGCCGCGCTGCAACATCGCCTGCAGCTACTGCTACTACCTCGACAAGGAGTAACTCTTTCGGCTACCTGGACTTCCGACTCGGCAACATTGCCGATCAGCCGATCGGAACCCTGGCCCGTTCGGAAATCGCCGCCCGTCTTGGCTCGGACAAGCGCGACCGGCTGACCGCCCAGTGCCGGTCGTGCGAATTCCGTTTCGCCCGAAATGGCGGCTGCCCGAAGCACCGCATCCTGACCTCGCGCGCCGGTGAGCCGGGGCACAATTATTTCTGCGAGAGCCATATCATGTTCTTCCGTCACCTCGCTGCCAGGTGATCTTTGCGAAGCCGCAAAGGTCGACGGCGCGAATGCGCTGCAGCGCTTCCGGACCCTGACGCTGCCGCTGCTGTGTCCCACGACCTACCTGATCCTGATGCTGCGCGCCATGGGCGAGGTCCAGACCTTCGAACAGATAAACGGGCTGACGCGCGGCGGTCCCGGGACTGCGACGCAAACCCTGGCAGTTTATGCCTATCGGCGTTCTTTCAGGAGCTTCAGTACGGATACGGATCCGCGATCAACGTACTGCTCTTTTTCGTGACGGTGGCCATCGGCGCCTTCTTCGCCTGGCGCTTGTTCAGGGTCTCGCGCTAGCGACAGGACGGACTGAAAATGACAAGGCATCCTATCATCTGGCGCACATCGCAATACATCGGTCTTCTCATCATACTGATGTTCCTGACGTTTCCTGTCTACAACATGATTGTGACGTCCCTGAAGACGCCAGGCGAAGCCTTCCGTCTGCCGCCGACTTTCTGGCCGCTGAACCCGACCCTTGATGCCATCCATACATCGCCAAGTCATGGGACTATTGGCGGTCCTTGCTGAACACGCTCTTCGTTGCGGGAAGCGCCGCTACATGCGCCACGCTTTTCGGCGCCATGTCCGCCTACGGCTTCAGCCGGCTATCCTTCGCGGGCAAACCGTTCTTGTACACGGCTCTGATCAGCACGATCGCGATCCCGCCGATGGTTGCGCTAGGGCCGATCTTTCTCGCCTATAACCAGCTCGGTCTACTCGACACACATATCGGCCTAATCCTCGTTTTCATGTCCGAGGCCATTCCGCTGGCGTTCTGATCACGTTCGCCTACCTCAAAGCCATTCCCAGGGAAATCGATGAAGCATCGCAGATCGAAGGCTCCACGCTGTTTGACACGATGTTTCGCATCATTCTGCCGATTGCCGCGCCAGGCATAGCCGTGGCCTTTCTGCTGGTATTCATCATGGGGTGGAACGAGTTTCTGTTCGCTTTCACCCTCACTGTGTCTCCTGACACGCGATTGCTGACGGTGCGACTGTTCGAGGTGCCGGTCCGCACGGATGCCCAGACAATTCCCTATGATCTGATCGCAGCCGGCGGCGTCATCATCTTGCTGCCGCTCATCCCGATCATCGTCGTCGTTCAAAAGCAACTCGTGGAAGGCATCATGGCGGGTGCTGTCAAAGAGTAACCGTTCTCCCAGGCAATGACTGGTTTGAGGAAGCGGTCAAGCTCGCCTCTGCGGCCGACATGAGGCGCCATGCAAAAACGCCGTAGATTGCCGCCAACCGCCGAAATGCTGGCCTTCCAAAGAACCAGGTGCGGGATGCCGTTCACAAAGACAGCAGTTTCACATTTGTGCATCAGGGCTGTCACACTTGTCGGCTAGGGCTGTTGCGTTCCGCAAAGTTGGCGTCCGGATGTGTGCAGGCGCTTTCAGCGCGTTGCGAGGGTAATACGTAACACCGCGCCGAATTCTGCACAGGACTGGCGTCGCTTCTATTGAAGAGGGTGCGATCCTTGGCGCGCGATAATCTGCACAGGTCCCAGTCCGTAACGTCGCGTGACGTTGCCAGGGCGGCCAATGTTTCCCAGGCGCTGGTCAGCCGGGCTTTTTCCGGCAAAGGCCGCATTGCCCCGGAAACGCGCGACCGCATTCTCGCTGTGGCGAAATCGATCGGCTGGCGCCCGAACGCGCTCGCCGCCAGCATGGTGACCGGCGATGCGCCCCTGGTGGCGGTGATCACGGCACGGCTCAATTTCGACTGGCGCGCCCAAGTGCTGTCGCGGCTGCTCGATGCCCTGCAGCAGCATGGGCTCAAACCGCTGCTCTTTTATGCAAACGACGACCAGCATGTCGATGCGCTGATGTCCGAGGCGATCGGCTGGCGCACCCGCGGCATTATCGTCACCGCCGGCGCCATCGCGCCGGAACGGGCCAGCGAGGTTATCGACCACGGCTATTTCCTTGCCGCGCTCAATCGCTCCGCAGGTCACGACGAGGCCTTTTCAATAGCGACCGACAATGCCAGCGGCGGCGCCGAGGCGGCGCGGGCCTTTCTTGCCGACGGCAGGCAGCGCCTGCTGGTGGTTGCCGGCCCGCCCGACAATTGGGCGAGCGCCACCCGTACCAGCGGCTTTTTGGCCGCGCTCGAAGCGACGGGACGGCACGCCGAGGTGTGGAACAACGAGGCGATGGGGGTCGAGGCCGGCCTTGCGAGTGCGCAAAAGTTTCTGGCGCTTGAGCCGGGCTTGCGGCCCGACGCGGCCTTCGTCACCAATGACACCATGGCGCTTGGTCTGCTCGACGGCTTGCGCGGCAGGGTTGCCGTTCCGGACAAGCTGGCCGTGATCGGATTCGACAACCTGCCGGCGGCATCCTGGACGCCCTATCAGCTGACGACCTTCGAGCAGCCGCTCGAGGATCTCGTGCGCCGGATCATCGCCCATATCCGCCAGCACGAAGGTCATGCAGAGCCGCCGGACCCCGCCGGCACCCCGGACGGGCTGATCCTCAGCCCGCCGCGGCTGGTCGAACGCAAAACCACGCGGGTGCGGCCATGACCATGTCCGGCGCCCGTGCAACCGACCCGCGCCTTGCCGCCCGGCTGCGTCTCGGCGAGGCCCTGATCGCCGAGGCCGGCGCGACCGCTCTTGCGGCCTTCACCGACCCGGCGCTCGCGGTGACCGCCAAGGGGGAGGGGGATCTCGTCACCGAGATCGACTTTGCCATCGAGAAACGTCTGCGCGCGGCCATTGTCGCGACCTTTCCAGAGGACAAGGTGTTCGGCGAAGAAGGTGGTGGCGAGATCGCCGGGGTGGACGGGTTCACCTGGCTGATCGACCCGATCGACGGCACGATCAATTTCGCCCGCGGCATCGGCTATTTCTGCGTCTCGCTGGCCCTTTTCGCCAAGGGCAGGACGATCGCGGCTTGGATCGTGGATCCGGTTCGCAACGAGGTATTTTGGGCCGATCCGGAAGGCCGCGCCTATCTCGGCGCGGAACGGCTGCGTCTCCACGGCGAAGCCCTGGTCGGCACATCGTTGATTGGCCTCGGGTTTTCGCGCCGCCATGCCGCGGACAGGACGGTGGCGATCATCGCCGCGCTCGACCGGGGCGGCGCGGAGTTCCGCCGTCTCGGCGCCGGCGCACTCTGCCTCGCCCATGTCGCGGCCGGGCGTCTGGACGCCTATCTCGAACCGCACATGAATCCCTGGGATGCCCTGGGCGGGCTCTATATCGCCCATTGCGCCGGGGCGGCGATGCTGCCTTATGCGGAAAATGGCGATATCGCCGCCGGCGGCGTGGTCTTTGCCGCCGCGCCCGGCCTGGCCGCCGCGCTTCTCACCCTTTTGCCGGACCCGTTTTCCGGCACTCCGCCGCATCTGGAAAATGACCAGCGGAGTGCCGGGGAAGCCGCGACATAAGTCGCAACCTCAACTCATATAGGGAGACGACCCAGATGAAGACCATCGTTGCCGCGCTTGCCAGCGTCCTGATGACGTCGGCCGCCTTCGCCGTCGAACCCGTCGGATCTGACACGTTCAACACCGATCCAGGATTCGACCTTTCCTCACTGGACGCCAGCAATTTCTATAGCGTTATCGAGCCCATGGCGAAAGAAGAGGGAACACTGACCTTCTTCGACTTCACAAATTCCTTCGGCCCGCTGTTCTCCGAGCACCTGATTCCGGAATTCGAAGCCAAATACGGGATCACGGTCGACTATGTCCGCGGCGACAACGATGCCGCCGTGCAGCAGCTCATCGCCGCCCACAATGCCGGCAGCCCGGCCCCGGCCGACGCCTATTTCATCGGCTCGGGCGCGATCGGCAACCTGATGTCGGAAAGCGTGATGGCCAATATCCCGCTCATCAAGCTTCTGCCCAATGCCGACACGTTCGACGAGATGATCGCCACGGTGACCCGCGGCTTCGAGCACGGCGGATCCTATCTGCCGTTCCACCGCAACCAGACCAGCATCCTTTACGATACCCGTGTCGTTTCGGCCGACGAAGTACCGACCGATCTCGACGGACTGCTCGCCTGGGCCAAGGCGCATCCGCAGCAGTTCATCGTCACTTCGCCCAAAGGCGGCGGTTCGGGCAGCGGTTTCCTGCAGTCGGTCGCCTATGCCAAGGTCACCGATCCGGCGTGCAAGGCCGGGCTGGTCAATTACAAGCTCAGCGACGACGAGGCCAAGGCGCTCGTCGCCAAGCCGTGCATGCAGCCGGTCTGGGACTATTACAAGGAACTGCTGCCGGTTGTCGAACTGACCAATGGCAATTCGGATACGCTCAACCTGGTCGCGACCGGCGCCGGCGTCATCGGCACGGCCTGGGAAGACATGGCCTATGACTTCATGGGTCGCGGTCTGCTGCCCCCGACCTCCCGCCAGGAACTGGTCGTGACCGGTCAGGTCGGCGGCGGCGACGGCATGTTCTTCCCGGTCGACGGCGAGCATCCGGCCGCGGGCCTTTTGTTCCTCGACTTCATGATGGGCCACGACGTCCAACTCCAAAAGCTGCAGATCAACGGCTCGCGCTCTGCCCGACTCGACATCGACCCGGCGCAGAGCTTCACGCCCGAACAGGTCGCCCGGTTGATTCCGACCGACCAGTTCATGAGCCGCGCCCTTGAGAGCATGCCGAACAACGTCAACTCGGCCCTTGGCGAATATTTCGTCGCCAACCTGCTGCGCCAGTAGCGCAATCGCGTGAGACCGGCCGGCGCCGGACCTCCGGCGCCGGTCCTTTGGGAGACCGGCCATGGACAAATCCCTTTCGATCAGGCAGCTCGTCAAGGATTTCGGCACGACGCGCGCCCTTAAATTCGTCGACCTCGACGTGCCGGCGGGAAGCTTCACTACGCTTCTCGGGCCTTCCGGCTGCGGCAAGACCACGCTGTTGCGCGCCGTCGCGGGCATCACCGATCCGAGTTCGGGCGAGATTTATCTCGGCGACCGGCGCATCGACCGGGTCATGCCCGAAAAGCGCAATTTCGGCCTGGTGTTCCAGACCTATGCGCTGTTCCCGCACATGAGTGTCGAGAAAAACATCGGCTTCGGGCTGGAAATGCGCCGCGTGGCCAAGCCAGACGCGCAGCGAAGGGTGCAGGCGGCGCTCGAACTCGTCGGGCTCGGCCACCTCGCCAAGCGCCTGCCGCGGCAATTGTCCGGCGGTCAGCAGCAGCGCGTGGCGCTGGCCCGCGCCATCGTCATCGAACCGGACGTGCTCTTGTTCGACGAACCGCTCTCCAATCTCGACGCAAAGCTCAGGGACGGGTTGCGTGAGGACTTGCGCGAATTGCAGCGCCAGTTCGGCATCACTTCGATCTATGTCACCCACGATCAGTCGGAAGCCATGGCGCTCGCCGACGAAATCGTCGTCATGAAGGACGGCGAGATCGTTGAGCGCGGCACCCCGGTCGATCTTTATCGCCGCCCGGCCTATCGGTTCACTGCCGAATTCCTGGGCCTGACCAATGTCATCGCGGCCGATATCGCAGGCTCTCGATGCCTTCTGCCCTGGGGCGCGGAGACACGGGTCGAAAATCCGGGCGCGAAAGCGGCCGAGGGTGTCGCCATCAGGCCCGAGGACATTGGCATCACTGCCGATCCGGAAGGCGGCGGCGTCGTCACTCATGCCGTCTTCATGGGCGCCTCCACCCATTACAATGTCGACATCGCCGGTCTTAATCTCCGCGTCGTCGCGGCGGGCGGGCAGGCGGCGATCCTTGAGCAGGGCCAGCGCGTCAATCTCACCCCGCCGCCGGCGCTACATCTGCTGCAGACCTTTGCCCCTATGCGGGAGGCGGCGGAATGAGCAAGGGCATCAATACCGTACGCGCGTCGACCATCGCGCTCCTGCTTCTGCCGGGGGTCGGCTATCTCGTGCTGTTCTTCGGCCTGCCGCTGGCGCGGGTCGTTCTCGGCAGCTTCGCCGGGCGCGGCAAGGACGCGCCGCTCGCGACACTCGACGCCTGGCAGCAGCTTTTCGCCAATCCGGTCTATCTCGACGGGCTGTGGTTTTCGCTCTGGCTCGGGGTCGCGCCGACGCTTCTGAGTCTAGCCGTCAGCCTGCCGCTCTCGGCGTTGATGCAGGCCAACGAGTCCAGCCGCCGCTTTTTCGGGTCGCTCTACCGCATTCCCCTCGTCGTGCCGGGCATTGTCGCCGCCTTTCTCGTCCTCGTCATGCTCGATCGCGGCGGCATGCTGATGCGCATCCTCACTCCGCTCGGTCTCGGCCTGCCCAAGCTCGTGCGCGATCCTGTCGGGCTCGGCGCCATTCTGGCTTCGTCCTGGAAGACCATCCCGTTCATGACACTGATCATTTCCGGCTCGATGGCGGCGATCAGCAAGGATGTGATCGCGGCGGCGCGCACGCTCGGCGCCTCCCGGCTCGTCATTCTGCTGCGCATCCAGCTGCCTCTGGCGCGGCCGGGCATCACGGCGGCGGTTTTGTTGAGCTTCATCGGCTCGCTCGGGTCTTTCGTCATTCCGAACCTGCTCGGGCCGACCTATCCGTTGCCGCTGAGCGTCCATATGTGGTCCGAAGGCTTCCAGAAGGGCAATTGGCCGCTGGTCTACGCCATGGGCACGCTGTTGAGCGTCATGTCGATCGCCGTGCTGCTCGCCTATTACTTCCTCATCGGCTTTCTCAATCGCGGCGAGGCCGAGGCCCAACGCCTCGGTGCTCGTCCGCGGGCCGGGGCGTCGCGCGCGCCAGAGGCGCTCAACGCCAATCCGGCCTAGGGAGGGGGACAATGGCGCTTTCGCATGCACAACGCACCCAGGTCTGGGTCGGCGTCGGGCTTTATGGCTACCTCATTCCCATTCTGGCCGTGCCGATCCTGGTGGTGGCACTCTGGTCCTTCTATGATCCGGCGGTCGGCTGGTTTCCGCCCGACATCCTGCCGCGGTCCCTTTCGGTTTCCGCCTGGAAGGAGGTGCTGGCCGACCGGCAGATCATTCCGACCTTCTTCCTGAGCCTGTTCGTATCGACCGTGGTCACGCTCCTGACCGCGGTCCTGGCCTTTCCCACGGCCTGGGCGCTGGCTCAGTTTCCCTTCCGCCTCAAGCGCGTCGTCGAGATCTTCGTTCTGGCGCCCATGATCGTGCCGGGTATCGTCGTCGCCGTCAGCCTGGGCGAGGTCTTCTTCTCACTCAAGCTCGCCGGCACGGTGTTCGGGGTCATCCTCGTCCAGACGGTCGGCACGCTGCCGCTGATGATCCGCATCCTCGCCGCGACGCTCGAAAGCATCCCCAATGAGCTGATCCTTGCGGCGCGCACGCTCGGCGCCTCGCCGCGCGCCGCGGTGATGCGCATCGCCCTGCCGCTTGCCTGGCCCGGCTTCATGGCGGGCGGGCTGTTGAACTTCATTGCCTCGTTCGAGGAGTTCGAAAAAAGCTTCATGGTCGGTGCCCCGAAAGTGCAGACGCTAGCCGTCAGGCTTTGGGCCTATCTCGGAGGGCAGATTCTGGTGCTGCCGACCGCCGCCGTCGTTACCTTCATTCTCCTGATCCCGATGCTGGTCATCTTCTTCGTCGCCGAACGCGTCATGCGCGAGGACGTGATGGCGGCCGGCCTCGGCAAGCTCTAGCCATGGGAAATTCCAAATGACCTTCAGCTTCTTCGCCAAAGGCAGCGGCCGGGTGCATGTTTGCGGCCATCGCGGCCATTGCATCGGAGCGCCGGAAAACACGCTTGCCGCCTTTCGCATCGCCCACGATCTCGGCGCGACGAGCTGTGAGATCGACACGGTGCTGACCCGCGACGGCGAGATCGCGGTGATCCACGACCTGCTGGTCGACCGCACCACCAACGGTTCGGGTGCGGTCTGCGACATGACGCTGGCCGAAGTGCAGGCGCTTGACGCGGGCAGCTCTTTTTCTGCCGCCTTTGCCGGCGAGCGCGTCCCGGCGCTGCGCCAGGCGATCGATCTCGCCCATGACCTAGACATGGGCCTTGAAATCGAGATCAAGGAAAAGCGCGACCTGCCGCGCTATTACGCGGCGCTCGAACGGGTCCTCAACCGTCCCGGCGACCTCGACCGCATCATGATGATCTCGTTCGATCATGTGAGCCTCAGGAACGCCAAGTCGCGCATACCGGGTCTCAAGACCGGCGCGATCATTCACGAGCGCCTCGGCGATCCGGTCGCGGTAGCTCGTTCCGCCGACCTCGACGAGATGTGCATCGATCTCGCCGTCTTCACGACTGAAGATGCGCAGGCGCTGCATGACGCCGGCATCTCCATTCGTTGTCACGCCTACCATCCCGAAGCCATCGCCGCGGCCGAACGGGCGGGGCTCGCCTGGACAGAGTTTCTGCACGACGCCTTGAAGGCTGGTCATATCGACACCCTCTCCGGTGACGATGTCGACTGGCTGCGCCGAAGTATCGAAAGTGCAGTCTAGCACGGAATATCGGCCAGTTTTGGTCGAAGCAATACAGAAGGCGCAGAGACAGGGTTCGGCTGCCGTGCCTATGCTTCCGTTGTCCACAATGGCCAGCGGCACAACCCAACGGGAATTGGGCGTCTGCGCCGCGCCTTTTCGCGGTCAGCGCTCCGCCTTGGTCACGAGGAAATAGGCGACAGCCAGCACCATGAAGACGAACGACAGCGCCAGGAACTCGAACACGGAGACAATATCAAGCTCTCCGCCAAAAATCGGTTGAAAGACAAAACCCGCCGCAACCGACAGCATCAGCGTGAAGCCCTTGATCGACAGAGCGCCTCCCAGCACGTATCCGAGGGGCATCTTCTTGAGTAGCAAGACTGACGCCAGCCCGAAGACCGGCAGCACGAAGCATAAGTCCAGCATATAGACGTAATAGATGATGTCGAAACCGGTATTGCCGGGCCAGGTAACAGTCTGGATGTCGTGCAACAGCGCCACGACCCATTGCGGCGCGAAAAACACGGCCACGGCAGCGCAGTAGAGTGCCAAGGCAACCCGCAGGGATTCCGGCATGCGGAACGTGATCTTGTCGTATTCTATGCTGGTGAAAGCAATGATGAAATAGAAAATGGAGAGCCCGAAGACCGCGAGATAGAGGAAGTAGAGGTCGTTGTAGATCGCAGCCATGACATAGGGCGCAAAAGCATAGAACAGGTAGCCAACGACGCCGATGCGGGCGACGTCCGTCTTGACTCCGGTCCGTCCGACCGTGGCCAGCAGCAAAATGGCAGCCACAAGCGACAGCAGGTCCTGGCCGAAATTGAACACCAGTTGATCGTTCGGCACGAACGGCAGGTAGATGGCTGGGAACAAAACCGCGATTGCAGATGCGGCCAGCGCCGATACGGCAATCAGCGCGGCTATCACCTGCAAACTCGTTTGCCGTCCGTGTTCAAACATGTCCGCAGTCCCCCGCTGGATCCGATTGGTCTTTGCGCTAAGATGTACACAGTGTGTACTTTACGTCGCGCGGCTCACAGTGTCAACATCTCCACCATGGATGACGGCAAGGCTAGTTACCATCACGGAGACCTGCGCAACGCGCTCATCAGTGAGGCGGTGACGCTGGTGGAGGCGGGTGGCGCGGAACGATTCTCGTTGCGCGAGGCGGCGCGCTTGGTCGGGGTTTCCGCCAAAGCCGCCTATCGGCACTTCGCGGACAAGTCGGACCTCATTGCCGCCATCGCCGACTACGGCTATGGGCTCCTCGAACAGAGCGTGCTCGAAGCGGTCGTTTGCGCCCCGGAGCACCGGATCATTCCCGAAGCCGCCATTGCCCGCCTAAGGGCGGCCGGGCGCGCCTATATCGCCTTTGCCGTTGAACATCCTGAATTGCTGCGGATCATGTTCGCCTCAGAAAGCGCACCTTTGCCAGACGACAATGGTCTGGTTGTAACGGCACCTTACGCCCTTCTCGGCAAGGTGCTCGATGATCTCGTCGACGCCGGGGTCCTTCCCGTCGAACGGCGGCCCGGAGCCGAGCTAAAGGCCTGGGTCGCCGTGCATGGGTTCGCTACGATCGTCTTGCAGGCGAGAGAGTTGAAGCAAAGACAGGCGACCAGTGAAAAAGCGCTGGAAACCATCCTCGATTTCGCCCTCGACGGACTGTGCGGGCGCAAGAT
>Ga0180009_10003300_pt1 | contig 18448 bp, 11 predicted proteins | sample OS_PC_MetaG_FD_123537 | JGI IMG/M metagenome (GOLD analysis project Ga0180009, IMG submission 123537) | Groundwater microbial communities from the Aspo Hard Rock Laboratory (HRL) deep subsurface site, Sweden - OS_PC_MetaG | ecosystem: Environmental > Aquatic > Deep subsurface > Groundwater... | reverse complement strand
TGAGGGCCGTTGGTATGAAGTGAATTCGTCCGCGGCCTACGACGGCCCCACCACCGTGACGGTAGGCGTCACGCTCGCCGCGGTCCCGACATTCGTCCGCGAAGGCAGCATCATCCCACGCGCCCAACGCATGCAATGGAGCGACGAGCAGCCGATCGACCCGCTACGCTTCGACGTCTACCCAGCGTCCGAGCCTTCGACTTTCACGCTCTACGAAGACGCGGGGGACGGGTTCGAAGCGATCGAAGGCAATGCCTATTCACGAGTGACGTACACGCTCGAGCAACTGACGAGTGGGGCGCGCCTGACCGTCTCGCCGCGCGACGGCGCGTTTGCTCCGCCCTCACGCACTTCGCTGATTCGTTTTCACCGAGTCGATCACGGGGCCACCGACGTTCGTCTCGCAGGTGCGTCGCTGACCGAACGGGGATCGTTCGAGGCGTTGGAACAGGCGGGCGAGGGCTGGTGGTGGGACGAGCGCGATCTTTCGGTGGTCGTGGCTTTCCCGGACGCCACCGATACGACGATCGAGGCGGACTACGATACGTCGCTCTCCTCGATGCAGCCGCCGGTGGCGGTTCGGTTCGAGGTGCACGTACCGGGAGGGACGCCGACTGACCCGCCGGTCCACATCTCTTTGTCGACGGACGGCTGGACGCAGCAAGCGATGACATGGACGGCGACGCCGGACGTGGCGGAGGCGGTGATCGAGGTTCCGCGTGGGGCGTGGTTCTTCTACAAGTACACGCGGGGCGATTGGGACACGGTCGAGAAGTGGCCGGCCTGTGAGGAAGCGGAGGACCGCTACGGCTTTGGCCAGGCGTACCCGGCTCGGGTCGATGAGGTATTCAATTGGCGGGACTGGTGTGGGGGTTGATATCCCACGCTCAGCGGATCAATCCAACATGAGCTGAACAAGGGAGCATTCTGTTCAGCTTCCGATCCACTGGATGTCATTTCAGATCAGGGCACTTCCCTGCCGCATCTGCGGCGGCTGAGTGCATTTCCTTGGCGCTTTTGGCGAAACTACCAGTACCCATCCCCATTGCCTGATCTGAATGATCAGGTATCGGATCGAGATGATCATGTGTAGCGATCTCGCGCTGCTGGAGCGCTCGCGCGCGGGTGGCGACACGTGCGACTTGTTCTCCGACTTGACGAGAACCCCGGGGGTCTGCATTCCCTTTGGAATACGGGTCTTGTTGCCTTGCGAAGCAGGGTACTCCGCCGTCGGCTACACATGTAAGCGACTGTGGCGCAAAGGGTTGCATGCGAATACCCGATAAAACCAGGCACGCGTGTTGCTGAGGAGCCAGCCACCTCGCACGCAGCCTGTTGCTGAGTGCCTCCCAGTTGCTACCCATTTCCGAGGAAGACCCATGACCCCCAACTCTTGCATGGTCTTGAACGTGGCTCGCTGCATCGCAGTGGCCAGCGCGGCCATCTTCGCAGTCGCCTGCTCAGCCGGCGATCAAGGACCATTCGGAGACGAATATGACGAGAGCGTCCAGCGGGAGGAACCCATCGTCAACCCCGTTGGCAAGGCGACCTCCTATCCGGAGTCAGCCATCGTGGACATGGGGTACTCCGCTTGCTCAGGTGCGGTGATCGCTCCCCGCGTCGTGATGACCGCGGGGCACTGCGTGGTCGGCGTGTCGAAGTGGACCGTCAAAACCCCCTACGCAGCCGACAGCAATGGCCAGCCGCAGGTGCGAACCTCCACGAAGGGATGGACGAAGTATCAGAGCAGCGGCAGCTACGTGAACCCCAATACGCAGGACGTGGCGCTCATCTTCTTCGACACCGGAGCGCCATTCTCGCTTCCGAAGTGGCCGAAGGTGCAGATGACCAAGCTCCCGGACGGCACCAGCGCCTTCAACATCGGGCGAAAGAACAACGGGTACCTGTCGAGCGCGGACCTCTACGTCGGGAAGCAGTTGACCCTGCAACAGGCCTACGGCTTCCCCTACAGCTATCAGTCCTCGGAAGTCATCGAGGCCGGGGACTCGGGCGGCCCGGTGCTACTGCCCGGCACCACGCATACCATCGTTGCCGTCAACTCGGGCGGTGGCGGCGGCAGCCAGATTCTGGCCCGTACCGACGCGGTCGCCCAAGACATCGAGTCACTCGTCGCCCAACATGGTGGGTGGGGTAGCGACGACGATGGGAGCGGAGGCTCCGGCGGGAGTGGAGACCCCGGCGCGGGCGGTACGGGCAACGACCCCGGAACCGGTGGTGGCTGCGACGTCAACGAGCTCGAGCCCAATCAGCCCTATACCTCCGCCCAGCCGATCTCCAGCAGCGTGGTTTGCGGTTCGTTCTCCTCCTCGTCCGATCAAGACTGGTATCAGTGGACCGCGTCGGGTTCGGGCGTCGCTTACGACGTCTCCGTCACTGGCGCCAGCGCGGAAGTTCTGATGTGGAAGCGCGTCAATGGCTCCTACTATGCGATCACCAACCAGTCCGCGACCCACATCGCCAACACCTCCAACGGCTCGGGAACCTACGTCATCGCCGTGTGGTCCCCGTCCGGTTCGACGGGCAGCTACACGCTCACGTTGGACAAGTAGCCGGGCCTACACGCGAGCGGAGAATCCGTCCACGTCGACGCACCATTGAATTTCCCAGAACGCGCTACTCCTGTTAGGGATCGTTCATGGGTGTGCGGGTGGTGTTCGGAATCCACGCGCTGGTGCTGTTGGCGGCCGGTGTGCTGTGGTTTCTCCCGCGCGACGGTCCCAGCATGTTCGAGGCGCATGGTTGGCAGCGAGCAGCCTTGATCGCGGCGACTTGGGTGGCCGTGTTGGTGCACCTGACGCTGCTGTTGCGCAAGCATCGGTCCATTTCCCCGGCCCTGTTGACGTTGCCCCTGCTGCTTCCCGCATTCGCCGGCGTGGTGGTGGGGATGGCGCGGATCCATCGACTTTCGGGTGTGCTCGCAGACGATCCGGGCAATCCTTCGTTTTGCGCGTTGGTAGTTTGGGGGGGGGTCGCGGAGAGCGCTGCGGACTTCGGGTTGGGCGCCTGGATGTCCGGTATGCTCCTGCTCACTGCCTCCGTCGGCGCCGCTGCGTTGATGGTTTCGCGTGGGTGGGTGACCGTGCGACGCGCAACCCTGCAAAGCCTCGCGATCGGTCTCGCTTTGATCGTAGCGAGCACGTTGGTCCGGTTCTCCGGAGCGCAGAGGTTGCTCGGTGCGGAAGTGGTGGCCTGGGGCAGCATCGTCGCGACGCTGTCGTTGTTGCTGCTCGGAGCGCGTACGGGTCGGGGGATGCGGGCGGGATGGCAGTCGACGCTGTTGCGAACGATCGGCCTGATGATGCCGCTGGGGGTGGCGATGACCCTCGGCGGAGCGTGCGCGATTCGCGAAGGCTACTTGGTCAACCTCGCGGTGGACACGGGCGCGTTCGGTCGACTCAACGCGCTGAGCGCTTCGGTTCGTGCGATGGATGGGACCGTCGGAGCGCTCGTCCTTGGGGGCGCGCTGATCGCGTCCTGGGGGATGCTATCCGCAGGGGCTCCGACCAGCCGAAAAGGTCGACTGGTCTTGAGTTGCTGCGTCGCGCTGTGGCTCGTGGTGATCGGTTCGATGTCCACCGTGCGCAGCGCGCGGGCACGCCAGCTCGAGGCCTGGAGTGCGTCGAGACTTCACAGCGACGACGTTGAGATCCCGACGGTGGGGCGAGGTTACGACGCCTGGGTTCCGGACGTGCCTGCGGTCGTGGTGCCGAACGAGGGGAAGGCTTTGTTGGTCACGGGATCGGGCGAGGTTCGGGACTTGTCCACGGCGGCGATGGGGAAAGTTCCGGCGAGCAACCCTCCCCCGCCTCGACCCGTGTGGCCGGACGCCAACAAGGAGGGCGGCTGCGTGATGGGGCGAGAGCTACCGGGCATGCGATTGCCTGGCGCCACCCTGGTGGTGGATCGTCGCGTCACGTTGCAGGCGCTTTCTGCGAGCGTGGGCCCCCTGAGCACGACGACTCCGCGCGTTTTCGCCCTGCTCACCTTGCGCGAAGGCTTGGACAAGGTGCGGGGATTGCCGTCCCCCTGGCAGCGCGTGATGCGTCTGGGAGCGACAGACACGGCGTTGCTTCGGGTCGAGCCGTCGGTGCAGCGTGCGCTTCGACCCATTTCGGAAGTGACGCCGGATCGCTACGTGGCGGTTCCGGAAGGCGGCGGACTACGCGTGGTGTCGATGCCCGGCGTGCAAGATGCGATCGACAGGGTGATCATGCCGGACAGCGACGAGTCGATCGGCAATTGCGACTTCAGCATTGGCTGCAATGCCAGACCCAGTGAGTTCGTGGTGGGGTTCCCACCGAGCTGGGAGATGGCTCGGATCGCCAAGCTTCTTGGGGTGTTCCAGGCGGCGAAGCGGTGGGGATTCATCCCGGCCTATCGAGCGCACCACGTGCTGACGTTGACACCTGACATCCACGGCGTTCGTGCGGTTCTGCGAGATGCGCAGACCAAGAACGCAGGAGCAGCGGAACAGGACAGGTGATCCTGCCGCCAGGACGGCCTACTGCGAGAGGGGATCGCGGCGAAGCGCCCGGTTGAGCGTTGGCACGATGCCTCGATTCGTGGTCCTATGCTTCCATGAACGTGCGGATCACGGTGTCGCTGAACGGGCGTAAGGTACCGCTCGATCGAGTCCCCGACCCTCGCATCTCGGATGCGTTCGGGCAGGCGGGTCGCCAAGTTGCGAGCAAGCTGGAGTGTCTTTCCTGCCCCGTTCATTCGGAGACGGCGTCCAACGTGCGACTGCACTTCGACGCGCAGGGCAACGCCGACCTGCAGTACGACTCCTGCTGCGATCGGTTGGGTGCGTTGATCAGGCGCGAGCTCGGGTAGTCTCTTTCAGGACAGCACGCGGCCATCCATCGCCATCTCGCGGTACGTCCGCTCCACGTCGAGCAGGAATCGATACTGCTGCAACGTGTACCAGCGACGGTCGTCCGGATCCACCCGTCCACCGCGAAGCGCGCCCAGCACTTCGTCGATTCCGAGCTCGACGGTTCGGAACTTGTTGCCGTCGACCAGGCCCGCCAGCTTTTCGAATCGCACGTTGTAGTTGCGGAGATCCGGATCCGTCGGCGCCATCACGATCTGCGTGCCGGGGATGACGTCGCGCACGCGGTAGGCCAGGTTCAAGATCCGCACGTTGTTGGCGTCGTGGCCGACGTTGAAGATCTCGCCGTCCACCCGCGCCAGGTCTTCGCCGAGCATGAGGATCATCGTCTCTGCCACGTCGGCCACGTGAACGAAGGGACGCCACTGCTTGCCCCCGCCGTCGACGGTGATCTGACCGCGGGTGTAGGCGTTCTTGGTCATGACATTGATGGCGAGGTCGAAGCGCATGCGCGGAGACAACCCGAAGACGGTGGCGAGTCGCAGGATGGTTGCGGCGAATCCGGTGCGTCGCAGGGAGAACAGCTCCTGTTCCGCGTCGGCCTTACACCGCGCGTACAGAGAGACGGGGTTCAGTCCCGACGTCTCGGTGAGCCCGAGCCCCTCCCCTCGCCCATAGACGCTGCACGAGCTGGCCAGGACGAAGCGCTTGACCCCAGCGTCGCGGGCGAGCCGCATGGTGGAGATGCTGCCATCGAAGTTCACAGCGCGGGTAAGCCCAGGATCGAGCTCGCACGACGGGTCGTTGGAGATGCCCGCGAGGTCGATGACGGCATCAACGCCTTCAAAGACGCTCGGCTGGAGGCGTCGCACGTCGGCGCGAACGAGTTGGAGACGATCGGGCGCCGCCTTGCGTGCCGCGTCCAGGCTTTCGGCGCCGAAGTAAAACCGATCCACAACGCGGACGACGTGTCCGAGGTCGAGGAGCTTGGGAACCAGCGTGGAGCCGATGTAGCCGGCGCCGCCGGTGACGAGGATGGTGGACTTCACGGGCGGAGGGTTAGCACAGCCCGCTCCTTGCTGTACAACCCACGAACTTCGCGCTACTTCCCCCCACAAGCCATGCGCCGTTTTTCCATTCTCCTGGTTGCACTCCCCCTCGCAGCGTCCGCCTGTGGCGACGACAAAGTCGACCCTGTGTTCCTCGGCCCGCTCGATGCCAGCCCTGGCGAGGACGCTTCGCCGGACATCGTGCAGCCGGAGCCAACGGCGCTGCCAGTGCTGGACTGCCCGACGTCGCCGACCATCCTCGACCCGGACATCACGAAGATCGTGCGATCGATCGGCACGCTCGACGCCCGTGCCCTGGTCACCCAGAACGGGTCCGTGCACGCGGTGCAACTGGGCAATGATGGTTGCCCGAGTGAGCCCATGGCATCATTCGGCACAAACGGCGTGCTGACGCTCGATGCGACGGTGGCGGCGCCTCTTCCGAACACGCTGAGCATCGTTGCCGTCAGCGACGGAACGCGGATTCTCGACTCCACGGGCACGGATATCGGGCGTTGTCCGACCAATGGCGAAGACCTCGTGGTTCGGTCGCTTCAGGCCAACGCGAACGGCCAGGTCGCGGCCGCGTTCACCAAGGCGCCCGTTTCGCGGCTCACGGTGACGCCGACGAATTGCGCCATCGAATCCTTCAATCTGTCCTCTCCCTTCGCCTTCGTTCAGGTCGGTCTCTCCCGAGACGGAGGCTTCGTCACGGTCGAACAGGCGTCCGCCTCGTCGCCCATGGTGGTGGCCCACTACGACTCGAAGGGGGAAGCGGTCTCGTCTTCGGAACTGGCCGCCGTCGCAGGAGCGGCCAAGCTCTGTTCAGCGACGGGGTTGGTCGATACGCCCGCCGGTATCTTCGTCACGGACACAACATGCCGTCGCGTGGTCTTGTTCCAGGAGTTCGACTTGCCGGATCCACCGGACGGGTCGCCGGCGAGAATGCTGCAACTCACCGCGGAGACGTCGTTCGAGAAAACGCCCATTGGAGCGGCGCTGACGCCGGACGAGAGCCACGTGCTGATCGCTGTCGCCGAGTCGATAGAGAATGGGGCCTTGGCCACGTTCAAGAGGATTGCTCTCCCTTAGCAGCGCCGAAAAACGGGTGGCACGGCCAAGCAAGCCTCTGACGGACTGCAAGAGCCTGCTTGGCCGTGGGCGAAGTGCACCGTCGATGAAACACGGCCAAGCGCACACTTGGAGAAGCCTGCTCTCTTGCTTGGCCGTGCCACCCAGCGCCAGCGAACCCAGATTGATTTGAAACGGGCGCTCAGGGCGACGTGCCGATCGGCCCGAACATGCGGAAGATGTCGTCGACGGAGGGCTGGCCCGAGGAGGATTCATCGCTGCCACACCCGGACGCCGCGACAGCGACGATCCACCCAACTGCCCACCACGTGCGCGTCATGCGTTTGATGATAGCGCTCGCATCCTCTGCCTTGGCGGTCCAAAATGCGATTGTGATACCCATCGCCGACAACGCGCTGCTGATCGACCGGACGCCCGCCGAGGTCTTGATTCACGACGACGTCTGCGATTGTCCCTACATTGAAGGCCAGGTCGCGCGCATGCCGCTACGCCTGCCCATCCGGCCCCTGCAGCCGAACGAATTCGATCAGCGCCTCGCGCGCGGCGACCGTCGCCACGGCGTGGCGCTGTACACCCCGACGTGCCCGGACTGTCATGCGTGCGAGCCGATCCGCATCGACACGGCTTCGTTTCGATTCAGCCGCACCCATCGACGCATCCTGAACCAAGGCAACCGGCTGCTAAGAATCGAGACGGGGCCGCCCCTGCTCAGCCGGTCGCGGGTGGACCTGTACGAGAAGCATCTGCACGGCCGCGGGCTGGCGAAGCCGGAACACCCGCCCATGACGCTGCCGCGCTACCGGGGCTTCGTGGTGGATCGGTTCTGCGACACGTTCGAGCTCCGTCTTTTCCTGAACGATGAGCTTGTGGGGGTTGCCATTACGGATCGGGGCGCCGATGCCCTCTCGGCGCACTACACCTACTACGATCCCGACTATCCCCGCCTGTCGCTGGGCACGTACGCGATCCTCAAGCAGATCGAGCTCGCCCGGGAGCGGGAGATGCACCACCTGTACTTGGGTCTGTTCATCGCTGAGAACGAATCCATGCGGTACAAGGCTCGATTCCATCCCCACGAGCGTCTGGTTCGGTCGATCTGGACCTCCTTCGACTGAAGGACGGGCAACCTACTTATAGAACCTCGTTCGAAGCCTGTATTGCACGCCCTTTTGGACGTGGCATCGATTAGACTGCCGAACTTGAGATGGCTTCTAACGACCACGAATTCGACGGGGCATGGACCGAAAACGACGTAGAAGAGATCGACGAGATCGATGATCTCGAAGAGATCTCCGAGGATGAGGCGGAGGAATACGACCCGCCTTTGGAGGTCCAACCAGCGCCCTTCGACGCTCCGCGCTCGCCGGCTCTGGACGAGCCGACCGGTGTGACGGAACTTCCGTTTGCCGCGCCGAACACGGAGCCGCCTGCTGCACCTGTGGATTTTGAAGAGCCATCCGAGGCGCCGCCGATGCCCACCCCCGCCCCTGCGCCCGTGGCTGCTCCAGCGCCGGCCCCCGCGCCCGTGGCTGCTCCAGCGCCGGCCCCCGCGCCTGTAGCGGCACGCGCACCGTCTGCGGCGGAACCCAACCCTACGTTTGACGCGGCGGTGCGCCAAGCGCTGCAGGCCCCGGACCAGGCGGAGCATTGGGACAAGCTCGAACAGCTCGCGAAGAACCTCGACCGCGCGTCGGACGTTGCGGCGGCGTACCGCGAGGTGCTCAACGGAGAGCTGAACCACGAGCTGGCGCTCGACCTCATCGACCGGGCGGTCCAGTTCCATGACGAATGGCTGGACGATCCGGAGCACGTCTTCGTGTTGCTCAAGCGGGTGCTGGAAATCGAGCCCGCGGCGCGATGGGCGTTCGACCGAATTTCGCTCAAGTTCACGGTCGAGGCGCGTTGGGACGAGCTTCTGGCGCTCTACGACAAGGTGATCGCGGCGACGACCCAGAAGAACGCGCGGCTGCAGCTGCTCGACGAAGCCGCCGCCGTGGCCAAAGACTGCGCGGGCAATCCTGAGCGCGCGGTCGACTACTTGCTGGAGGTCTTTTCCCTTCGGCCTTCCGACCAACGGACTGGCGCCGCGCTCGAGCGACTGCTCAAGCAGCAAAATCGCTACCGCGAGCTCATCGAGTTCTGGACGATGCGGCTCAAGGTGCTCACAGGTCGGGACGCCCTCGCGACACGACAGCAGATCGCCGCATGTTGGTTGGAAGACCTCAACGACCCCAACGGTGCATTGGCCGCGGTCGAACCGCTGCTCGACGATCCGCAGACCGCATCGACTGCCAGCAACCTGCTCGAGATGATCCTCGGGTCAGCGGCCTCGACGGCGGAGGTCCGCACGCGCGCTCTCGAGTTGCTCAGCCACAAGTACGACGGCACGAAGCGTTGGCGCCAAGTCGTTCACGCCCTCGAGGTTGCGCTCACCCACGTACCTCCAAGCGAGCGAGCCCAGATCCATCGAGAGATCACGAGACGCCTCGTGGAGCACGACGCTCACGATGAAGCGCTTGGACACTTGGCCGCGTTGGTGGCGATCGCGCCGGACAACTGGACCGAGGCTCGTTTGCAACGGGTGCTGCGTGGTGAGTTCAACGAAGAAGTCGCGGGCTGCAAGCCTGTGCTCGATCGCGAGCGTGGTCGCAAGCTCGTGCATCTCGCTGCAGAGCGCGCCGGACGGGCCGACTCGCTTCGAGAGCGCGCCATCGAATTGTACCGGACGCTGCTCGAGGAAAAGCCCGACGACATTCAGGCCATCAGCAGCCTGACCAAGCTGTATTCGGGCGCGGAGCGTACCGAAGATCTTCTGGAGCTGCGACAGCACGAGTTGGGCCTCGCGGAGGATGTCGACAAGCGCCTGGCCTTGCGCCTGCAGATCGCCAGCCTCCTTGGCTCGATCAACGACGAGGACACCGCGATCAAAACGCTGCGCGACAACCTCGACGAACGTGCGGACCACGAGCCATCCATCGACGCGCTCATCCAGCGATTGCAGGACCAGAAGCAGTTCGAGGACCTCGCCGATCTGCTCACGACCCAAGCTGCAAAGGTCGAGCAACTCGAAAACAAGGGCCTCGCGGCCCGGCTCTGGATGCGCGCAGCTCGCTCGTCCAAGACCCACCTCTTCGACCTCGAACGCGCTGTCGATTGCTTCCAGCGCGTGGTGGACCTGCAGCCGAACGTCGAAGCGCTCGATGAGCTTGCCACGATCTTCATCGACAGGGAGCAGCACGCCGACGCAGTAGGCTGGTTGCAGAAGCGCTTGGAGCTCACGGCGGAGGGACAGCGCACGCCGACGGCGGTGCGACTCGCCCGCGCGCACATTGATGCGGGTCAGGCTCCGGAGGCGTTGGAGTGCCTGAAGACCGGGTTGACGGAGGACCCGGCCTCCTTGGAGCTGCGCGATCTACTCGCCGAGCTTCATCGCCGAGACGGTGCTTGGAGCGAGTTGGTGGACGTACTGCTCGAGGGTTCCAACCGAAGCACCGACAACCCCACACGCCACCGTTACCTGGTGGAAGCCGCCGACGTTCTGCAGCGCGGGTTGAAGTCGCCCGAGCGGGCGGTTCCCGTGCTCGAGCAGGTGGTCAAGCTGCAGCCGAAGGATCGGACCGTTCGCATCGCGCTGGCCGACGCGCTCCGCGCATCCGGAAAGCTGAACGAGGCACGTGCGCTGGCCGCGCAGCTGATCGAGGAATACGGACGTCGTCATCCGCCGCAGCGGGCGAAGCTGCATCTGCTCCTGGCTCAGGTCTTGCGCGCGCAGGGCCAGGCCCCGGAAGCCATCAAGCAGCTCGAGCTCGGCGTGACCATGGATATGGGCAACGTCAACCTGCAGCACTTGCTGGGACAGGTCTACCGGGAGACCGGTCAACTTCAGAAGGCAGAACGTGCCTACCACGCTCTGGCCCTGTTGCTGCGACGAAGGTCCGCCATCAACCGCGGTCCGCTTCAGGATGAAGAAGTCGGTGTCGCCGAGGCGCTCTTCGAGCTCCACCTCGTCGCCAAGGATCTGGGCGCAGAGGAACGCGCGTTGGAGAACCTGGAGTCCGCCTTCGATGCGGCTGCGCAGGACCCGGATGAGGCGGCCCACTTCGAGCGTGTGCTGCGTGCAACCGGCGACGCCGAGCTTCTGCTGCGCGCGCTGGAGCGACGGTTGTCGACGGCCGAGAGCGCCACCGACCGCGCCCGTATTTACGCCGATATTGCGACGGCCCAGGAGACCCAACTCGATCAACCCGAAGCGGCGCTATCCTCGTTGATCCGGGCGCTGGAGGAAGCGCCGGACGCCCATGAGCTCTATGAGCGCGCGCAGGCGTTGGCGCTGCAAACCGGGGAGCTCGACGAATACGCCACGTTGCTCGAGAAGCTCGCAGAGCATGCGTTGGACGGTGGCGACGGCGAGCTGGGATGCCAGCTGTTGATGCAGCTCGGAGCCCTCGAGGAGAACGACCGGCGCAACTTCACCCGCGCGGCCGAGCTCTAGGCACGGGCCGAGGAAACGGACCACGATCTGCTCACCGTTTGGAGCGCACGCGCGCGCGTCGCCGCAGCCCTCGACGACGAGACGGTGGAGCTCGAGATGCTCCGCAAGCTGATTGGGGACGACGAGGAGACGGTTCAGACGCCGGAGAGGACGGATGCACTCTACCGCCTCTCGGATCTCGAGCTCGCCCAACGGGATACGCTCGAAGCGGGGGTGCTTTCCCTGGGGAGAGCGCTGGAAGCCGAACCCCGCTACGAACATGCCGCGCGAACGTTGCAGGCAGCGCTGGTGCTGGAACCTCTCTCCGAGCCGGTGATCGCGGCGCTCGAAGGCGTCGCGCGCGCAGCATCGGACGATGCCCTCCTGCTCGATGCCTTGAGCCGAAAAGCCGACTTGTCGGAGGTGGAGCAAGACACCCTGCGCGAAGCGGTCGACGTTGCGGATCGCCTTGAAGATACCGACAAGGCAGACACGTTGCTGCTCCGGGCCGTCGAGGTCGCCAGGGATGATGACGAGCTGGGCTCGGCGCTGTGGGCGCTACAGCGCTTGGCGGTCCTGCGCGAAGCCCAGGGGGACCTGCGGGACGCCGTGCACTGGTTGACCGAAGCCTCGACCGTTGCCGACCCGGACGAGTCCCGGGCGATGACGCTGCGTGTGGCGCAGATGGCGGCCGGTACCCTCGACGATCTCGAGGTAGCCGCCGATGCGTACGAACGAATCCTGCGGCACGAGCCCGGGGAACCCAGCATCTGGCAGCCGTTGCTCGAAGTCCTGCGGCGCATCGGCGACAACGAACGTCTCGAGAAAGTCCTGGCAAGCACCGTCGAAGACGTGTTCGACATCCAGCTTCGATGCGAGCTGCGGATCGAACATGCCTCGCTGCTTCGTGAGCAACCGGATCGACGCGAAGGCGCAGTCGACCTGCTGCGGGCCGTGCTCGATGATGACTCCGATCACGCGCAAGCGGCGGAGATGCTCGCCGATCTCTTCCAGGAGGCAGGCAAGACCGAGGAGCTCGTCGAGCTGTTGGAGCGCCAACTGGATGCCTCCAAGGAGCGCTCCGATGTCTTGTCCGGCGTTCGCTTTGCGATGCGGCTTGCGGAGGTGCAGGGGAGCGACAAGGCGGAAGACGCGATCAAGACGTTCCGCGACACCCTCGTTTGGATCCCAGGCAACGTCCAGCTGTTGAAGGGTTTGCTGACGGCTTTGGGGCCGGAAGCCGACGCCGCCGAGCGCGCGGACGTCATCGAGAAGCTCCTGGCAACGGATGGGATCGACGACGCACTTTCGCTCGCGCTGGACCTGATCGAGGCTCGGGATGAGCTCGAGGATCAGGAGGGTCTGGAACGCGCACTCGAGTTGGCCTTCAAGATCGAACCGGCCGAGCAACGCGTGCTGGACCACTTGCAGCGTCTCGCTGTCACGCTGGAGGAGGACGCGAAGAAGCTCCCGGCCGGGGACGAAGCCGTGGAAAAGCTGCTTCGTGCCGCCTCGATCCACCTCGACCGTCTCGATGACGCCGCCTCTGCGGGAACGCTGCTCACCACAGCCCAAGGCATGCGGCCGGAGGATCTCGAGATTCTCCATCAGCTGGTAGGCGCGTTGCAGCGCAGCGGCCAGCCCCAAGCTGCCGTGGACCGGGTCACCGATGCCCTCGACCACTGGACGGGAACCGACGCCGATCGGGCCAAGTTGCACCGGGCCCGCGCGGACATCTGGAGCTCTTCAGAGGAGTACGAATCCGCGGTCCACGACCTGGAGCACGCGCGCACCTTCGAGGGAGATTCGATCCTTCCGGAGCTGTACGAGACGCTCAAGCGCGCGCGAGAGGTTGCCGCCGAACGCTCGGACTTCGACGCGGAGCGCGCGGCCACGATTCGCCTCGCGGCCGTCCTCAAGGACATGAACGAGATGGAACGTGCACGGGAGGTCATCTCGCGGTGGGTCACGGACACGCCGGACGACGTGGAGGCGATCCACTTGTTGTTGGACATGGACCGAGCCGCCGGTCGGTGGGAACAGGTAAGCGAAGGCTGCGTTCGATTGGTGAACCTGGAGGGGGGCCCGGCGCGTGCAGATGCGGCCCTCCTTCATGCCGACGCTTGCGAGCAGCTGGGGCAATCGGAGGAAGCTCGGGACAGCCTCGAAGCGGTGTTCCGGGACGACCAGACGCACGCCGGGGTTCGCGCCCGGCTCCGCGCGTTGTACGAGCGCCTTCAGGAGCACCGCGAGCTGTCGAACCTGTTGTTGGTGGATGCAAATCACACGGACGACGACGGGGCGAGGTTCGAGCTTCTTCGGGAAGCCGGACGCTTGCGCCTCGGCTCGTTCGAACAGGCCGCGTCCGCCATCGGGCCCCTGTCCGAGGCGCTCGAGCTTCAACCGCAAGACCTCGAGGTCACGCTCCTGTTGGCCGACGCCTACATCTCCGCCGGTCTCATCGAGGAGACGGTGCAACTGCTGCAAGCGGGGATCGACCGGCAGGGCGGGCGCCGCTCTCGCGAGATGTCGGCCCTGCAACACCGTATGGCCCGTGCGGCGGCGACGAGCGACCGGAACAACGAGATGCAGTGGTTGCTGGCGGCCTTCGAGAGCTACCCGCAAGGCACGGACGTCGCCTCCGAATTGGCCGATCTATCGACCGAGCTCGGCCACTATGACATCGCGCTCAAGGCGCTTCGTGCCCTCGCCACGGCCAAGACCCAAGGGCCCATTTCCCGTCCGATGGCCTTCCTCAAGCAGGCTCAAATCGCCCGAATCCAGGGCGACGAACGCAAGGCTACCTTCCTCGTCAAGAAAGCGATCTCCATGGATCCGGAGTTCGCCGAAGCCCGCGACTTCCTCGACCAGCTCGGCCAGAGCTGAACCCGATCCCCTGCCCTCACTTGCCACGGGGGGTCGGCCCGTCGACTCTCATGGCCACCACCTCGTCCGCCACGATCTCCGCGGCCTCGACGTGATGCGCCTCGAGTCGATCGACTTCGATGAGATCGAGATGTGCAAACTCGCGCATACCCGTGTCCTTGCGCACTGGCGCATAAGGAACGATCCGCACGTTCGGGCAGTTGAGACGCACGGAGGCGCGAACGGAGATCGCGTCGAGCCGCCGGACGTGAATGGCCTTGGCCCGCACGGTCTCCCACGGCATTCCCCTTAGCAACTGCTTCGTAAGCACCTGCCTCGCCTGCTCGATTCCATCCGCTTTCACGGAAGATTCGGAGCCGTCATCGGGCGGGCATGCGATTGCCCAGCATGCGCCAATGCACCCAATAGCGAAGAGCACGCGAGCTGAGGAGCCGGATGCCATTCGCCTGGAACGCCACGGCGTGTCGCGGTATTCCGACAACGGCACCTGCATTTGAGTGTGCCATTCCGCTTCAGCGCTTGGATTCGCCGCGGCGACGTCGCAGCAGGGCGACCGCAACCAGGACGCCGCCCAAGCCTGCCAATCCCCGGGAGGATGTCTGTCGGGGAAGCGAACACGAGCATCCCACGTCGTTCGTCCCCGTGGCGTCGGGCCCCGGAGTCGGGTCAGCGTCGGCCTCCGGTTGGTCCGCGTCGTTGGCGGGGGCATCCGCGCCTCCATCGGACAGGTTCGCATCGGGACCGGACGCATCCGGCTCGGCGTCCACGCCGGCGTCGCCGATCGGGTCACAGGGGCCTGACGTCAAGTTCACCTGGATGGAGTCGCTGCGCGCTTCGTTGCCGAGCACCACGGTCACGGTGAGGTCGTGGAGCCCCGGCGCCACCGCGCTCGTATCGATGGCTGCGGTGTAAATCCCCGCCGGAGCCGCGGCCGGCGTCATCAGACCCAGAACCGAGCCGTCGAGCGACACGCTCACCGATCCCACCGGCTCCTTCGAAAGCACCAGCGCCCGGACGGGATTGTCCGTGCGGGCCCCGCAAACGTCGTACGCGTAGGGGTTCTTATCTGCACCGTAGTCCAGATAGTCCCCGTCGTACGAAACGCCCGTGCTCGAGCCGGGCGGTGTGCCCCCTCCCTCGAGGTTGACGTCGACTGGCGCGGTAATGGCCACGAAGGGCCAGGGGCTTGTCGTATCGGTGACGCCGTAGATGAACGCGTTGTGATCGACGATTCCGATACCGATGTTGCTCTCGAACTTGGTTTGATCCCAGGCCTCCATGGAGGTGCGGTCGACCGAGGGATCGGAGGCCAGGTTGCTGAGCTGAACGGTGACGACGTTGCCCTGGAGGCTCTCCTTGTACTGGTGGACATGTCCGTGCAGGTAGAACGCGCCGGAATCCTCGAGCAGAGGGAGGACCTCGGAGACGTTGCCCGGGGGGTCGTCGGCTCCGCCGATGCCCAGCACCATCTGCGCGTCCGTGTTGCCGTGGTCGACAAGGTGATGGTGAGCAAAGACGAACACCAACTGCGCTGAGGCGTGCGCTTGGAGACCCGCTGCGAGATCGTCGACGTTGGTGAAGTACGGATTGCCGAAGGTGAAGGGCGTGTCAAACGTTCCCGCGCTGTTCATGCCGACGAAGTAGTACTCCCCGAGCGCGGTCGTGTGCACGGCGTCGACGAAGAGTCTCCCGTTCGTGGCCGGCCCCTGCATCGAGCTCTCGATGTAGTTGGTGAGGCCGTGATCGCCGTACCCGTCGTGATTGCCGGGGACGTCGAAAAAGAACGTTGGTTCCATGTTCGCGTCAAAAAGCAGTGTGCTGTAGATGTCCCATTCCGCCGGGTCCTGCCCTGACGTGGGAATCCCCAGAATGGTGCCGTTCACCAGGTCGCCGGAGGCGAACACCGCGACAGGGTTGACGACGTCGACGACTTCGTTGAGCGCGTACTCGAGATGCGACCGCGCCTTCGAGTCGTTCGTGTCGATGTGCAGGTCCGTAATGTGGATGAACCAGAAGATCCCGTCCGTATCGTCGGCGTAGTAGCGCGACATCGGACCGGCCGCGTGTGCGGAGCCGGCGATCGAGAGCATGCCCAGGAGCAATCCACCGGCCGCGAGAGAGTGACGCATGTACAGCCTACCTTCACTGGTTAAGAACATTCAATCATAGCAACCGGATGGCTGGCGTTCAACGAGCGGGGCCGGTCGGTTCAGTCGTTCAACCCGAGCAGGCCAGTGAGATATTCACGCACCCCCGTCCCGAACCCGTCGACCAGCCCAAAGCATCGCGCACTTGGATCGCCATGACACTTCCATGACAATCCAAGCGGACCATCCAATCCATGCCCGGAGAGACCTTGCTATCCACACGCGCCAGACAATGGCGAGACTGGGCGCTCTTCGCCGTTGCCGCCCTGCTCCCCGCCCTCGCCGTCGGATGGCTCGGACTGCGCGCTCTGCAAGGAGAGGAAGACGCCACGCGACGCGAGCTCTCGCTCGCTCTTCAAACCGTCGCAGAACGAACGACACGCCAGGCCCAGGACGAAGTCGACGCAGCCACCGTTCGACTTGGCAAAGCGCCGCTGTCGGGCTCCATCGAAGCGATCGCAAGAAACCTCGAAGGCACCAAGCCACCCTTTGCCGAGGCCGTGATCGTATCCCCGGACGGAGACGTGCTGGTCCCCGCTTCCCCTTCCACGGCCATCGTCAAGACAACGCGATCAGATGCACCCAAGCACTGTGCCGAGCTCGCCACCGCGTTGGCGACGAAGTCCGACGGCGCCCAAAACGAGGACCGCCGACGGTTTCTCGTGGACTGCGAAGAATCACGCACGTCCACTGGAAGGTGGTTGTGGCCCATCATCGCGTTGCGCACCTCGAGCGGCGCCCCACCCGACAAGCTGGCATCGTGGATGGAAGAGCACGCGTCGAGCATGGGGCGCAGCGAGAGATCTGCCTCCCTCGAGGATGCTCGCCATGCGGCTTGGCTCACGGGAAACGCGCGAGATCGCGTCTTGCGCGCCCTGTCCCAGACGGCAACCATCCACGAGGCGGTCGCCCACACACTGCAGTCGGAGGGTCCTGCGTCGGCGCTGCGCAACGGCCCGGATCAAACCGGGCTGATACGCTGGCGCTCGGGCACGTCGTGGGGTGTCTTGCGTCAACTCGCCGACGGAAAGCTCGCCGGCTTCGTGACCCACGCGCCATCCCTCGAAGCAGCCGTTCGGCAAGGGTGGCCTCCTCTCTCCTCGGACTACCGCGCCTCGGTGCTGATCGACGATCGCGAAGGCACATCGGAGCAAGGGCTGTCTCAGGTCGCAGCAATCGCCCCGTCCCTGGGGCTGCGCATCGGTCTCGCGGACCCGTCGCTGCCCGCCCGGCAAGCAGCGCGAGGGAGAATGATTCTCGTGCTGGTCGGGGTTGGCGCGATGGCCCTGGCGTTCGCCGTGGCCGCTGTGCTTTTTTCGCGCATGCGCGCAGCCAATCGGCTGAGCGACCTGAGGACGGGCTTCGTGTCCACGGTTTCTCACGAGCTTCGAACCCCCATCGCCTCGCTGCGCATGCTTGCCGAGCTTCTTGAACAAGGACGGGTCGAGGACGACGAGCGCGACGAGGTTCACGCCGCGCTCGCACGTGAGGCGAAGCGACTCGGTGACACCGTCGACCGACTGCTTGGGTTCAGTCGGATGGCGGCTGGCAGGTACGTCGTCCAGCGGCAGGAGGCGTCCATCGTGGCCGCGGTCGAGCGTTCCATCGAAACGTTCGAGGAACGACACCGCGACCTGCCGCCCATCCAACGCAAGCTGCCGGCCTCGCTCGACGGAGACGTGGACGAGGGGCAGCTGCAGTTGGCCTTGGACAACCTGCTGAGCAATGCCCACAAGTACGCGCCAACGGGCACGCCCTACCGGGTGGAGGTCCGCGACGACGGGGATTGGGTGACCATCGAGGTCGGAGACCACGGCCCGGGGCTCGTGCGACGGGACCGGAAACGCGTCTTCCAACCCTTCGAGCGAGGCGACGACCGACTCAGCAGTGCGGTGCAGGGAAGCGGTATCGGGCTTTCGCTGGTGCGCCATGTGGCGGAAGCGCATGACGG
>Ga0180009_10003299_pt1 | contig 18448 bp, 13 predicted proteins | sample OS_PC_MetaG_FD_123537 | JGI IMG/M metagenome (GOLD analysis project Ga0180009, IMG submission 123537) | Groundwater microbial communities from the Aspo Hard Rock Laboratory (HRL) deep subsurface site, Sweden - OS_PC_MetaG | ecosystem: Environmental > Aquatic > Deep subsurface > Groundwater... | reverse complement strand
CAGCCCGATGGCTGCCGGCCAGGGCAGCAGGATGAACAGGGACGTGCGCACCAGTCGCGCCACCTCGGGGTCCAGGTTCATGGCCCCGTCCGTCACCAGGCCCCAGGCCGGGGTCAGCAGCAGCAGGAGCATCGCGGCCGTGATCCCCCCGTTGAGCATCTGCATGAAATTCCGCAGCTTGCGGAAATTCTCGGCCCCGTCCACCAGGGCGGTCGCGGCGCTCATCATCATGATGACCGGCGCCTCGACGAGGATGGCCAGGGCGAACGCCACGCCGTAGGCGGCCAGGTTGTGCTTGGGCTCGGCCATGCGGGCGATCATCGCGGCGAGGAACGGCCCCTCCACGGCCATCATGAGCCAGGTGGCCTGCAGGGGGGCCCAGAAACGGGTGAGTTCAAGGATGCGGACGGTCCTGTTCATGGCCGGGAAAGTAGCCTGCGGGAGCCGGGCGGCCAAACCCCGGATGCGGGGTCCCGCCTGTTCGCCTGCCCCCCGGGGGGGCAAGAATGAATGCCATTATCAGCGGCCTCCCTGTGCCGCCGATAATGTGTCCGCACCTTTTGATTTGCGTTTTCACTGAAAATCACCGTCATTTGGGCCCGCAGTGGTCTGAATTTCCACGGCCCCGACCCTGACGTCAGGGTGGGCCGGATCAACCGAAAGGGAAAAAAGTGGCCGATCTGATCAAACCCCATGGCAGCGACAAGCTGATGCCCCTGCTCCTGGAGGGAGAGGCGAGGGATGCGGAGCTCGCCCGGGCGAAGGATCTCCCCAAGTTCACCATGACCAGCCGCGAGACCGGCGACATCATCATGCTCGGCATCGGCGGCTTCACCCCGCTGACCGGCTTCATGGGCAAGAAGGACTGGGAAGGCGTCTGCGCGAAGATGATGACCGCGGGCGGCGTCTTCTGGCCCATCCCCGTGACCCTGAGCGTGGATCAGGCGTTCGCCGACGGCCTGAAGAACGGCGACGAGATCACCCTGCTGGGCGACACCGGCGAAATCATGGCCACGATGAAGGTCGAGGAGAAGTACTCCATCGACAAGAACTTCGAATGCGAGCACGTCTACAAGACCACCGACTCCGCGCATCCCGGCGTCAAGATGGTCATGGACCAGGAGCCCGTGAACCTGGCCGGTCCGGTGAAGGTGCTCAGCGAGTCCACCTTCCCCACCGAGTTCGCCGGCATCTACCAGCGCCCCGAGGAGAGCCGCCGCATCTTCGCCGAGAAGGGCTGGAAGACCATCGCCGCCCTTCAGCTGCGCAATCCCATGCACCGCAGCCACGAGTACCTGGCCAAGATCGCCCTGGAGATCCTGGACGGCCTGTACATCCACCAGCTGGTGGGCAAGCTGAAGCCGGGCGACATCCCCGCCGACGTGCGCGTCAAGTGCATCGACGCCCTGGTCAACGGCTACTTCCTGAAGGACAGCGTGGTGCAGGGCGGGTATCCCCTGGACATGCGCTACGCCGGTCCCCGCGAGGGCCTGCTGCACGGCGTTTTCCGCCAGAACTTCGGCTGCACGCACATGATCATCGGCCGCGACCACGCCGGCGTGGGCGACTACTACGGCCCGTTCGACGCGCAGAACATCTGGAGCGAGGTGCCCGAGGGGGCGCTGGAGATCAAGATGCTGCCCATCGACTGGACCTTCTGGTGCTACAAGTGCGGCGGCATGATCAGCATGAAGACCTGCCCCCACGGCAAGGAAGACCGCCTGTTCCTCAGCGGCACCGCCCTGCGCAAGGGTCTGAGCGAGGGCGGGGACATCCCGGCCGAGTTCTCCCGTCCCGAGGTGCTGACGATCCTGAAGGAGTACTACGCCTCGATCGACGAGAAGGACAAGGTCGAGGTCAAGCTGCACAGCAAGGCGACGGGCGATCAGAAGAAATAGGGTTGTGCCGTCGAAATTGCGTCATTGGAACCCCCTGCCGGGCTCACCCGGCAGGGGGTTTTCTTGTCCGTCCTGTCCGACTAGCGGTTCCTGATCATGGGACACACGAAACGCGCCGCCACCCCGCCGATGGAAATGTCGCCGCTGGCCGCGGCCGCGAGGATCTGATCGGCGTTGGTGTACTGCATGGGTTCGATGTTGATCCAGGTGATCTCGCGGACCTCCCAGCGACCTCCGTTGAAGTCCTGGTCCCCGGGAGCGGTCTCCGAGACGTTGATCAGGCCGTCGCCAAGGACGTAGATGGTGTCGAAGGGGCCCTGATCCGGCAGCTGGGTCGGCGTGGCCACCGTCCGGAAGACCTGGTCATGGGCGTAGATCATGCCCCCCGGGGGGCCCACCTGGGCGGTGGCGCCGGCGGCGGCCAGGATGAAACAGGACAGGAACAGGGCGGCGGGATTTATCTTCCGGGATTTCAACATGGCTTGACCTTTCGTCTATGGGAATCGGGACGAGGAGAACCGCCTCCTCGACCTCCGGGGTGAACCTCGCTGCGAGGTCCCGTCCACTGCACGCATGGGGACGGCCCCTCCTGGATTACGAGACGGGGCCGGCCGTGTGACCGGAACAAAACCCGGCGCCCGCCCCCATCGGGGAGCGGGCGCCGGTGCGAACGAGAACGGATGGTCCGGGATCTCAGGCGAGATAGGCCTGCTCCCCGTGCAGGGACTCGTCCAGGGAACTTTCCATCTCCTGGGTGGTCCTCACGGGAATGATCTTGTTGATCAGCCACAGCATGACCCAGGTGAACCCGAAGGCGTAGACGCTCGAGCCCGCGACCGCCGCCACCTGCTTGAGGAAGAAGTCCCCTCCCCCGAAGAACAGGCCGTTCGCTCCGGCTGCGTTGACGGTCGTGGTGCCGATCAGGCCCAGCATGATGATGCCCAGCGCGCCGCCCACGCCGTGCACGCCCCAGACGTCCAGGGCGTCGTCCCAGCCCAGCTTGTTCTTCAGCTCGACCGCCCAGTAGCAGACGATGCCCGCGGCGATGCCGATCACCGCGGCGCCCCAGGTGGGCACGAAGGCGGCTGCGGGGGTGATGGTCGCCAGGCCGGCCACCGCGCCGGTGAGCAGGCCGACGAAGCGGGGCTTGCGCACCCGGCTCCACTCCAGGATGAGCCAGCTGATCGCCGCGAAGCTGGCGGCGATGTCCGTGTTCAGGAAGGCCAGGCAGGTGATGGAGTCGACCTGAAGTTCGCTGCCGGCGTTGAAGCCGTACCACCCGAACCAGAGCAGGCCGGTGCCCAGGGCGACCAGGGGGATGGAGTGCGGGCCGCCCTCGGCCACCTGGCGCTTGCCCACGTACAGGACCGAGGCCAGGGCCGCCATGCCCGCGATGTTGTGCACCGCGATGCCGCCGGCGAAGTCCAGCACGCCCCACTCGGCCAGCAATCCCCCGCCCCAGATCATGTGGACGAAGGGGAAGTAGACCAGCAGCAGCCACAGGACCAGGAAGATCAGGTAGGCCGGAAAGCGCACCCGATTGCTGAAGGCGCCGGTGATCAATGCCGGGGTGATGATCGCGAACATCATCTGGTAGGCGATGAACACCAGCATGGGGATCTGGCCGTCCCCGAACGGGGTCGTGGGATCGATCCCGCGCAGGAACGCGTGGTCCAGGTTGCCGATGATGCCTCCCTCGCCTCCGGAGAAGCACAGACTGAACCCGACGGCGTACCACAGGATCGTCGTCACCCCCATGGAGACGAAGCTCTGGATCATGATCGACAGCACGTTGCGGCGCCCGACCAGGCCGCCGTAGAAGAAGGCCAGCCCCGGGGTCATGAGCATGACCAGGCTGGTGGCGACCAGCATGAAGCCGGTGTTGCCGGTGTTGAACATGGGAGCCTCCTCGCTGAACCCGAATCCGCCCGGAGCGGCGCCATGGTCGGCCCACCCGGGTCTCCGCCCAGGGACGATCAAGGATCGCCCTGGCGCGCGCGGCGGGACAATCAGGCATTTCCTGATTTGAGCTGGGGGAATCCCTGGTCTAGATTGGTCGTCCGCGGCGTTCCACCGGAAGGAGAGGGGTGATGGCCGGATCCATCGAACGGAGGCTCCAGGAGCGCGTCAAGGAACTGACCGCCCTGCACAGCACCGCCCGCCTGCTCCAGGACGCCGGTCGCGACCTCGACGAGGTCATGCCCCGGGTCGCCGCCCTGCTGCCCCCGGCGTGGCAGCATCCCGACTGCGCCGGCGGGCGCATCCGCTGGCGGGATCGGCAGTGGTCCACCCCCGGATTCGTCGAATCGGTCTGGCTCCAGAGCGAGGCCTTCCGGCTCCGCGACGGCACCGGGGGCGACGTCACCGTCTCCTACGGGCGCGAATGCCCCCCTGCCGACGAGGGCCCCTTCCTGAGCGAGGAACGCGACCTGATCCGCTCCCTCGCCGACCTGCTGCGCGCCTACTTCCAGCACCGCTGCGACGACGCCGCCATCGTGAGCGCCAACGAGCGCCTCGAGCGCCAGGTGGCCGAACGCACCGCCGGGTTGCGCCGGCTGGCCCGCGAGGTCTGCCTCGCGGAGGAACGCGAGCGGCGGCAGATCGCCGAGGACCTGCACGATCACCTGGGCCAGGCCCTGGCGGTCATGAAGATCCGGCTGCAGCAGCTGCGGGGGGACGCCATGCTGGGAGGCCACGACCGGGCCCTGGCCGAGCTGCTCTCCCTGAGCGAGCAGGCCATCCGCTACACCCGCGGCCTGACTTTCGAGCTGTCTCCGCCGGTGCTCTACGAGCTGGGCCTGGGCCCCACCCTGGAATGGTTCGGCGAGCGGATCGAGGCCAAGCACGACCTGCAGGTCGAGGTGAGGGCCGGGGGGCGCGTCGACCTGCCCGACGACCTGAAGATCATGCTGTGGAAGTGCTGCCGCGAGCTCGTCCACAACGTGGTCAAGCACGCCGCTGCCCGGAAGCTGACGATCACCCTGGAGGGCGACGCCTCGGGCGTGGTCCTCGAGGTCGCCGACGACGGCTGCGGCTTCGATCCCGCCGGCCCCCGCGACCCCGGCGGCGAACGCTTCGGCCTCGATTCCATCGAGGAGCGCCTGCGGGACTTCGGCGGGCGGATGCACATCGTCTCGGCCCCGGGCATGGGCGCCCGGGTGCGCCTGACCACCCTGGCGACCGGAGTCCGCCCATGACGATCCGCCTGCTGCTGGCCGACGACCACCGGATCTTCCGGGACGGCCTGCGCCCCCTGCTGGACGGCCGCAACGACCTGGAGATCGTCGGGGAGGCCGACAACGGCCTCGCGGCGCTCGAGCTCTGCCGTTCCAGCCGGCCCGACGTCGCGGTCCTGGACATCTCGATGCCCGGCATGAACGGCATCGAGGTGACCCGGACCCTGGCCCGCGAATTGCCGGACGTCCGCGTGATCATCCTCTCGATGCACAGCGACCGCCGCTTCGTCCAGGAGGCCCTGAGGGCGGGCGCCCGCGGTTACGTGCTGAAGGATGCGGGGTTCGACGAGCTGCTGGCGGGCGTCCTGGCGGTCGCCGCAGGCCGCTACCATCTGGACGCCGGCATCGGCGAGCAGGTCGTCCGGGACTATCTGGATCTCGTGGAAGCTGATTCCGGAAGCGTCTTCGGGGTCCTGTCGGCCCGGGAGCGCGAGGTCCTGCAGATGCTGGCCGAAGGGCGGTCGACCAAGGAGATCGCCGCCGACCTCCATCTTTCCGCCAAGACGGTGGAATCCCACCGCAAGGCCGTCATGGACAAGCTGGACATCCATTCCATCGCGGAGCTGACCAAGTACGCGATCCGGCAGGGCCTGACCCAGCTGGACTGATCGTGAGGGGGGCCTGGCCCGCAGGCCCCCCCGACGAGACGTCCCTATCGGGCTCTCTTGCCCGGCGTCATCAGCGACACCACCACCAGGGTGAGGAAGCTGAGGGGGATGGAGATGATCCCAGGCTGGCCCAGGGGATGCCAGGCGTCCTCGGCCCGCAGGCCGTAGGGGCCGGCGAACATGGCCGGACCGGTCAGGATGATGCCCAGGGCCGACACGATGCCCACGATGATCGAGGCCACGATGCCCGCCGATGAGGTCTTCTTCCAGAACAGCAGCATCAGGATGGCCGGCAGGTTCGCCGAGGCCGCCACCGCGAACGCCCAGCCCACCAGGAAGCTCACGTTCACGCCCTTGAACACGATGCCCAGGATGATGGCGACGATGCCCACCGCGAAGGCGGCCACCTTGCCGGCGCGCACCTTCCTCTCCTCGCTGAGGTTCATCCCGCCGAAGCGGTCCATGAGATCGTGGGCCACCGCGCCGGAGGCCGCCACGATCAGGCCGGCCACCGTTCCCAGGACCGTGGCGAAGGCGATGGCCGAGATGATGGCGAACAGCACGCCGCCGAACGACATGGCCAGCAGGGGGGCGGACATGTTGTTGTCGGCGGGGTTGACCGTGCCGCTGGTCGCCGCGCCCAGGCCCATGAACAGGGTCAGGACGTAGAAGAACCCGATGGCCGCGATGGCCACGATGGTCGACTTGCGGGCGCAGGCCGGGCTGGGCACCGTGTAGTACCGGATGAGGATGTGGGGCAGGGCCGCCGTTCCGAAGAACAGGGCGAGCATCAGGGACACGAAGTTGAGCTTCTCCCAGGTCGTGCCGACCTTGAACTTCACGCCCGGCTTCATCTCCTCGGTTCCGGTGACGGTCTTGGGATAGTGCACCGAGAACTTCTCCCCCTTCTCGTCGAAGACCGTCTTCTGGTGCCACTGCTCGATCCGGGTGTCCGGATGGGTCAGGTAGGCCAGGAACTCCACGGGCGTGACCGACCCGGTCGCCTGCACCCCGCCGGTCCCCTCGAGGCCGCCGATCCGGGTGAGACGGCCCACGGGCATCAGCAGCCCGTCCGGCGACCCGTTCACCAGGCCGACCCCGGTCCACTGGGTCTTCCACAGCGTGCCGTCGGTCTCCTGCTTCCACCAGGAGATCTGCCCGTCCTTCTCGAACTTCACCAGGTCGCCCGAAGCATGGACCTGGACCAGTCCTCCGGCCGCCAGCTGGGCGGCGGTGGCCTTGTCGGGAACGTTCAGCAGGGACTTGCCGTCCTCCCCGGGCAGGCTGGTCGGATCGGTCGTCAGGCCCCGGACCAGCAGGAATCCCACCAGGATGGTCGAGAAGATCAGCAGGAGTCCGCCCTTGAGGAACTGGACGTAGGTCGTGGAGGTCATGCCGGCGGTCGAGACGATGGCGATGACGATGATCCCCACGATGATGACGCCCACCCAGTGGGGCAGGCCGAGCAGGGGCTCCACAAGCGAACCGGCGCCGTTCATCTGGGGGATGAGGTAGCAGATGGACACCACCAGGGTCGAGATGGCTGCGGCCAGCTTGATGCCGCGGCTGTCGAACCGGGCGTCCAGGGCGTCGGTGAAGGTGAACTTGCCCATCCGCTTCATGGGTTCGGCGACGACGAACAGGGCGACGACCCAGCCGGCCAGGTAGCCGATGGAATAGAGGAACCCGTCGTAGCCCAGGGTGGCGATCATGCCGCAGATCCCCAGGAAGGACGCCGCGGAAAGGTAATCGCCCGCGAAGCTGATGCCGTTGACGGCCCAGTGGATCTGGCCGCCGGCGGCATAGTAGCCCGCCGCGGACTTCGCCTTCCGCGCGAAGAAGAAGCTCAGGTACAGCACCAGGGCCACGAACAGGGCGAAGATGGCGATGGAGAGCGGTGTTCCGTGCAGGTTCATGATCTCGCCTCCCCGCCGCCGGCCGTTTCCCGTTCCTTGCGCGTGCACAGGTGGTTGTAGATCAGGGCCAGGAAGAGCGCGAAGACGATGAGCCCGATCCCGTAGACCACCGCCAGGTTCAGTCCGCTGAACACGATGGTCTGCATGGCCCGGCCCTCGCTCAGCACGTTGGTCAGGACGAAGCCGACGTAGACGATGCAGTAGACGATGAACATCCCCACCCCCAGGCGGGTCTTGTAGGCGCTGGCGGGATCGGGACCTGAGTCCTGCGCGGGACCATGGAGCATGATGTCCTCCTCGGGTAGGGTTCAGGATGGCCGGGGCGACCGGAACCTCTGGAGCGCCGCAGCCGGGCGAACGGGATCGGGGACCGCGTCGGGCCGGCCGTTGAAGGGGGAAAAATAGGGCGCTGTTAAATATTTTACAACTTTATTGTTATTTGATTATCATTGATCGTCGGCCTTGATCCACGACACTCACCCCGCAACCGGCGGAGATCCGATGAAGCGACTGGCCCTGCGGACCGTCCTCCCCGCCCTGCTCGCCGTCGGGCTCTTTTCCGGTGTGGTCTTCTTCTCCTTCCTGCCCTCCCTCGAGCGGGCTGTGATGGACCAGAAGCGGCTGATGATCCGGGAGCTGACCGAATCCGCCTGGAACATCCTGGCTCGCTTCGCCGCCGAGGAGGACGCCGGCCGCCTCTCCCGCGACGATGCCCAGGCCGCCGCCGTGGCGCAGATCCGGAGCCTCCACTACGGTCAGGAGGGCAAGGACTACTTCTGGATCAACGACATGCACCCCCTGATGATCGTGCACCCGTACCGCCCCGACCTCGAGGGCCAGGACCTTTCGGACTTCGCCGACCCCCGCGGCAAGCTCATCTTCGTCGAGATGGTGGACGTCGTCCGCAAGGAGGGCGCCGGCTACGTCAGCTACATGTGGCAGTGGAAGGACGACCCCCGGCGGATCGTGCCCAAGCTGTCCTACGTCAAGGGATTCGCCCCCTGGGGCTGGGTCATCGGCACCGGGGTCTACACCGAGGACGTCGACGCCGAGGTGGCGGCGGTGACCAGCCGGCTGCAGGCCGCGGCCCTGCTGATCCTGGCCGCCGTCTCCCTGCTGCTGTTCATCCTCCTGCGCACCAGCTTCCAGGCCGAGCGGGGGCGGCTGCTCACCGCCGCGGCCCTGCTGGCCTCCGAGGAGAAGTACCGCTCCCTGGTGGAGTCGGCGGGCGAATCCATCTTCATGTCGGTCGGGGGCGAGGAGCTGTTCGCCAACGCCAGCATGCTGAAGCTCGTCGGCTACGACCGCGCCGAATTCGCCGGGCTCGACCCGGACGTCCTGGTGCGGCCCACATCCGCGGAGATCGAGAGCGGACGCCGCCACTGGCAGGCGGTCATGTCCGGCGATCGCGCCCCCACCCGCTACGAGGCCGAACTCGTGGCCCGGGACGGCGGTCTCGTCCGCGTCATGCTGTCGGTGTCCCGGGTGGTCGTCCAGGGGCGGATCGGCTTCATGGCCGTGGCCACACGGCTGGCCAAGCCCCGCGAGCTGGACCTCCTGACCGCCGAAAGCAGCGACGATCTGGCGGCCGCCAACCGGCGCATGGCCACCATGGCCGCCCTGATGATGAGCCACGGGGCGGACGCCCTGCAGGTCAGCCGCATGCTCTCGGCCAACGCCGACGCCGCCGTCCGCAAGGGCGTGGAACTGGCCGTGGCCGAGCTGGGTCCTGCGCCCTGCCCGTTCGACATCATGCTGATGGGCAGCCTGGGCCGCGCCGAGGTGAGCCTCCTGGCGGACCAGGACCACGCCGTCATCTACCCCGATCCCCGGGATCCCGCCGACGAACCGGCCATCCGCGACTACTTCCTGGCCCTGGGCGCCCGCCTTTCAGGGATCCTGGACGACGCCGGCTACCCCTTCTGCCACGGCGGGATCATGTCCGGCGAGCCCCGTTGCTGCCGGTCCCTCACCGGATGGCGCACGACCTTCTCCCGCTGGATCGGAGCCCTGGAGGCCGAAGACCTCCTGCAGACCAAGATCTTCTTCGACTTCCGGGGGGCCCTGGGGGAATCCGCCCTGACCGACGACCTGCGGTCGCACCTGCTCGGGGAGACCGCCCGGCAGCCCCGGTTCATCCACCTGCTGGCCCGCAGCATCCTGGCCTACGAACCGCCCCTGAAGACCTTCGGGGGCTTCGCCCTCGACAAGGGCGAGGCCGACCGGGCCACCTTCGACGTGAAGGGAGTGCTCGCCCAGGTCGTGGACTTCGCCCGGCTCCGGGCGCTCCAGCACGGGGTCGCGGGGACGGGCACCCTCGAGCGCCTGGACGCGCTGGCCCGCGATGGGCGACTGCGGCCCGAAACCGCCGCCGAGGTGGCCGCCGACTTCCGGTTCCTCATGGAGCTGCGTCTCGGGCGTCAGGCCCGCCTGGTGCTCGATCGACTCGAGCCGGACAACCGCATCGATCCGCAGACCCTGGACGAGGCCGCGCGGAAGCGGTTGAAGGCCGTCTTCACGCACCTCAAGGCCGTCCAGACCTCCCTCGACCACGAATTCAAGGGAGCCTGACCGCCATGCCCGCCGCGCCCGGCGCCACGCTGCTGCTGAGCGACGTCCACGCCCGGTACGAGGTGGTCGACGCCCAGCTGGCCCACGCCCGCCGGACCCTGGGCCGTCCCATCGACCGCATCATCGTCCTGGGCGACTTCGGCTTCTTCGGACCCAACCTCCACCACCACTTCCGCCGCAAGGGCCGGCGGTTCGGATGCCCGGTCCTGTTCATCGAAGGCAACCACGAGGACTTCGTGGCCTTCGACCGCCTGGTCCGGGATTACGCCGACGTGGTGACCCACCTGCCCCGCAACACCACCCGGGACATCGCCGGCATGCGCTGGCTCTGCATCGGCGGCGCCCGGTACATGGACGCCTGGTCGACCCCTCGCGGTTGCGAGATCACCGACCAGGACATCGCCGCCTGCCTGGCCCATCCGCCGGGCAGCATCGACGTCGTCATCAGCCACGATTGTCCCACCGGGATCGGGATGACCAACAGCGACGACCTGGACCATCTGGGCCCCCCCGGGGTCGAGGCGTTCCAGGCGCTGGCGGACCACCTGCAGCCGAAATGGTGGTTCTTCGGGCATCATCACCGCTGGCACGACCGGCAGGCGGGCCCGACCCGTTTCCTCGGCCTGCCCCAGAGCTGGCAGGGTTACGTGGTCCTGACGGGGGATGGAGGGATGGAACGGGTCGAGAACGAGGTCCCGTTGCCCGGCAGGCCGCGGTGGTGGCGGTGGCTGGGAATGAGCTGACCCGTCCGGGATCCCCGCTCAGGAAGAGGCGAGATCCACCGGCTCCCCGCGGGACAGCCACAGGCCCAGGGCGTCGGCCAGGGCCTTGCGCTTGATCGGCTTGGTGAGGTAGTCGTTCATGCCCGCGGCAAAGCACTCCTCGCGATCCTCCGCCATGGCGTTGGCGGTCATGGCGACCACGGGCACCTCGTGGTCCAGGACAGGAGACGACGGATCGCGGATGACCCTCGTGGCCTCGATCCCCGACATCACCGGCATCTGGATGTCCATGAGCACCAGGTCGTAACGGATCCGGGTCAGGGCGGCGATGGCCCTCTCGCCGTCCTCGGCCAGATCGGCGGCGAAGCCCAGGCGACGCAGCGATCCCAGGGCGACCTGCTGGTTCACCTGGTTGTCCTCCACCAGCAGGATCCGGAAATCCTGCGGCCGGCAGTCCGCACCGGCCGGAACCTGCCCCGGCGAAGAACCGGACCCGCCCGGGGTCTCCAGACCCAGGGCGTGCGCCAGTTCCCGCTGCAGGTGGTGCTTCATGACGGGCCGGGTCAGCACGGCCGCGGCGCCGGCCTCCCGGAGCTCTCCCGCCAGGGCCCGTTCGCCCAGGGGATGCAGGGCCAGGACCGGGACGTCGCCGGCCCCCGAAGACCGGATCCTCTTCAGCAGGTCCACGCCGTTCATGTCCGGCAGGACGGCGTCCAGGATGACTCCCGAGAACCGTTCCCCCTGAGGCGCCTGCGCGTCCCAGACGGCGAGGGCCTGCTCCCCGTCGGGGACGATCAGGGATCCCGCGCCCCAGGACTCGAGATGCGCGGCGATGGCCTCGCCTGTGGCCGGGCGGCCGGGTATGACCAGGAACCTGCGGCCGGCCGGAGCCCCCCACTCCGTCCCCCGGTCCGCGGCCGCGGCGAGCACCACGTCGAACCGGAACACCGAACCGCGTCCCACCTCGCTCGTCACGCCGATGGATCCGCCCATCAACTCCACGAGCTGGCGGGAGATGGTCAGGCCCAGGCCCGTCCCCCCGAACCTGCGGCCGTGGGAGGAGTCGACCTGGGTGAAGTGGTCGAAGATCCCGGCCAGCTTGCCTTCGGGGATGCCGATGCCCGTGTCCCTGACCTCGACCTCCAGGGTCGCCTTGCCGTCATCTCGCGGGCGGCTCCGGAATTCCAGCGTGATCTCTCCCCGACCGGTGAACTTCATGGCGTTCCCCACCAGGTTGGTCAGGATCTGGCGCAATCGGCCCGGGTCGCCCCTGAATCTGTCCGGGGTCCCGGGAGCGACGATGCAGGAGAACCCCAGGCCCTTCCCGTGGGCCCGGATGGCGTGGGGAGCCGTGAACTCGTCGAGCAGCTGGTGCAGGTCGAACTCGATGCTCTCGAGCTCCAGGCGGCCTGCTTCGATCTTGGAGAAGTCCAGGATGTCGTTGATGAGCGACAGGAGCGATTCCGAACTGGACCGGGTCAGCTCGGCGTAGCGCCGCTGCTCGTCGTCGAGGTCCGTGTCCAGCAGCAATTCGTTCATACCCAGCACCCCGTTCATCGGGGTGCGGATCTCGTGGCTCATGTTGGCCAGGAACTGGCTCTTGGCCTGGTTGGCGGCCTGCGCCTGCTCGGCCATCTCCTCCGCCCGTCGCGACGCCTCCTCCAGTCCGGCGTTGAGGTCCCGCAGCTCCTTCTCGGTCTCCTTCTGCCGGGTGATGTCCAGGTGCGTGCCCACCATCAGCAGAGGTCTGCCGTCCTTGTCCCTGGTGACCACCTTGCCGCTGTCGCGCACCCAGATCCAGCGGCCGTCCTTGTGGCGCATGCGGCATTCGTGGAGGTAGTGCTCCTGCTCCCCTGAAAAGACCTTCTGCAGGAGGGAGTTCGAGACGGCCAGGTCCTCGGGATGGCACAGGTCGGTCCAGGTCCGGATGGACACCGGTTCCAGTTCGGCCAGGGAATACCCGGCGATCTCGGCCCAGCGTTCGTTGAACGACGTCCTGCCGGTGGGGATGTGCCATTCCCAGATCCCCTGCCGCGACCCCTCGAGGGCCAGTTGCAGCCGCATCCGGGCGTCCAGCAACTCGGCGGTCCGTTCGCGGACCAGGCGCTCGGCCCGCAACCTCCCGTTGAGCACGATCCACACCACGCAGACCAGCAGGCCGGTGATGACCAGGCCCAGGAACAGGATGCGGACCTTCCCCGTCATTTCCGCCACCGGCGGGAAATCCTCGTTCGCGGCCACCGAGACCAGCCAATCCCGACCGCCCACACGGACGACCTGGCCGGCGGTCAGGGACTCGTCGCCGATTCCGGCGGTTCCCCTGTCGAAGATGCGCACCCCGGACTCGGCGTCCGTGATGTCCCGGACATCCACCTGGAGCCCACGGGTCTCCAGGCTGGACAGGGAGGTCCCGATCAGGTTGCCCAGCCGGAACGCCCCCAGGACGAATCCCCGCAGTTCGCCGGCCCCTTCGGCGCGATGGACGGGCATGAAAACGAGGGCTCCGGGCTCATCCTGCCGGTCCTGCACGAGGCGGATGGGGGCGGTCATGACCGGGGCACGCGCCTCCCGGGCGGCCAGCAGGGCCTCCAGGCGTTGAGGGTCCGAACCCAGGTCGTAGCCCAGGGCGGCCTCGTTCCCCTTGAAGGGCTCGAGGTAGTGGACCGGGTAGTATTCCGGCCGGTCACCGGCCGGGCGCAAGGTGCCGTCGGGGAAGCGCTCGGTGATCCGGTAGGCTCCGAACCCGTCCCGACGGCCCTGTTCCTCCAGCAGGTCCTTTTCCTCCCGGCCGACTCGGGGAATCCACTCGATGGCCTGGAAGGCGGACGTGGTCTTGAGGATCGGGTGGACGAACACGTGGAATTCGTCGCGCTCGACCTCCTTCGACCCCTCGATGAAGCGGGCGGTGGCGAACAGTTCCCGCATGAGTTCGTTGTAGCGGTCGCTCAGCGCCCGGGAATGCAGGCGGGCCTGGTAGCGCACCGCGGCTTCGGCGTCCTCCTGCGCCAGGCGCACCGCACCGAGATGGACCATCATGGTCAGGGCCACCCCCAGCCCCGTGATGGTCAGCACGGCCCCCCTCCTGAGGAACCGGGCCTGCCCGGAATCGTCCACGCCCTCATCGGTAGCCGCCCCGAAACAGTTCCTCAGCTTCCAGACCGCCAGGGCGGCCAGGAGCAGGATCATCCCCAGGACCGTCCCCTTGGCCCTCTCCTTCTCGATCGCCGCCCTGTAGCGGGCCGCATCGAGATCCAGGCCCATGACCACCGGCGCACCGCCGCCAGAATCCACGGGGATCAGCGCCGAGACCCAGGTTCCCCACTCGTCGGTCAGGGGGCCCTCCACCAGCGGGCGGCCGGACAGGAAGACCTCCCGCAGTTCCCGGGTGGGATCCGCCAGGACGTCGCCGGGCAGGGATTCGTCCGGACTGCCCGGATTCTCGGAGTCCACCAGGAACCGGACGACCTCCCCCTCCAGTTCGATCAGGTAGATGAAGCGGATGGCAGGCGTGAAGCCCCGGAGGATGGACAGGTGCTTCTTCAGGTGCCGGTAGGCCGGGTCGTTCTCATCCGCCGGCCCGCGGCCCAGCCTCGCCACCTCCTCCTGTTCCAGGGATTTCTGGTAATCGAACGCGAGGTCCAGCAGGTTTGCGCGCTGCCGGCCTTCCTCCCGCCGGGCCATCCAGTCCGAGGTCAGGACCGTCCCCGCGATGATGACCACGAGGATGGCGAGCGCACCCCAGGGTCTCCTGGACAGGCAACCCCCTTCATCCTTCCCGCTCCTGGCCGCAGCGAGCCCGCACCTCCGCAGGCAGACCAGCAATCCCAGCCCCGGCAACGCCGCCCCCGCGGCGGCCAGTTGCCACGCCCCCTGGCTCCCGCCGGCGATCAGGGAGCCGAAGCCCCCGTAGGGCGCCGCGATGGCCAGACCGTGGCCGAGGATCAGGATCCGGCGGACGCGTCCGCCGGCTGTGGCCGCCCGGGCCGTCAGCGCCGCCAGGACGAGGACCATTCCTCCCAGGCCGTAGCCGACCCACGTCAGGACGGGCCACTCGTAAACCTGGGATACCGGGGAGAGCCAGCACATCAGGCCGCCGGCCGTTCCATAGGCCATCAGCAGGCGCTGCCGGCGGCCCGCCCCGCCGTCGCCGGATCGGGGCGCCCGGACGAACGGGCTCCAGGCCAGCCCCGCCAGGAGCAGGCAGATGAACCCGTTGCACAGACTGATGGTATTCGCGTGGAACATGGGTCCGACCCCAGGGTCCCTCCTTTCCCACCTGAAACCCCGTTATCTTTCGTAAATATCGTTTTCCCAGGAATTTTCTTTAGTCCCGATTTTCCTGCCGGCAAGCTCACCGCCCTGCGCCCCCCGCGGGAAACGTCGGGAGGTCGCCCCACCCCCCGGGAAGATCCTTGCTGGCGGAACTCCGCTCCCCGGCATATATTGTCCTCTGGCCGGCCCGTACGTCCTGTCCGGGCCGGTTTGCGGAATACCCTGCAAGATCTATCGAGCTGAGAGTGACTTGGCTCCATGGAGCCAAGGAGCTACTGCGTTTTGAAATTTTCCACATTCTCTTTCGATCCCCGCATCGACGCGGGAATCGTTGCCGTCGGCTACGCCCAACCCACGCCCATCCAGGAAGCCGCCATCCCCCACGTCCAGAGCGGACGTGATGTCCTGGGCATCGCCCAGACCGGCACCGGCAAGACTGCCGCCTTCATGTTGCCCATCCTGGATCGGCTGCTGTCAGGTCCCCGGGGCCGGCCCAGGGTCCTGGTGCTCGCCCCCACCCGTGAACTCGCCGAGCAGATCCACCAGGCGACCCGCGAACTGGGCCGCAAGACCAAGCTGCGTTCGGTGACCGTCTACGGGGGCGTCGGCAAGGGACCCCAGATCGACCGCCTGCGCGGCGGCGCCGAGATCATCGTCGCCTGCCCGGGCCGGCTGCTCGATCTGTACGAGGAGGGCCTGGTCGATCTGTCCGGAATCGAGACCCTGGTCCTCGACGAGGCCGACCACATGTTCGACATGGGCTTCCTGCCCGACGTCCGCCGCATCCTGGCCGCTCTGCCCTCGCGGCGGCAGAACCTCTTCTTCTCGGCCACCATGCCGCCTGCGATCAGGGGGCTGGCCGATCAGATCCTGAACGACCCGGTGCCCGTGACCATCGGCAGGCAGATTCCCGTCGCCACGGTGTCGCAGGCCTTCTATCCCATCAGCGAGGAGCTGAAGGGCGGGATGCTGCAGAACATCCTGGGCAGGAACATGGGCCGGCGGACCCTGGTCTTCACCCGGACCAAGCACCGGGCCCGTCATCTGGCCCTGGTGCTGGCCCGTCAGGGCCACCGGGCGATCGCCCTCCAGGGCAACATGACCCAGGCCAAGCGCCAGTCCGCCATCGACGGGTTCCGCAAGGGACGCTATGACGTGCTGGTGGCCACCGACATCGCCTCCCGCGGCATCGATGTGACGGGGATCGAGATGGTGGTCAACTACGACATGCCCGACACCCTCGACGCCTACACCCACCGGGTCGGCCGCACCGGCCGGGCTCTCCGCACGGGTGAAGCCGTCAACCTTGCCGCCCTGACCGACAGCCTGCTGGTGCGCCAGATCCAGGACCAGATCGGCTCCCCCATCGAGCAGCAGGTCGTGCCCGATTTCGACTACAGGGGATTCAACCCGAGGCTGTTCATCGCCATCAACCAGCCCCGGCCCAAGCTCGCGCCCAGGCACGCCCACCGCCGGCCCGTCACCCGTGGCGGCGGGCGGCGACGGTTCTAGCCCGATCAGGGGCTGGCCCGGGAACCGGACGATCCGGTCCTGGACACCGGGAATCGGCCAGGCACAGGCAAGGAGGACGGGATGGCCCGATCGAATTTCAGTTTCCAGAAGAGACAGAAGGAACTGGCGAAGAAGAAGAAGCGGGAGGAGAAGCTGGCCCGCAAGCTCGACAAGAAGACGGACGGCCCCGACGCCGATGTCGATTCCGGGGAAGGCTCCGATGGTCCCGAGGGGGATGCGGAGCCGTCCACCGGGGATGACGTCACGCCAGGGCCAGGTGATCCTCCAGCATGACCTGCAACTGAGCCAGCAGCAGGTCATCCGCCCCCAGGGTGAAGGCCTCCTCCGTGGAGGTCAGCACGATACTGGGGTCGGATTCCAGACCGACCTCCAGCAACCAGCAGGCCTTGTCCGCCAGGGCGACGACGTTCAGCAGGGTGCTGCCGGCGGACTTGTCGGTCTCGTGGTGGTCGCGTACGACCTCGCAGTAGATCTCGGGAATGTCCCAGCCGGCCACCAGTTCGTACCCCAGCCTGGCGTGGGCGCTGTTGATGATCTCCGTGACCAGTTCGGGAGCCGGTTCGGCCGGGGCCTCTCCTGCTGCGAGGAGATCGTCCAGGGCCTTGATCAACAGCAGCCCGCCCACGTCATGCAGCAATCCGCCGATGAACGCCTGGTTCTGCATGTCCGAGTAACCCAACTTGGCGGCCAGCCAGCGTGAACCGGTGGCGACGAGCAGGCTGTGGCGCCACATGGGCTCCATGTAGGACTCGAGCTGCGGCGAGCGGACCCGGTAGCGTTCCTTCTCCGAGGCCAGCAGCGCCAGGCGCAGGACCTCCGGCGCTCCCAGGCGCACCGCAGCGTCCCGGATCGTCGTGATCGCCGACAGGCCGCCGAAGTAGGCGCTGTTGGCGGCCCGCAGGACCCCCGTGGTCAGGGCCGCATCGCGCACGATCAGGTCCACCACGTCGTCCAGCTTGAAGTCCGGATCGCTGGTGATCTCCTGGAGCCTGCCCGCCACCTCGTGGCATGGCGGCAGGGTGACCGACCCCGATGCGATCCTGTTCTCCACCATCTGAAGCAATGAGACTTCCTTGTTCATGATCTTGCTCCCTGCAGGCGGTTGAGCTCGCCGAGCGGACGGGGACGGGACAGCCGGGGCAGCATCCGGATGATCTCCTCGAACGAGGTCAGACCCTGGCTGGCCTTGAAGATGCCGTCCTCGAGCAGGGAGACCAGACCCGTGGTCTCGATGCTGATGCGGCGGATGTCGTAGCTCGCTCGGCGCTGGATGAGGGCGTCCTTGACCTGCTCGTTGAGGATCAGCAGCTCGAACACGGCCACCCTCCCCTTGTAGCCCAGGAAGCGGCAATCCTGACAACCGGTGCCCCGGGCGAACACCAGCCGCCTGACGTCCTTGGGGTCGTAGCCCAGGCGCCGGATCTCGTCGGGGGTCAGGACGTGGTCCGTCCGGCAGGAAGGGCAGACCCGCCGCAGCAGCCTCTGCGCCACGATGCTGACCACCGTCGAGGAGATGAGGAAGGCGTCGATGTCCATGTGCAGCAGGCGGAGCAGGCCGCCGATCGAATCCTCCGTGTGGAAGGTCGTCAGCACCTTGTGGCCCGTCAGGGCCGCCTGGATGGCCGTGTCGGCCGAGAACCGGTCCCTGATCTCGCCGATGACGATGACGTCCGGGTCCTGCCGAACGATGTG